>Ga0114900_1001436_pt1 | contig 14744 bp, 13 predicted proteins | sample MalvireepMed_231_FD_89685 | JGI IMG/M metagenome (GOLD analysis project Ga0114900, IMG submission 89685) | Marine viral communities from the Global Malaspina Expedition - Malaspina viral metaG DeepMed_231 | ecosystem: Environmental > Aquatic > Marine > Oceanic | place: Mediterranean Sea...
ATCGCGGAAGGCGTAGGTGTGATAGAGGCCGACCTGGAAGACGCCGCTGCGCGGGCCGCCGCCGCCGAAGCCGCCAAAGCCCCCGCCGCCGCCGGGCCCGCCACGTCCGCCGCCCATGGGCGGACCGCCGCCGGGAGGACCACCGCCGGGCGGGCCCCCCGATCCGGCGCGGTCTGCGGGCGGGGGGCCGTCCGCAGGGCCTTCGCCGGAAGGTGGGCGTTCGGCGGCCGCGGGCGCGCCGCCCTCGGCCTGTGGGCTGGCCGCCGCTGCGGCGGGCCGCGCGGCTTCGAAGCGCCGACGCATCTCCGCCCGCTGGTCGTCGGTGGGCGGCGTGCCCACCTGCCGCGAATAGGTCAGGCCCCAGCGCACCTCGTCGCGGGCCTGAAGGGCGAAGTTCACCGGCCGGGCGTCGATGGCCACGAGAGCGCCCGAGGCGTCGCGGGTGAAGCGGTCGGGGAAGGCCGCCTCCACCTGGGTCGAAGCCGATGGGAAGGCGACGATGGCGTCATGGGTGCGGCTGGAGACGTAGTTGGCCTGCAGGCGCAGATTGATCTCGTCGAAGGGTTCATAGGTGACGCCCAGCTTGAAGACGTCCTTCTGACCGGCGTCGAGATCGGCGATGCCGCCGGAGGTGCGGGTCACCTCGGCGGTTTCACCCCGGGCGAGGTCGAAGACCCGCACCCCGGTCGTCACGGTGACCGGGTCCCCCAGCTGGTTGATGGTCGGCGCCTCGCCGGTGCGGCTGAACGACCCCAGCACGCGGATTTCCGGCGTCGGCCGCCAGTTCAGGCCGTAGCCATAGGTCTCCAGGGCGCCGAAGTCGGAGACCTGCTCGACGCCGAAGTTGAGATTGCCCGACAGGCGTCCGATCCGCTCGCCCACGCCTTCGCCGGCCCGGGTGAGCGGGATGTCGAAATTGCTCCGCAGCTCGCCGATGGTCCGCGACAGGTCGCTGGACTGGTCGACGCCGAGGCGGGTGGCCTCGCTCTCCAGCTCGATCGCCGAGGCCCGGGCGGTGAGCGCTGTGCTGACCTGGCCGGCCGGCAGCTCCCAGAGCGCGCGGTTGAGCACCAGGTCGGCCTGGGCCGAGGTGCTGAGCGTGCGGGAGGTGTCGAGGAAGGCCGCGCCGTTCGAGGCCCGGTCCGTGTCGGTCTCCGTCTCGCCGCGCTCGATCTCACCGGTGGTCGACCATTGCCAGCCTGCCAAGGCGCCGGCCGCCGAGGCGGCGAGCCTGCCGGTCTGGGACTGGGTGTTCCGCAGTTGCGCCTCGGGGCCGAAGGGCGACAGACCCTGGCGGGACTCGCTCTCGCTGGCCTCGAACAGGCCGTTGACGGAGAAGGAGACGCCATTGTCCAGCGGCTTGGCGTAAACCGCATTCAGGCTCACATCGTTGGACTGCGACTGGAGAGAGCGGAAGGCGCCTTCGCCGCCGACGATGTCGCGGTCGCTCTCCTCGATAGAGTCTCGGGTGGTGGCCTTGGCGTCCAGGGTCAGCCGCCGGCCCTGCAGGATGTCGAGGCGCGCGCCGTGGGCGCCCAGGGTCTCGCCGCCGCCGGCCTGGGTGGGCGTGGTCACCGAGCCTTCGGCCAGGGTGGCGCGGAACCTCGGCCGCAGCACCATGTTCACCACCTTCTGCTCGGCCGGATAGCCGTACTTCAGGGACAGCTCCTCAGGCAGGATCTCCACCCGGGCGATGGCCTCGGTGGGCAGGTCGCGGATTTCGGAGAAGCCCGAGATGCGGCCGCCATTGATCAGGATGACCGGCCGGCCGCCCCCTTGGCCGCTGCCGATCTGGGGCGCCAGCGCCTCCAGCAGTTCGGTGACGCTGGCCGCGCCATAGGCGCGGATTTCCTGGGGCGAGAGGGTGAGCTCCGGGGTGATGTCGCCGATCACCGAGCCGGCCGGCCGCGACCCGCTGACCACCAGCTCCTCAACCTCGACATCGCCGTAGTCGTCGTCAGCGACCTCTTGCGCCAGGGCGGCGGTGGACAGGCTGGCGAGGGCGACGCCGGCGAGGAGGTGCGCCCGCAGGCGGGTGGCGCGAGGACGGGGGAGACGCAAAACACGGTATCCTGATGCTGACCCGGGCGGCGGGGAGACCGCCCATGTCTGCTCTCACGGGCGAAGTCGCCATATCCGTCGCGATCACGGCGCAAGCGAGGCGAATGTGCCGGACTGGCCTCGCAGCTGATTGGCTCGACGCAGATGCGATCGGGTGGAAATAGAGCTTGAGCCGGAACCTGGGTCCGGCCCCATAGATGGCGCATCCCACGGAGACGCCAGAGGATGAGCGAACCGTTCTTGAGTCCCGCTGAAACCGCGCGGCGCCTCGGCGTCGGCGTGCGGGCCTTGCGCCTGTATGAGCGGAAAGGTCTGGTCCGCCCCGGGCGGACGACCTCAGGCTGGCGGGTCTATGGGGCGGGGGACATAGAGCGCCTGCACCATGTGCTGACGCTCAAGTCGCTCGGCCTGTCCTTGGCCCGCATTGCGCAGATCCTCGGCGGGCGGGCGCCGGACCTGCCGGCCCTGCTCGCCCTACAGGAAGACGTGCTCACCACGCGCCTCCACGATCTGCAGCGCGCGCGCAAAGCGGTTCAGGCCGCGCGTGCGACGATATCGCGGGACGGGCGGCTCTCCCTGGAAAACCTCATTGACCTCGTAAGGGAGACGACCATGTCCACCATGGATGAAGCCAGGCTGGCGGCCAGCGCCCACCAGGTGTTGCGCGACGCGATCGATCCGGATCTGCCTGGCCTCTATCGCGGCAAGGTGCGCGACAACTACGACCTGCCGGACGGGCGGCGGATTCTGGTCACCTCCGATCGCCTGTCGGCCTTCGACCGGGTGCTGTGCTGTGTTCCGTTCAAGGGCCAGGTGCTGAACAGTGTCGCCCGCTGGGCCTTCGAGCAGACCGCTGACCTCTGCCCCAACCACGTGCTGGACTATCCCGACCCGAATATCGTGGTGGGGCGGCGCCTCGATATCCTGCCGGTGGAGATCGTCGTGCGCGGCTATCTGGCGGGTACGACCAGCACCTCGATCCTCACCATGTACCGGGCCGGTCAGCGGGAGATGTATGGGCATCGGCTGCCCGATGGTCTGGCCGACAACCAGGCGCTGGAGGCGCCGATGATCACGCCGACCAGCAAGGCGGTGGATGGGGCTCACGACGCGCCGCTGACCGCAGAAGAGATCATGGGCCGCGGCCTGCTGAGCGAAGCCCAGTGGCGGCAGGTCAGCGAAACCGCCCTGGCGCTGTTCGCCCGGGGCCAGGCCCTGGCCGCCAAGCGCGGCCTGATCCTCGCCGATACGAAGTATGAGTTCGGCCTCGACGCGGAGGGAACCCTCCGCCTCGCCGATGAAATCCACACCCCCGATTCCAGCCGCTACTGGCGGGCGGACACCTATCCGCGCCGTCTGGCGGCCGGCGAGAGCCCCGAGAGCTTTGACAAGGACGTGATCCGCGCCTGGGTGGCGGCGCGGTGCGATCCCTATGCCGAGGACATCCCGGAGATCCCGCCGGAGCTGATCTGGAAGACCGCGCTCACCTATGTCGAGGCCCACGAGCGGATCACCGGGCGGACATTTGAGCCGCCCAAGCCTGCGCCGGCGGTGCAAGAGCGCGTCCTGGCGGCATTGGAGCATTTCCGCAGGGGCTGAGCGTATTGTTCCCGCCCTGCTGTTGTCGCAGCTTGAGTCCGGCGGGAAACGGGAAGACCATTCATCGACCCCAGGTATGCACAAGGCGCGACCGTGAGGTCTGAAAAGTCCAGGACGGAGGCGGCGTGATGGGCGTGACAGGGGGATGCCAGTGCGGCGCTGTGCGGTTTCGTGTCGAGGGCGAGCTTGGCGAAGCCTCCATCTGCCATTGCCGGATGTGCCAGAAGGCCACGGGCGGGCTGTTTGGTCCGTTTGTCGGCGCGCCGTTCGAGGCCCTGGCCTGGACCCGCGGGGAGCCCAAGCGTTTCCAGAGCTCGAACAAGGTCCGTCGCGGGTTCTGTGGCGACTGCGGCACGCCGCTGACCTTCGAATATGGCGACCGGCATGTGAGCCTGGCCATCGGCGCCCTCGACCGACCCGCCGAGGTGCAGCTGATCGAGCAACTCGCCTCGCCAGCGCAGGTCCCCTATTTCGCAGACCTCGCGAGCCTGCCCGTCCACCCCTTGGAGGAGCCCGCCGCGGCGGTTTATCTGGCGGGCATCGTGTCCTACCAGCACCCCGACCACGACACGGCCGAGTGGGAGGTCAGGGGCTAGGCCCATCCTGATGGCTAACACCGGTGGGAGAGGGCTATGGGCGTCCGAAACTACCTGATCGAAGGCGTTTCCGGGACCGGCAAGACGACCGTCGCCGAGGAGCTGGAGCGGCGGGGCTGCCACGTCATCCATGGCGACCGGACCCTGGCCTATCTTGGCGACCCGGACACCGGTGACGCCTTGGAGCCGCCAGAGCTGGATAGCGAGATGGACCGCATCAGGTGGCGCCACGGGCGCTGGATCTGGAGGGTGGCCGATGTTAGGCGCGCGGTCGCCGACCAGAGCACCGCGCAGTCCTTCTTCTGTGGAGGATCGAGAAACCACCACCAGTTCATCCATCTGTTCGATCAGGTGTTTGTCCTCGATATCGACGCTGGCGCGCTGAACCAGAGACTTGCCTCGCGACCGGGTGATGAGTTCGGTGGGAGGCCGGCTGAGCGCCAGCTGATTGCGCGGCCGCACGCCACCAAAGAGGACCTGCCGAAGACGGCGGTGAGTATCGACGCCGCCGCACCCATCGCCGAGGTCGTCGATGAGGTTCTTTCGAGGTGTGGCGGGGGAGGCGAGGCTCGGTAATCAGCGGCCCGTCCGTTCCGCTGGCGTCTCAGACGTCTTGTGGCTATAATAATGGCCATAATATCCAAGGCCCGAAGATGTCCACCTACAGCGTCGCCGACGCCAAGAACGGCTTGTCCAGGCTGATAGATCTCGCGCTCGACGGCCAGGAGGTCGTCATCACCCGTCACGGCAAGCCGGTGGCTGAACTGCGCGCGATCCGCCCAGCCCCCACGACGCCCGGCGCGGACTATGACTGGCTGCGCGCCCGTCGTCTGACGCCGGCCGGGGCGGCGCAGACATCGGTCGAATTGCTGCGGGACATGTACGAAGACGGCGAGGTTTGAGCTTCTATCTCGACGCCAGCGCGATCCTGCCGATCCTGGTGGAGGAGGCGGCCAGCGCCACCGTGGACGCGTTCGTGTCGGGATTGGGGGAGCCTCTGGTCGTGAGCGCGCTCGCGGCGTGCGAGACGGCCTCGGCGGTCTCGCGTCTGGTCCGCACGGGACGCCTGAACGCCAATGAGGCCCGCGCCCTGCTCGACAGTTTCGACGCCTGGCGGGCGACGAGCGCGATGCCGGCCCAGCTGGCGCCCTCCGACGTCGAGGTCGCCGACCTCTATGTTCGCCGCTTTGACCTGATGCTGCGCATGCCCGACGCTCTTCACGTCGCGATCTGTCGGCGGGAACGGCATGTGCTGGTCACCCTTGATCGACGGATGGCGGAGGCCGCCCGCGTTTTGGGGGTTGAGGTGAAGCCGTTGGCCTGAGCCGAAAGAGGGCCGGAGCGCCACGCGGCGTCCGGCCCTTCGATCTCGACGGTCGATCCGATCCTAGTTCTCGTTCAGCCAGGCGACGATGGTCTCGGCCGCCTGTTCGGGCGACAGGGTGGTGGTGTCGACGGTGATCTCGGCGTTTTCCGGCGCCTCATAGGGGGAGTCGATGCCGGTGAAGTTCTTCAGCTCGCCCGCCCGGGCCTTGGCGTAGAGGCCCTTGACGTCCCGCTGCTCGGCCACAGCCAGGGGCGTGGCGACATAGACCTCGACGAACTCGCCGTTCTCCATCAGCTCGCGGGCCATTCGGCGTTCGGCCCGGAAGGGGGAGATGAAGGAGACCAGCACGATCAGCCCCGCATCGACCATCAGCTTGGAGACCTCGGCCACCCGGCGGATGTTCTCCACCCGGTCTTCCTCGGTGAAGCCCAGGTCCTTGTTCAGGCCGTGGCGGACATTGTCGCCATCCAGCAGGTAGGTGTGGCGGCCGTCGGCCTGCATGCGCTTTTCGACCAGATTGGCGATGGTCGACTTGCCGGCGCCCGAGAGGCCGGTCAGCCAGACCACCCGGCCCTTCTGGCCCTTCTGGGCGGCGCGGGACGCCTTGGAGACATCGGTGGCCTGCCAGTGGATGTTCTGGCTGCGGCGCAGCGCGAAGTGCAGCATGCCCGCGCCCACCGTCCGGTTGGAGATCCGGTCGATGAGGATGAAGCCGCCGAGGGTGTGATTGTCCTTGTAGGCGTCAAAGGCGATCGGGGCGTCCAGCGAGATGTTGCAGACGCCGATCTCGTTCAGCTCCAGCCGCTTGGCCGCCAGCTGTTCGAGGGTGTTCACATTCACCTTGTACTTGGGCTCGGTGATGCTGGCGCCGACGACGCGGGCCCCGATCTTCATCAGATAGGGGCGGCCCGGCAGCATGCCCTCGTCATCCATCCAGACGATGGTGGCCTCGAACTGGTCGGCCACCTCCGGCGGCTGGCCGGCGATGGACAGCACATCGCCGCGGCTGACGTCGATCTCATCGGCGAGCGTGATGGTCACCGACTGGCCGGCCACCGCGCGGGGCAGGTCGCCGGTCATGGTGACGATGCGCGCCACGGTGCTTTCGCGGCCCGACGGCAGGGCCTTGACCTTGTCGCCGGGGGCGATGGTCCCGGTGGCGATCAGGCCGGAGAAGCCGCGGAAATCGAGATCCGGGCGGTTCACCCACTGGATCGGCATGCGGAACGGCTTTTCCCGCAGGTCGTCCTCGACATCCAGGGATTCCAGATGCGGCAGCAGGGCTGGCCCCTTGTACCAGGGCGCCTTTTCGCTCGCCTCGGTGATGTTGTCGCCCTTCAGCGCCGACATGGGGATGGCGGTGAAGTCGCGGATGCCGATCTGGGCGGCGAAGTCGTGATATTCGGCCAGGATGGAGTCGAACACCTCCTGGCTCCAGCCCACCAGGTCCATCTTGTTGATCGCCAGGACCACGTGGCGGATGCCCAGCAGGGAGACGAGATAGGAGTGGCGCCGCGTCTGGGTCAGCACGCCCTTGCGGGCGTCGATCAGGATGATGGCCGCGTCCGCCGTCGAGGCGCCAGTGACCATGTTACGGGTGTACTGCTCGTGGCCAGGGGTGTCGGCGACGATGAACTTGCGCGTGTCGGTGGAGAAGAAGCGGTAGGCGACATCGATGGTGATGCCTTGCTCCCGCTCGGCGGCCAGGCCGTCCACCAGCAGGGCGAAGTCGATCTCGCCCCCTTGCGTGCCGACCTTCTTGGAGTCGGCCTCCAGGGCGGCCATCTGGTCTTCGAAGATCATCTTCGAATCGTAGAGCAGGCGGCCGATCAGGGTGGACTTGCCGTCGTCCACCGACCCGCAGGTCAGGAAGCGCAACAGACTCTTGTGCTCGTGGGCCTTGAGATAGGCCTCGATGTCTTCGGCGATGAGGGCGGACTGGTGCGACATCAGAAATAGCCCTCTTGCTTCTTCTTCTCCATCGACGCGGCCTGGTCGTGATCGATCATGCGGCCCTGGCGCTCGGACGTGGTGGTGAGCAGCATTTCCTGGATGATTTCCGGCAGGGTGGCTGCGGTGCTCTCCACCGCGCCGGTCAGCGGGTAGCAGCCCAGGGTGCGGAACCGCACCGACTTCATCATCGGGGTCTCGCCGGGACGCAGGGGCATGCGGTCGTCATCGACCATGATCAGGGCGCCGTCGCGCTCCACCACCGGCCGTTCGGCCGAGAAGTAGAGGGGCACGATGGGGATGTTCTCCAGGTGGATGTATTGCCAGATGTCCAGCTCGGTCCAGTTGGAGATCGGGAAGACCCGGATGCTTTCACCCTTGGCCTTGCGGGCGTTGTAGAGGTTCCAGAGCTCGGGACGCTGGTTCTTGGGGTCCCAGCGGTGCTGGGCCGAGCGGAAGGAGAAGACGCGCTCCTTGGCGCGGGACTTTTCCTCGTCGCGCCGGGCGCCGCCGAAGGCCGCGTCGAAGCCGTACTTATCCATGGCCTGCTTCAGGCCCTCGGTCTTCCACATGTCGGTGTGCAGGGCCGAGCCGTGGTCGAAGGGGTTGATGCCCCGGTCCACGGCTTCCGGATTCTTGTGCACGATGAGATCAAAGCCGAGCTTCTTGGCCATCGCCTCGCGCATCTCGTACATGGCCCGGAACTTCCAGGTCGTGTCCACGTGCATCAGGGGGAAGGGGGGCTTGGACGGGTAGAAGGCCTTGGCCGCCAGGTGAAGCATCACCGCGGAGTCCTTGCCGATCGAGTACAGCATCACCGGGCGTTCGGCCTCGGCGACCACCTCCCGCATGATGTGAATGCTCTCCGCCTCCAGACGTTGAAGGTGGGTGAGGGTCTGGCTCGACAGCGCCGCGTTGCTCTGGCTATCGGCTAGGCGCACATCCATGACAGTCGAACCTTGCATAGGAATTCTGGGTCCAAGACGACGGCGCAACGCCGTTGAGATGCCGCTATCGTAGACGACGGCCCGTGACCCTCCTGACTTTGAGTTAGGCGAGCAGTGGCGGCGAGGCAACCGCTCCAGGCGCCGCTGCGTCCCACAAGATATCGGACCGCGTGTAGTTTTTCTGAGATCGCAGGCGCGTCGCCGTGACCCTGGAGGCCGGTGGTTTGCGTCCCCGCCCGATAAGGCCCGATGCCGATGTGAGCCATCGCCACACGCTGCAGACGCCTTCAGGCTATCTGCCCCGCCTGATCTCGGCGCTCGTTCGCCGCCTCCGCAAGGCCCAGCGCCTGTTCGATCCCACCGAGCAAGCGCTCGGGGGTGATCGGCTTGGACAGGTGCAGGTCGGCGCCGGCCTGCGCGGCCTGCTGGCGGTGGTGCTCCATCGCATTGGCGCTGAGCATGGCGATGGGGGTTCGGCCGCGATGGGGTTCAGCGCGCTCGGCCCTACGGATTTCGGCGATGGCGGTCAGACCGTCCATGACCGGCATCTGCATGTCCATCAGCACCAGGTCGAACCCGCCCTGGCGCCAGGCCTCGACCCCCAGGGCGCCGTTGTCGGTCAGGGTCAGGTCGATGTCGAAAGGCGCCAGGATCATCTGGACCACCCGCTGGTTGGTCGGGTTGTCCTCGACCAGCAGGATTCGCAGGCTCGCCTGGACCTCGGCGGGCGCGGCGTCGGGCGTCGTCTCCGCTGGGAGATCGAAGGCCTCAAGTTGCGGCAGGGGCAGGGTGGCGACGAACTGGCTGCCTTCGCCCGGACGTGAGCGGGCGGTGATGGCGCCGCCCATCAGGTCGACCAGGGCCTTGGTGATCGACAGGCCAAGGCCGGTTCCGCCGAAGCGCCGGGTGATGCCGGAATCGGCCTGCTGGAAGCGGCGGAAGAGAGTGTCGCCTACCTCCTCGTCGAACCCGACGCCCGTATCGGTCACCTGCAACGCCAGCTGACCGTCGAGGGTGCGGGCCAGGGCCAGGCGAACCTCGCCCTGCTCGGTGAACTTGATGGCGTTGGCGGTGAGATTCCCGAGGATCTGCTTGAGCCGGACGGAGTCGCCCAGATAGCGGCCTTCGACCCCCTCGGCGCAGTCCAGATGGAAGTCGATCCCCTTTTCGCGGGCGCGCAGCCGGGCCATGTCGATCACCCCGCCGATCTCGCCCATGAGGTCGAAGGGCCTGACCTCCAGGGTCAGGCCGCCAGCCTGCACCTTGGACAGGTCGAGGATGTCGGACACCAGGCGCTCCAGCATGGCGCCCGAAGACTGAATGATCTCGACCATCTCCACCTGCTCCGGCGTCAGGGCCGTGCGGCCCAGGACGCCGGCCACGGCGATCACCCCGTTGAGCGGCGTGCGGATTTCGTGGCTGACATTGGCCAGGAAGTCGGCCTTGACCTGCACCGCCTCCTGGGCGGCCTGGCGGGCCTTGGGCACCTCGGCCTCATAGGCGCGCTTGCTGACCGCTCGCCACAGGGCGATGCGGATGTCGCCGGGCTGACCGGCGGCGTCAGGCGGCTGGACGGCGTTGAGCATGACCGGCACCCGGACGCCGTCGGTGCGGATGATGTCCAGGGCCAGTTCTTCAAGGCGGCCGGCCAGGGCCAGCTCCTGCTGCAGCCGGGTCTGCAGGAAGATGCGGCCGGCGACGCTGAGCAGGCGATGGAGCTTCATCCCGCCGTCCAGGTCGGTCTGGGTCGCGCCGATCAGGTCCAGGAAATAAGCGTTGGCCGACAGGATCTCGAAGTCGGCGCTGAGGTGGAGCAGGCCGCAAGGCAGGAGATCGAGAAGATCGCCAGCGCCGGCCACGGGGGTTGGAGCTGTCACGGGGTCAGGCGGCCCGGCGGCCGCCCTGATCGGCCACAAAGGCCTTGATGGCGCTGATCACTTCAGCAGGCGCGCTCATGTGCGGGCAGTGGCCGCTGGCGTTCAGGATGTGGCGCTGGCTGCCGACGATCGCCGCCTGGACGTAGGCGCCGACCTCGGCGGGCGCCAGGGCGTCGTCGCTGCACTCGATCAGCAGGGTCGGCGTGGTCACCTTGCGATAGTCGGCCCGGTGGTCAGAGCGGAAGGTGACCTTAGCGAAGGCCTTGGCGATGTCCGGATCGGCCCGGCAGACGCTGTCGCGCCACTCGTCCTGCAGGTCCGAGCCATTCTGCTGGCCGATGACCACGGGCGCCATCAGGGCCGACCAGTCCAGATGGTTCTTGTCCATCAGATCCAGGAGTTCGTCGATATCGGCCTCGTCGAAGCCGCCCACATAGGTGTCGGTGTTGGCGTAGCGCGGCGAGGGGCAGACCAGGACGAGGGCCGAGAACAGGTCCGGGCGGGCGACGGCGGCCAGCACGCCGATGGTGGCGCTGACCGAATGGCCGACAAAAATGACGTCCTTCAGGCCCTGGCTGTCGCAGATCTCGATGACATCGGCGGCGTAGCCATGGAGGGTGGCGTACTTTTCCGGCTCATAGGCGCTGGCGTCCGAAAGCCCGGCGCCCACATGGTCGAACAGGCCGACGACGCCCTGCTGGTCGAAGGCGTGGGCCACGTGGCGCCACATGTTCTGGTCGCAGCCAAAGCCGTGGGCGAACAGGAAGGTGGCCGGACCCCGCCCACGAAAGGTCACGTTGTTTCGGGCGACGATGTCCATACCCTTCTCCTAGGCTCGGCGGCACCTTTGCTGCATCGCACCTAACAAAGGTTGAAATATCCCGACATTTCGGCGTTCGGTGATTTCGCCTGCACTGGGATTGGCGTCCGAAAACCGCTGGCGCGACGGACTGCATGTCCGAAAACCGCGAGACAGGGGGGCGCGTCGGCGCGATGCTCGCCGCCATGGATCTGGACGATGACGCCTGCTACCGCGCCTTTTCGATGCGCGACGCCCGCCTGGACGGGAAGATCTTCGTCGGCGTGCGCTCGACCGGGGTCTATTGCCGGCCGATCTGCCCGGCGCGGACGCCCCTGCGGCGCAATGTCAGCTTCTACCCTTCGGCCGCCGCCGCCCAGGAGGCGGGGTTTCGGCCCTGTCTGCGCTGCCGGCCCGAGACGTCGCCGGACCTTGGCGCCTGGCGGGGCGCATCCAACACGGTGGCCCGCGCCCTGGCCTTGATCGAGGACGGCGCCTTGGACGAGGGCGATGTGGAGGCCCTGGGCGATCGCCTGGGGGTCGGCGCCCGCCAGCTCAGGCGCCTGTTCAAGAGCCACCTCGGCGCCTCTCCCGTGGCAGTAGCCCAGACCCGACGAGTACTGCTGGCCAAACAGCTGATCCATGACACCGCCCTGCCCATGGGCGAGGTGGCGCTGGCGGCGGGCTTTGGCAGCGTGCGGCGGTTCAATGAGACCTTCCAGCAACTGTTCGCCCGGCCCCCCGGCGACCTGCGTCGCGCCCGGCGGGCCGAAGTCAGCGGAGTAGGCGGCGGGACGGTCACCCTGCGATTGGCCTACCGGGCGCCCTATGACTGGGCCGCCATGCTGGACTTCCTGGCGCTTCGCGCGGTTCCCGGCGTCGAGCAGGTGATCGACGGGCGCTACGAGCGGACCTTGCGCGTCGGCGCCGATGTGGGGCGGGTGAGCGTGGCCCTGGGGGCGGGCGAGACCCTGGAGGTGCGGACGCAGTTTCCGCGGCTGCAGGTGCTGCCGCAGGTCATCGCCCGGGTGCGCCGGGTGTTCGACCTGGGCGCCGATCCGAGCCAGGTGAACGCTCACCTGTCCCACGACCCCGCGCTGGCACCCCTGGTGGCGCAACGGCCAGGGTTGAGGGCGCCTGGCGCCTGGGACGGGTTCGAGCTGGCGGTGCGCGCGGTGCTCGGCCAGCAGATCACGGTGGTCGGCGCCCGCAACATCGCGGGCCGGCTGGCCGCGGCCCATGGGGAGGCCCTGCCCGAACACCTGGCTGCGCCGGGCCTGACCCACCTGTTCCCGACCCCGGACGCGCTGGCGCAGATTGATCCTGCGAGCCTGCCCATGCCCCAGGCTCGGGCGCGGGCCCTGGTGGCGCTCGCCGCCGCCGCGGCCGCCGACCCGCAGCTGTTTGCCCCGCGCGGGACGCTGGAAGACGCCGTGGCGCGGCTGAAGGCCCTGCCGGGAATCGGGGAGTGGACGGCGCAGTACATCGCCCTTCGCCAGATGCGTGAGCCGGACGCCTTTCCCCATGGGGACATCGGCCTGATGCGCGCCCTGGCTGGCCCCGACGGGGTTCGCCCGACGGCCCAACAGCTGGCCGCACGCGCCGAGGCCTGGCGACCCTGGCGGGCCTATGCCGCCCTGCATCTCTGGGCCTCGGAGGGGTTGGCCCCCGCCAAGCCCAAGCCCATTCGAAAAGAGCTCCGTCATGACCAGAACGCCGCCTGACCGCCTGTTCCAGGCCGATATTCCCACGCCGCTGGGACCCGCCCGGATCGTCTTCGACGGCGAGGGCGTGCTGCGGGCCTTCGACTGGGAGAGCCACGAGGCGCGCATGGTCCGCCTGCTCACCCGCCACTATGGGCCGGCCGCGGCCGCCGGGGTGGCCGAGGCGCCGCCGCCGGCCGCTCTGGCCGACCCGTTCGCGGCCTATTTCGATGGCCAGACCGACGCCCTGGCCAAGGTGCCGTGGGCGACGGGGGGAACGGCGTTCCAGCAGGCGGTCTGGCGGGCGCTCTGCGAGATTCCGGCCGGTCAGACCTGGTCCTATGGCCAGCTCGCCGCCCATGTAGGGGCGCCCAAGGCGGTGCGCGCCGTGGGCCTGGCCAACGGCTCCAATCCGGTCGGCCTGGTGGCGCCCTGTCACCGGGTGATCGGGGCGAGCGGCGCCCTGACCGGCTATGGCGGCGGCCTCGACCGCAAGCAATGGCTGCTGCGCCATGAGGGCGCGAGCTTCCGCGCGCCGGTTCCCGACCTCTTTTCAGCGGCGCCTTAACCGGCTTTCGTCCCGATCCTGGCCGGTCTAGGTTCGTGTCCGAGGGACGACAGGGGAAGACGCAAAATGAAGACGATGTTGGCGACGGTGGCGGCGATCGCCACCCTGGGCGTGGCCGCAGGCGCGGCCCTGGCTCAACCCTATGGCGGTGGCGGCGGCCGTCAGCCTTCGGCCATTCTTTATGATCAGCCCAATTTCCAAGGCCGTCAGACCACCATCTATGGACTGGCCACCAACCTGCCGCGGGATTGGAACGACAAAGCGCTCAGCGCCCGCTTCCAGGGGCGCTGGCGGATCTGTGAGGATTCGGACTTTCGCGGCCGGTGCCAGGACGTGAACGGCGACGTGCCGGATCTGAATCGTCTGGGCATGGCCGAGCGGATCACCTCGCTGCAGGGCTACGCCGGCGGCGGCGGCGGCGGTGGTGGCGGCTACAGGCCCCCCGGCGGCGGCGATTCCTGGCGGCCGGGCGGTTCGTGGAGCGGGCCGGGTCAGTACCGGCCGTATGAGGGGACGCGCAGCGTGTTCTTCCCCTATCCGACGATGGAAGGCTACGACATCGCGGCGGGATCGTCTTCGGCCAACGCCTTCTGCCGGTCCCAGGGCCTGGGCTCTTCGGCCTATTACGACTCCAGCCAGCGGGCCCAGCAGGCCATCGACGGGGAGGGGCGCTATACCGGCCCCACCAGCGTCCTGCGCGACCTGGTCTGCCGCCGCTACTGAGGTCTCACCGGCGACGGCGTCACATGAACGAAACTTCATGTGACGCCCTGTTGCCCGTCGGTGGAGCTTCGCCGATAACCCCGTTCGCAGACTCGTATCGGGGACGGGAGAGATCCGATGCAAACCTTGACCGAACTGGTCGCCGCGGTGGTCGTGCATTCTTCGGCCGTGGCCTACTCGCACTTCGGGGTGACCATCGAACCCCACCAGCCCGAACGGCCTGTGGCCGCGGCGCGCAAGGTGGCGCGCTCGACGCCGGCCCGCTCGATCAACACCCCGATCTCCACGCCCCTGGGGGCACCGTTGAAGACGGGGCCCGTGGCGACGCGGGCGACAGAAGAGCCCTGCCACCACGACGCGGCCGCGATCAGCGCCGCATAGCGCCGCCCGCGCGGCGGGAAATATGCCGGTGACGGCGCAAATTGGCCGCATGGCGCTTTGCGCGCGGGCCGATCAAAGATAATCCTTGGAACTTGGGGCGCGCGGGCCAGCTGACGAGCGCCCGACGCGCGCGGGGCGTGTTGGCCGCCAGTAACGGGCCGCAGATGAAGATCAAGAACCGGCGTCATCAACCGCTGGATTTCCAAAGCCTCA
>Ga0114900_1001438_pt1 | contig 14707 bp, 14 predicted proteins | sample MalvireepMed_231_FD_89685 | JGI IMG/M metagenome (GOLD analysis project Ga0114900, IMG submission 89685) | Marine viral communities from the Global Malaspina Expedition - Malaspina viral metaG DeepMed_231 | ecosystem: Environmental > Aquatic > Marine > Oceanic | place: Mediterranean Sea...
CTGCAATCTCCTGTCCTGTTTCAGCTGCTACAATGGCAGCTAATTCTTCTTCAGTAGCAAACTCACTAGGTAATTCTTCTTCTGTAGTATCTTCGGATAATTGTTTTTCCAGTGAAGCTTCAGTGTCTGTAGTAGCAGGTTTAGTAGTAGCTGTTTCTGCTTCTTTCTTCTGTTCTTCAGTGACAACCACAGCTTCTGCTTCTTCAGTGAGACCAAGTATATTATAAGCTTCTTTAACATATGCAGGGTTCTCATACCGCTTTTTAAATGCATCCATGAACTCTTCAGCTGTATAGTCCAGCTCTTTCAGTATGCCAGCACCTTTACGTTTTAATGCACTTAATAGCTGTCCAGGTTCTCTGTCTCGTTTATTTATGTTAGCAGCTGTTGCTTCTTCTGCAGGTACAGTACCTAAACGTAAGACTGATTGTATTAATATCTTATCTCTGTCTATGGATGTGGGTGATATATCTTCCTGTATTGCAGATTTAGTATCCGTAATATCTTTTACTGGGCTCTTGCCACCACCATATCGTTTCTTACCGCCAACAATCCTACCAAGTAAGCCAATAAACCCTTCACCAAATGCACCTTTAGCAGATGTTTCCTTTAAGGCTTCAGAGAACTCTCTCATAGATGCTTCTTCGCCTTTATAGGTAGACTGCACTTTAGACTGTGCTAATAGCTGTAATGATTCTTCAGCAGCACCAGATGCACCTGTAACGGCTCCTGTTTTAATCCAACCTATCACTCCATTATCGGTAACCTTCTTAACCTTAGAGATTACCTCAGACATGCTCTTACCTGTATTCTTCGCCATACTAACAATCTTAGGCGAACTAACTATTAGATCATCCATCTTATCAGCCATCTTATGGTAACCTCTGGTAAAGGCTATTTTATTCCATAATCTACGCCCAGGTACACCCATAACTTGATTTAAAGCTACCTTCATCTTCATGTTCTCTATAGGCATTGCCATAGCTGCATAGGAAAGTGCATTAGCATTAGCCATCATAGTTGCATTTTCCCTACTATATCCACGAGTAATGAAATAATCGTATGATTCATTCCATTCGTCAGAATACTCCATTAAACCACCAGAATACATACCAACTTTAGCAGCTAAGACAGGATTCCTTGTTACTGCAAATGTAGCCAGACCAACACCAGTAGTCATTATAGGAGAAGATAATGCATCCCACCCCCACTGAAATAGTTGTTTCTTGGTCCTGCCACCTTTTAATTCTATAGCTTCAGCATTATGAGCCCAATTCCAGAATGCACGATTCTTAGGGTCTTTATTGTGAGATTCCATAGCTACTTGACCCCAGTGTGCGAATAGACCAGATATCATAGATAGCTGATCTCCAGTAGAGCCCATCCCCACCGATGCATCTCTACGCTTCTTGCTACCCTTCTTATATCTCATATATCCACGATCTATTTCACGCATGGCACGATCTGGATCAGCTTCCCATAATGATTTACCTACCTTCTCCCAATTTATAAAAGTATATGACTCAGGTATAGATATAATATCAGCAGCTGTACGTGTAATTCCAGATGGTACTGCAGCTAGAAGCCTGAACGCAGCATCTTCAAATGGTTGTTGGAATATCTGGAACATAGATGGCTGTTCACCTGAAGCTTCTCTTTCCAGCTCAAGAGGTATAGGTTCACTTAATCTTTGACGTAAGGCCATACGCTCTGGATGATTCTCATCAAACATATAGCCGAGCACAAATTGCTCATCAGTTATTTTATCTGGTTGTGTGTATACTATTTGTTGCTTATCGGCAAATGGTGTAACCCATTTCTCTTCGGTACCTCCACGAATAAAGGAGGCCATTTCTTTGAAGGTCATTAGACCAGGAGCAGTAGCTAATTGCTCAGATATATTTAGCCCGTAGTCTAGTTCCTTGTTGTACTTGTCAGATGCAGATGCAAGTAAACTGATATCGTCAAGGCTTAACTTAGCCATTTAGTTATCCTCTAAAAGTTGGAATAAGTATGGATCGAAGTTAGCAAGGGTACGAGTAACTGCCATCAGGTCTAAGAATAGATCAGCTTCCTTGTCGGTCTTGAAATATTCCTCAATAGATGAAGAGGTAGTATTGGGTATAAATCCACCACGCCCATCACCCATTGTATACATTTCAGACATAACCTTAAGAGCCTGCATTTTGTTATTATAACTTTGATCATATACATCATTAAACCTGTCTAGATACTTATATTGACCTTCCTGGCCTAATCCAGTCCACGACATCCAACCACCGACAGCTTTAAAGCCTTCACCAGAGAACATACCTTCATTCATCAGTCTATGTGCATTTCTTGCAATATCATTACCTATTCTGGTTGATACTTCAGGTCCAATTTCTGATAGCTGGCTGGGTACTTTAAGATTAGTTAGACCATAATCTGCTTGTACCTCTGCAGTGTACATATCTGTTAACTTGTTATCCCATGAGCCAGCTGCATTCTTTAATGCACTCTGTTTCTTCTCTAATGCTACAGGATCAATAACCTGTTTTGTAGACATTTGCCATCTTTCAGTCATTGCTGCAATATTATCTGCAGTCTTAGCCAACTTATCACTTACCCTATCTGCCTCTTCAATAAGGTCAGGATTACTTACTATATTGCTAGCAATCAACTGTGCCTCTTCAAATTGAGCCTGAGTAATAGATGAAGGTGAGTTTCTTAAGGTCTCAATATAGTCGTGATCACTAGTTACATATGCATTAACTATACCAAACATAAATGGGTCTTCTTCAGCGAGAGTGCCTATATAGGCCTTATCGATTGCACTACCTATTTCAGTATCACGATCTCTTACCTCTCCAACTAATGTAGCTAAATGTTTATGAGCTGCATCATTAGCTAAAATATCATTAGCCATCTGATCTAGACCCTTAATAGCTTCTCTATCTACAGTGGTATCACCAGATACAGCGTTATTTACTTGGTAGTTAAGATAGTGTAACTTATTATCTGAGAGTTCGTTCAATCGTGCCTCTAAGATATTACCACTGAGCTTAACTGGATCAACTATAATACCAGCTTCAATTCTCTCCTCGATCTCTTTTTGAGCATCTGCATACCATCCAGATAACTTATCATGTAGATTGAATGAATCTATGGATTTAACAAATGCCCGTATATTGTTCTCTGCATCCTTAGTCTCTGCTGGAGTTGCAAAGCCAAGTAGCGATGCTGCATCTTCATATATTTTATCTGACCTTTCACCAGATGCTGCAGCTAGATAGATGGATTTCATCATATGTGGGTTGGTAGTTGCTAATACATCAAGGTTGCCTGTAGCTAAATTCCCTAAATTCTTTGCATGTTGCTTTAATGCTTCCTCTGCCTTTTCATAATTATCAAGATTAATACCAGTATCTGACAAGTAATAATCTGCCGTACCCTCCACTCCATCTACAGGTTCTTTCATTTGACCAAATCCAAGACCTCTGAGAGCCTTATCGTAAACCTCAGTAGATAGCTCATCCATCTTCACCTGTACACCTTCACGCTCCTTATCAGCATCCATACCTATTGCCATAGTTGCAGCATGACTCTTCTCGGCAATCAAATCTATCTCAGCTTTCACTCTGTCAACATTACTGTTATGAGCTTGTGTTACTAGTTCTGACTTGTTAAATCCTACACGATCTATCACATCTAAAAGGTCAGGTGACATAGTTTTTAATGAACCAGTGTCTTCGTATATGGCTTCCATCTGACTTTTAGCATCCTCAAGCATATTTTCTCTAACTCTTAACTGATCTAATCCTATCTGTCCAAATTTATATGCCTGTGCTAATCCTGTACGATATGTAAGGTCATAGTCTTTATTTACAGCTTGAGTTCTAACTGCATCTAATGCATCCTGCACTTCCTTGGCTAATGTTGGGTCCCAAGATTTATTAAGCTGCTTCATACCATCTACTACAGGTAATAAATATGAATTCACTGCTTCCTTATCTTTTAATGCATCTAGCTTGACATGATATTCCATAGCAGATAAGCCAGTGGTAATTATACCCTGTAACAACTCTTCGTTACTTGTTTCTAATTTGCTTGTATCTAGTTCTATACTCATAATTTAATTAAAATCCAGTGGGATAGCTATCATAGCATATACAGCTACCATCGTCTTGTGGGGCAGGATATTGATTGGGTCCACATTCAGTATCGGCACATTGCCCAGCGTCTCCAGTACCACCTGATTCCTCTTCTCCACATGTTTCTGGGCATTTGTCACAATCTTTTACTCCATCAGTACAACACTCTGGAGAAGTAGCACATAAATTAGTCTCATAGCCATCAGCTTCTCCACCACCTGGTATAAAAGTCTCAGCTGTATTACAATCTGAAGGGGTATAACAATTTCCAGCTGCATTACATTTCATACAACCATCACAATCAGAATCAGTTGTACAAACGAAATCTACACCTTTCTGCATTTCCTGCTTAACTGAAATTAAATCCCACATATTATCTTGGAAATCTGATACTACTTCATGTAAATCTAACTCATATCCTAACTTACGACCTTCAAGACCAATAAGGTCTTGCTCGTAACTTAATTCTTGTGATCTAGCGTCAAAATCAAATCCTTTTAAGACTGCATCATATGCAGATTCCATCTTTTCCTCCCTCTGTCCAGATTGCAATCCACCACCTTTCCTCATAATATCTTCCCTAGCCTGTCCAATAGCTTCCAGTTCTGCAGATGATTTGAATCGCATCTCTTCACCGCCAAGTTTAAATACCTCTTCTACATTCTCGGTTTCAGCACCAAGAAGACCCATCTGTGACTGGATTAATAGATGTTGTTTTTGCTCCATACTACCTTCCCATTCAGGAAATTCATCACCATATTGTGTAAGCCAATCCTGATATGCCAATCCAGTCCAGCCCATTCCACCAATCGCTAAATATATATCATGCATTGCTTCATTGTGATCTTCAGTATCAGGATCATCAATAAATTGTCCCTCTACAGTAATGTTCATGGTCTTGTTATATTCGTCAAATATACTCTCACACTCTTCTGGGGTACTAGCACATCCGCCAGTAGCACATTGTACAAGTCCTTGTTCGGCACAGGTTTGTTCACTTGAAGAATCAGTTGGAGGATCAGCTGGAGGATTAACTGGGGGATCAACTGGAGGATTAACTGGGGGATCAACTGGAGGATCATAGTTTGTAGAATTATCAGTCGGTTGAATGGTGCGACAGTTCCCTAATGCATTGGGCATACCACCATCTGGACAAACCACCTGCGCTTGTTGATTCGCTGCACCCATTCTATTTCACTCCTGGCACTTGTATTCCAAGCGGGTTAATAATACCTAACCGCTGTTGAGTTTCATACATACTCATGATATCTTGAAAGGGAGTATGAACTGCTCCTGGCGTAACATCCATAAAACCAGGGTCTTGTATTATAGTATCCTCCATCATCAAAGTACTAAATGAATCCACATCTGGAACTAAATCTTCATAGCCTATACTTGGTATATCAGGTTGTAATAAGTCTCTCATTTCTTGAATACCAGATTGTGATAGCTGATTGGTATCTAATGCGCCTACAGGTATCTGCTCTCCAATTACCATTTTACCTGATTCTAAATAACTTGAATCTGTAGATGTACCTAGTATAAAGTCCATCTTTTCAGTTGCTAACGTAGGGGCATTAGCTTTATCTATCATATCCATTGCACTCATAGGATCATCAATCATATTTTGTGCCATAGCTGTCAATTCAGTTGGAGCTTGTGTGGGAAGTAAGGAGTCTCTCAATCCATCAAACGCACCTGCTTTCTCTAATCCAGTACCCATCTTATATGCACTGTATGAGTCACCAATCTGTTTCAATAGGTCAGTCTTCCATTCATTTGCATTATAACTTTCAAGCTTATCTGAAGCTCTATCAACATCTTCTGCTACATCTGCCATCTTATCACGATAGTATTTCATATGTTCAGGTATATCAACATCTGTAGGTATCATATCCTCAGCATCACCTTTGGCATCTGCTATAGCTCTTGCTGCTGCTCCAACTATAGCCCCAGCAACTGTACACATACCACCAGAAGTTACATCAATTGCAATACATCCTATAGTAGTACCGAATGTAAGTAACTTACCCCAAAATCCTTTATCTTCAGATTCTTTAGCTAAAGCGTCAGCGGCATCATCTAACTGATCTTGGTAATCTTGAGCCCAGTCACCTATTCTTGATAGCGCTTGATCACTAGCAACCTTAGTCTGAGACATAGCCTGGCTAAATGTTGCTGGTCTTCTTCTATCTTCTGACATGATATCCCTCCAGTGTGTCTACTTTATCTGATAGTTCTTGTATTGCCTTGATTAAGAATGGAGTGAGTCGTTTATAACTAATACCTATATAATCAGTGGTTAAGTTTAAATCACGCTTTTCTCCTGCTGTAGCCTTATAGCATACGCTTGGTATTCGAGAAGATAACTCTTCAGCAAGCAAACCATATTCTACCATAATATTATTAGTATTAGTAGGTATACCATCATCGTCTAAAACTTTCCTGTTATAAGAAACAACTCTTAATGCATTAATAGTTGATAACATTCCAGCTGATGAACTGATATTATCTTTAAATACACTACTACTACCATCATATCCCAGCTGTCCACTAGAATTGATAAGTAAATCTCTTTCTGCTCCAATATTATCATTGTATACTCCAGGCAAGTAGACTTTTTTAGAAGACGTTATATATAAGGCACGATCAGCATCTTCCTTTACATTACCACTATCTACAATTCTAAATGTACCTTCATGTTCACCTAATGCATACTGCCCCACTCCTGCTTTTTCAAATACAACTGTAGTAAGTGTTGAGGTATGGTCCTCCCTGTTTAAAAATATTTTACCTGATCCCTCAATATCAGAAGTAGGACTAGCACCACTACCAGAATATCCAAAATGTATTTCTGGATTAGCTCCTTTAAGTATCATCTGATTATATCCATTGCCATCATTTTCCAATAATAAACCAAGATCACCATTAGCAGTAGCTGTTTGTATAGTTATTATACCTTTTGCAGTAACATTTCCAGATGAGTCTAATGATAACTTAGGAGTCGTATCCAATCTTAGGTCAATTCCAGTAGACGAGATGACAACATTAGATTCTCCAGTTCCCAACTTACCTATTCTCAGTGTATCACCAAACTTAGCTACAGAGTTCCCGAATGAGGATCGTATGTCCATTCCACTACTGTCAATAGCTACATGCTTCTTGTTAGTATCTCCAACTAACAAGGTATTGCCTAAGTCTCTGCCATACCATACATTATTATATTTAGCGTATAGCTTAATCACTCCGTTGATATTACGGATAGTTATATCACCAGAAGAACCCTCATGTGTAGATGGTTCAGTTGTTCCGACTGTAATATTACCAGTCTTCTGATGTTGTAATCCTCTTAATCCTAAAGTCGTACCCATTAGTGTTGTCTCAATACCCTATATAATATACCTATATCGTTCACTTCAAATGCTGCATTACTTGTACCATTAGATACTATCTCTACTGTAAGATAACTGAAAGCTGCTGGAGAGGTCACAATTATTTCATTCTTTGTAAAATCTGATCCAGTATTTAGCGGTGCACTAAATGTTTCTGCTGCAGTACTCTTATCATCATAGTAAATTTTTACATCCATAAATGCACCATTCTTAGCATTAATTAGAAGCTTATACACTTTCTTCTTTAATGCAGGATGCCCGAAGTCATATGCCTTAGAAGTCCACTGAAATGCAGTAGTAGTCTCAGCAGCTCCATTCCATTTATAGAATGCATCAGTAGCAGAATTTGACTTCTTAATTACTAGTTCACTACTACCATTAATTACAAAGTTAGTTAAATCTGTGTCATATGTAGCTATAGCTGACTTTACCTTACTCCATGCACCTGTACGCATATCATAGGTAAAAAGGTCTGTATTAGCCCCAGTAACGCTTGTATCAGTCGATTGCAATACTATCACCTGATCATTCAGTGGATCATATCCTATTACTGGCAACTTATCAGGATCGTCAAAGAATGTCTGCCAATCTATAGCACTTTGCCATCCGCCACTCTCTTGTGTTCTAGGTGCCTGAGCCATTACATCATACCTCCACCACCACTAGATTGAGTTGGAGGAGGAGCTACAGGACCACTCCCACTATACGTTGGAGATGCTACTCTCTCTGGTAATGATGTATCAAGCATCTTACCAGTAAGAGTCCTAACTGTCTCGCCATCAAACATATGTACACCTAATTTATTCATAAATACTATTCCGTGTGCAGTAGGAAATGCATGACTTGTTCGTTCGATACCCATATTGGGGTACGTATTCTCCAAATAATCACCTACGCCCTCACTGTAATTTACAACAAATAAACTATTCCGTTTAAATACGAGGACTCTATCTGCAAATGACTCCAGATTTACAATATAGTCACCGTCATTAGGCGTAATATCAACGAAGTTTAATTCTGGAAATGCATCAGATGCAATACCTTGAGAATGTATAGCACACTTAATTATCCTGTCTGGATAGGTCTTACCATCTTGTAGGATATAACCAGCATATGTGATACCATCTACTACAGTTGAGGTCTTATAGCTACAGTCAATAGGCTCGTCATGTGCATAACCATTAATAGACTGGTATGTCTCTGCTCCAAGCCTGGTAATCTTATTACCACTTGCTGGGGCAAGTTTTGCTTCCTGTCCAGAACCAGTAGACCATAAAACTCTATATGTCTCACTAAGACTAAATCTGTAACCTTTGTTAAAATCAATATCTATCAGAAGAATCCAATCTGTATCAGCAGCTTCCTTCTCTTGTACGTATACTCTAGCTCCAGACATTCTCTTGCTATAGTTACCTAAGAGATATACTTCAATGCTCAGTATTTCATTATCAGTAGTCAGGTCAATCTCATCACTAACTTCTTTTAACAGGCTTTCCTGTACATCATCATATACAAAAGTTACACCAACCTTATATGTAGCATTAGGTATAGAGCCGCTAGTACCTCCAGCAGTATACTTAATATTAACATCAGTTCCAGCAGAAGTTGGGAATGTAGCACTGGTACTAAACTCTCCATCTGTAGGAGCGGCTAAGTCAGCTGCCTCGGTAACCATTTCAGCTATTGAACGATTTGGTCCAGGAGAAGGGAACTGTGTACGATTAACATATCCCCACCACCATCTAGGATTACTAGCTGATAATTGTGCATCTGAGATTCTTAAGACTCCATCATTAAAAAGATAGATTGCATCATTGTCAGTACCGAGAGTCCAATTAGCTGTTGTAACTATATTGACCCAAGTAGTATCATTTGTATCCCAGACATACACTTCATTTAAGTCATGTATTGCATAATAGTCAACTGTAGATAAGTCTCCAGTGCTATCCCTATCATGAGAGAATGCAAAGAGCCCTCTGCCAGGTTGAGTGATTGATGCCTTATCTGTAGGGTCAGGACTTGGATTGTTATCCAGACTACCAGTCAACAGTATCCTACCTACACTACTCAACTTACAGTCATCAGCTGCCTGACATTCAATATCTGAAATATCAGTAGCAGCAGAAGCATCATTGATACCACCGTGAAATTGTCGTATATGAAAGACCTCTTTGGGCATTACTTAAGCAGTTGAGCCTTCAGTACGTCTTCAACAACACTATACAATGCATCCAGTATCTTACCTTCAGTCTTTTCGTTGATGAAAGGTATATCCACTTCATCGTTTAAAGCCTTGATAATATTAGACTTAGTCTCCTCATTGAAGAGATAGTCCATGAATATTTGTTGTAATTCCATTACATACCCATCTTTAAGTTATATGGTTTATTTACTCTACCCTTCTTACGTTCATCGTATTCGTTACCGAAATGATTTACGTTCTGAATGGGCATTCCAGTTTTCTTAGCTTCCATGTATGCATTCTTCTGACCTTGGTCAGTATATGCAAACTTCTTCTTACCTACTAATGGCATAATATACCTCCTTGTTAAGGGTGCGGGCTAGAGCAGCTACATGCTTAGTCTTGGTGCTGATTTCAAACACGTGATCAGCCGTACTGACTGTCAGGCTAGCATCATCTGCTTTAGCCTTATATACTCCCACACCCTGATTGTTATTTCTTGACACTTTTCTTTTTCCTTGCTTTCTTCTTAGGTTGTTGTAGCTGAATCACGTCTGACTGTGTTTCTAAGATCAACTCCTGTAGAAGATTCATCTGAGCTTGCATTTTCATTACTTTAACGTCAAGCTCATTCTCTTCATACACGTACTTCTTTAATGGTCCTATCGTCGGTGCTAAATGCTCTACTACTAACTTCAACAGTCTTGGTAGTATAAGCTTTATTATCGTTCCCATCTAGTAATGTCCCCCATATTGATGTTCGTCCATCTATTATCTGCACTACATTTACAGTAAACTCACCTTCATCACCGTAGAAGTCTACTATTGCAAATGCGTGCCCCCAATTAGTCTTACGATTCCTGAGCCATCCATTGCTTTCAGCTCGCATATCTTTTAAGCAACCAAGACTCCATGCAGCTTTAGGTCCATCCATATGCGTTACCGTAATGTGCTGAAGATCATGATGATGCCCATACATAACATTACAACCAAGCTTTCGTAGATGATTTGCAGCATGATACTGTCCTGCGTATAGGTGTCCATGATAGAGATACAAATGGCCAAGCTTAAGGTGCTTACCCATAGCATAATATTTGTACCCACGTTTCTCAAGATTTATAGCCTCCTTAAATGAGTAATTAGTATATGGATAACGAACAGCAAATTCATTAACCCAGTTATCGTGGTTACCTTCGCACATATATTTCTCTTTACAGTGTACTTTATCCAATGCTTCATCTATAATATCCATTCCTAAATTAACATCTATGATATCGTCATTGCATTCACTAATCATGTATTCCAGTGGTGGTTTCTCTTTGCCTTTAAACTTAAAGCGAGAGAAGTGTGACCACTCTCCTACATCTCCCAGATCAACATATATCTCTGGTTTAACCAACTCTATTGCCTGTGTCAGTACACTTATGGCTGCAGGATCATGCAGGGGAAAGTGTTTGTCAGGCGTAACTATAGCTCTTCTTACAGTTGAACTACGGTTAAGACTGAACTCTTTGTTACAGGTTTTACATTTCATCCTCTGACTATAACCACTGGTATTCTGTCTCATACCGTATTTTATAGTGTCGTCAGATTGACAATTAGTACATCTCATTGTTTACGCTCCTATAGTTATCCACCCAATCTTAAACAGAAAGCCTAAGACTAATGTCAGCGTTACAAGCACTTTAATTCCACCTGTAACCTGATCTCTCCAAGCTTCCAGTTTATTCACTCTGCCGTTTGTCTTTATCACTTGGTCCAGTATAGCTTCAATCTTCTTATGCATGTCTTTTCTCAACTCATCATTTGTCATCTTATACTCCAACGCATGGTTCATAGTCTTTACAAGCATCCATGAAGTGTTTAACTGTACCCTTACCTAGCTTAGTATTGTAAACTCTTTTCCAATACTCTGCTTGGCCTTTTAAATCTTCTGTATCTGGTATGGGATATCTATCCCTTCTGTACTTTAAGCGGCAAAATGCTACCTGTAAGGCGATATTACCCATTACCCTTAGTCTACCATCACTTTCATCAAAACCGAGCGAATAGAGGGTATTTTGGAGCTTTTTGCGGTATTTTATGTAGTTATCCCAAGTATCCATGATAGTTGCAGGCTCTACTTGAAAGAATCCTACAGCTGGTCCTCCTCCTAGTTGTTCCAAATGTTTAAAGCCTGACTCTGCAAATCCAGTACGCATTACAAGGGTTAATGCATCATCACTGTACATATCCAGCTTATTCAATGTCCAAGTTGCTATCTCTTCTATACTTTGTATCATGTAGTAACATCCAGTTTAAGCGTTATCATAAAGTGAACATCATTTGCATCATTAGCTGGGTCAAAAGAAAACATAATAATATCGCCCTTAGAGAATGTATTAGTCTCCCCTGTAAAGTCAAACTCATAAGTGGTGTCAATAGCCGACATATTTACAGTAACCTCGCTTGTCGGCAGTGGTCCAGCAATTTCTACTTGATTAGCTGTATGCCAAAAACCAATAATGCTACTACCACATACTTCTTCTGACCTTGCTTGTACCCTTTCTAATGTGCCATCGTAAGGGCATATCCATGTAAAAGTTTCTGGGCCACCAGAAGCTAAAGAAAGCTCTCTTCCAGACTCTGCTCCAGGGGTTGGGAGGAATACTCTTGTCCCACCTATATAGCTGTAGTTAAAGCCTACTTTTATAAAATGGTAATGATATTTTGTCTTGTCATCTACATACTTCTTATTTGTTACGTGGTTGCCTGATGTTGGTATGTAAGTACCTGCATTCTCTGTTATTATTATATCTTTACCTGAAGCAAAGTTTATAAGTATATCACCAGTTTCAGAGTCAAGGTCAATATCACCATTTGCATCTATTAGAGCTGGCCCTGTTGCAGTACTCCATTTTCCTCCACCTGAAGATATGCTAAATGCACTATGATTTCCACCAGCGTTAGTTCCGAATACAATATTGTTACCATATAACTCTACATTACCTGACCCAGCAGCAGTAATCGATGCGTTGCTACTAATATCAACATCAAGGGTTGCATAACTTGTATCGCTGTTAGATAGCTTGAGCTGTGTGGATGCACTCCATACCTCTAATGTAGTATCAGGGTCTGCAACACCAATACCTACATTGCCACCACTCTCTATAGTAAGCCTATCTGTATCACTTGTTCTAAATATTAGTGGTGCTGCCTCCCTTTGCACAATATATGCAGCACTCCCCTGTTCCATCCCAATAACAAGTCCATCATTCTGCCCTGAACCAGTCTGAGAGTTTACAAACTGTATATAAGGATAGTCCGCATCATATACAGTTAGTGTATGCGCAGGATTTGAGATATTTAAACCTGCTCGCATTTGAGGATTACCAGCCCAATCCTTAAGATATAAACCCTCACCATCAAGCCCATCATTTATAGCAAACCCGTTAACATCCAGGTTTTTCTGTAACTTATGGTTAGGTATACCTTCTTGTCTTAGTCTTATTCTACTCATGCATTACTCAGTGCTATGATTAAAAGTTTATCTGTACCGTTAGTTGAAGTGGGTTTGCGGTACTCTAGCTTGTTCAGATTAGTTAAAGGTAAAGACAATGCATCAGTAGGCTTAAGTTCTACACCAGCCATTTCAGTACTATCTGAACTTATTTCAAATGTATCTACATTAGATGATGGAGTTGATATCATTATCTCTTGAGCAGCTACTGAAGGGAATGTAACCCATGCAGTACTATCAGCTGCTGTTATTTGAGATGTTGCAACAGTATCAAATGTAGCAGGAGGAGCTGTAACTAGAAGTTCACCAGCAGTATTTACAGTTGCTCTCTGATCATCTGTAGCATTCTTTATCTCTACTGCGCCAATTTGAACATCCTGTACTGAAAGATCAGCATCTACAAGTAAACGACCAGTAGCTGATACCTTAACAGCATCACCATCTTCATCAATCAGTATACGTCTTTTGCCGATATTAACGTTATTAGGCATCTAGTATTTCCTTTAAGCCAGCTTTGTCTATGTTCTCAATCTTACCCTTTAGTTTCATCTTTGCTACTTTGTCTAATTCATTCAGTTTCCAGGTTTCATATCTTTCTTTAATCCGACCAATACCATCTTCTCTACGTTTTAAGATTAGTGTAGATTCTTCCTCAGCTTTCTCTATACGCTTTTCAGCAGACAATAATGCACCCTGTATGTTGATGTATTCACCTTTACTCTTTTCAGCAAGTGCAATGAAGTCATCAGCTTCTTGTTGCTTTTCAGTCATCTGAGCATCCAGGCTCTTCATTTTCTGTGCATGCTCTGTCTCTTTAAGCTTCTGTAAGGCTGCAGATAGGTCAATACTTTCCTGAATAGCAACTGTATCACGGTCTGTTTTCTCTTTTAATGCATCAAATTCAGCTTCTAATGAATCTTTAGCACTTCGTACAGCTACCGAATCAGTTCTGGCTGATTCCATCTCACCTTGCAGTATTTGGAGTTCTTTCTTAACACTACTATATTCAGCTTTAGCGTTCTTGATCTGAACTGCAAGGCCATCACGTTCAAGTAATCTCTTCTCTAAAGCTGTTACAGACTTCTTGAACTTAGTCTCTTCTTTCTTCAGTGCTGAGATATTCTGCTCTACGCATTTCTCTTCGTCTAAGCTACGTGATAATCGGTCTAGTGATGCATTAAGGTCTCTACGAGACTTGTCTAAGGTTTTTAAGTTACTGGATATCTGAGATTTATAGCTAGTAACCTTATTATAGGCCATATCAATCTGTTTCTGAGTAGCCTTGGCATCTGCCTTTAAACCTTTTAATGCATCTTTAGCACCAGATACCTCTTTCTGTATCTTATCATTAGCATTCTGAAAGCGTTTGTTAGCTCGCAGAACGGATGACTTGATGTCATCCTTGCTGACTCTACGATTCTTATTCTTCTGGCCAAACATTAGTTAAATGAGAGGACAGCTATATCATTACCTGCACCACCTGCTGAATTAGTAATCTTTA
>Ga0114900_1001443_pt1 | contig 14666 bp, 14 predicted proteins | sample MalvireepMed_231_FD_89685 | JGI IMG/M metagenome (GOLD analysis project Ga0114900, IMG submission 89685) | Marine viral communities from the Global Malaspina Expedition - Malaspina viral metaG DeepMed_231 | ecosystem: Environmental > Aquatic > Marine > Oceanic | place: Mediterranean Sea...
GGTCTGAAGCGCTCACCCATTACCGCCGAGGAGGCCGTTGATTTTGCCGCCGGGCTGACATCGGACGGCGATCTCGTCACCTTGCCGAATGGCCGCTACGGCCATGATATCTTCCAGATTTCGCGTCTTGTCCGCGAGAATTGATTAAAATCAGGCAACTTTCCGCCTTTCGCCTTAAAATGGCCTGCTGAGGTTCATATCTCGTTCAGCCGGAAAGCCAGATAATCTGGTCGTCCAATGTGCAAAGGAGCACCCAATGACGACTGAAACAGCAACCGTTAAGACGCCGAGCAGGATGATGGCCGGCGCCTTTGCCGCCCTTACTCTCGCGCTCGCGGGCTGTGCCAGCGGCTATGGCGCCAACACTGTCAGCTCATCGAGCGTCGGTTATGCCTCGACCGTTCGCGAAGGGACGGTGACGTCCGTCCGCGAAGTGGTTATCCGCCCTGACAATTCCGTCATCGGTGTTGCGACCGGTGCGATTCTTGGCGGTCTCGCGGGCTCAGAGCTCGGCGGGGGCGACAAGGCCCAGACGGCCGGTGCCGTTGGGGGTGCCGTTCTCGGCGGCATCGCCGGTAACGAAGTCGGCAAGGGCGTGAACACCAAGCGGGGCTTTGCCTACACCGTCCGTTTCAACGATGGGAATGTGAAGGAAATCGTGCAGGGCAATGATATCTACATCCAGCCCGGCACCCGTGTGAACGTGACCTTCCGTGAGGATCGCGTCACCGTTGCTCCCGCGGGCTACTAACTAAAGGTAGCGCGCGGAACACACCCGTGCTGCAAACATGCATAGATGAGCCGCCGTCAGCCTTGTGCTGGCGGCGGTTTGGTTTTAGGCGATAAGCATGCGTGACGTCCTCATTTCTCCCTCCATCCTGTCGGCTGACTTTGCAAAGCTTGGCGAGGAAATCCGGGCCATCGACAAGGCTGGCGCCGATATGATTCATGTCGATGTCATGGATGGGCACTTCGTACCGAATCTGACCTTCGGCCCGCCGGTCATCGAGAAGTTGCGGCATCATTCCGACAAGCCCTTCGATGTGCACCTGATGATCGCTCCGGTTGATCCGTTCATCGACGCCTTCGCCGCTGCCGGAGCAGACATTCTGACGGTCCATCCGGAAGCCGGCCCGCACCTTCACCGTACGTTGCAGGCCATCCGCGCCGCCGGCATGAAGCCCGGCGTGGCGCTCAATCCCGGCACACATGAGGACGTGATCGATCCGGTCATCGACGATATCGACATGATCCTCGTCATGTCGGTCAATCCGGGCTTTGGCGGACAGAGCTTTATCGACAGCCAGCTGCGCAAGATCGAGGCATTGCGGAAGAAAATCGATGCCACCGGACGGAAAATCATTCTCGAAGTCGATGGCGGGCTCAATCCTGAAACGGCCCCGAAAGCCATTGATGCGGGCGTCACGGCCATTGTCGCCGGCTCTGCGGTGTTCAGGGGGGGACCGGACCGGTACGCGGAAAACATCGCGGCGCTCCGTGGTGAAATGGTAAGCTGAACTGGACAGCCAGGCGAGTGATGTCAGCCGAGTTTGCAAACCCAGGTCCCCCGCCCCGCCGCACGGCGGATGAAGATGCCGAGCTCTGGTCGCGCCTGACCGGCAAGGCCGGTGAGGAGGCGACAGCCAGCCCGATCCACCGGCTCAAGATTGCCGGCTCGGCGCCCGAGGGTTTCGGTCTTTATCCGCGCTCTGTCGCGCCGCCGGATGAGCTGCGCGGCGAAAGCCTGATGCGTGACATCTGGCGGATCGGCATGGCGAAGATGGAGATGCCGGGCGGACGTCCGCCCTGGTCGCTCTCGATGCCCTCGCGCCATTTCGCCGACCGGATCCACCGCTTTGACTGGCTCGGCGACGTCGTCACACAAGGCGAGGCTGGTGCCGATCGCGCCCGTTACCTTGTCGATGACTGGATCGAGAATTTCGGCCGCTTCCACGGCTTCGCCTGGCGTGCGGGCTGTGTGGCCGACCGGACCTGGAACTGGATGTTGAGTGGCCCGGCCCTGTTCGAGCATGGCGGGGATGACGCGGTCCATCACCGTCTTGAGGTCTTTGCCCGCCAGATCCGCCATATCGAGGCCTTGCACGATGATTGCAGCGAACCGGCCGCACGCTGGCGCATTGCTGTCGTGCTCGTCGCCCATGCCATCTGCCTGAAGCGTGGCAAGGGGCTGGATGAGGCCATGGCGCGGCTCGACAATGAGTGCACCGCGCAGATCCTCCCGGATGGTGGCCATGTCACCCGCTCACCGGCGCGCGGCCTGCGCACCATGCTGGACCTCTGCGTCCTGAAGGGCCTGATCGAGCGCTCGGAACGGCTCGTGCCGAAGTTCATGGCGTCATGGATCGAGCGCCTTGGCGGGATGGTCGGTTTCTTCCGGGCCGGGGATGGCGCACTGCCGCCTTTCAACGACAGCCAGGAAAGCCTGCCGGAAACGCTTGATGCGGCGCTTGGATGTCTCGCAACACCGCCGCGCCGCTTCACTGTTGCGCCGAAGTCCGGCTTTCACAAGCTGCAGAAGGGCCAGACCTGTCTGATCCTCGATGCCGGCAGCGCGCCGGAGGAGCCGTTCGGCGATGGTGCCCATGCCGGTGCCCTCGGCTTCGAGCTGCATGACGATGAAGCGCGGCTGGTCACCTCCTGTGGCTACAGCCCGGAGGTCGACATTGACTGGCAGGCGGCTGTCCGGCGCACCGGGGCCCACTCCACGCTGATTATCGCGAATGAAGATTCCGCGCCCTTCCTGCGCAATGATGAAACCGGCCTGACCTTTCCGGAAGGCCCCGAAGGGATATCCGCCAAGCGCCTTGAGGAGGCCGACGAGATCTGGCTTGATGCCCAGCATGGCGGCTACAAGAAGACGTTCGGCCTGCTGCACAGGCGGCGCCTGTTCATGAGTGGCGACGGGCGGCGGCTGACCGGCGAGGATTCGCTGGCCCGCCCGGTCTCGCAGGGCGTTGCCGATTCCTCCAGCCCCATTCCTTTCGTCGTGCGGTTCCACCTGCATCCCACTGTCCGGGCAAGCATGGGAGATTCCGCCATTCGACTGCAAACGGAGAATGGCTCGGTCTGGCGCTTCAAGACCAGTCATGAAGCCGCCCGTCTCGACAAGACGATCTATCTGGCGCGCGGTATCGTTGAGCAGAGCCTGCAGATTGTCCTGAGTGGCCGGGCCGAACCTGACAGTGACGGGTCTGCCCCGCCCAATGCGGTACGCTGGGCCTTTCTGAAGGATTCCCCTGCATGAGCCCGCGCGACGAAGCCCGCCGCGCCATGGCGATCACGCTGGGGTTCGATACCCTGGCCGCAATCCTTTCGATGGCGATTGCGATTTCGGCTCGGTGGCTCGCCACGGATGGGGCGCCTCCGAATGCCTGGCAGTCCGGTCTCGTGGCAACCGCCACCTTTGGCTTTGTGGCGCTGACAGCCTTCTACATGATGCGCGTGCACAGTCAGGTCTGGCGGCATGCCGGCTGGCCGGATGCTGTGAAGATTGTCCAGGGTGTCGCGGTGGCGACCCTGATATTCGTGCCGATCATGTTCCTCTGGAACCGGCTGATCGGCTTCCCGCGCTCGGCCATCATCCTGGCCGACGCCATCTGGCTCTCGCTGCTTTTCCTCGGCCGGATGGTCGCGCTGGCGCGGTCGACGAACCGGCCCTTCCAGATCTTCTTCTCCAATGCGCGCGCCGATGCGCCGATTGCCCTGCTGATCGCAAAGGCGACCGAGGCGCCGGCCATCCTGCGCCGCCTTAACGAGAATGATGACGGCGCCAAGGTGCGCATTCTCGGCCTGATCGAACCGGACGGGGCCGAGTTCGGCCGCGCCATTCGCGGTGTGCCGGTGATGGGCGGCCTGGACGATCTCGGCAAGGCGCTGGACCTGCTGTCAGTGCGCTACGGGAAGACGCCTCTCGTCGCTGTTGCCGGGGTTGCGCGCGAGCGGGTCTACATGACGCGAATTCTCGAGGAGGCCGCCAACCAGAAAGCCGAGATCATGACGCTTGAGGCCGGCGGCGACGGTGGCGCAATGCTGCCCGTGCGCCCGTCCGACCTCCTCAAGCGCCGCGAGCGGATTCTCGACAGCCGCCCGGTGGCTGAGCTGATCGAAGGCTCGAGCATTCTGGTGACCGGCGGCGGCGGGACGATCGGTTCGGAGCTGGCGCGCCAGTGTGCCCGGATGAATCCGGCCTCGCTGACCATTTTCGACGCGTCGGAATACAATCTCTATGAAGCCGACCTGGCCCTGCGCAACGAGTTCCCGAACATCGACATCCATACCGAGCTTGGCGATGTGCGTGACGATGTGCGCATCGGCCGGCTGATGAAGACGATCCAACCGGAGATCGTCATTCATGCGGCCGCGCTGAAACATGTGCCGCTGATGGAACGCAATGTCTGCGAGGCGATCCTGACCAATGTTGGCGGCGCCATCCGTACCGCGCGGGCCGCAGTCGATAACCAGGTCCAGAAGATGGTCTTTGTGTCCACCGACAAGGCGGTCAATCCGGACAATGTGATGGGCGCGACCAAGCGGCTGGCCGAGATCGCCATGACCCGCCAGGCCGAAGCCTCCAACCTGGCGGTGTCCATGGTGCGTTTCGGCAACGTCCTCGGCTCGTCAGGGTCTGTGGTCCCCCTGTTCGAGCGCCAGATCGCTGCGGGCGGCCCGGTGACGCTGACGCATCCGGATGTCACGCGATACTTCATGACCGTGGAAGAGGCTTCAGCGCTTGTCCTGCAATCGGCCACCCATAATGGCTCGCCGGGGACCGCCTCACTCTATGTGCTCGACATGGGCGAGCCGGTGAAAATCAAGGCCCTGGCCGAGGCGATGATCCGGCTCAAGGGGCTCGTGCCGGGCCGCGACATCGAGATTCGCACGACCGGCCTCCGGCAAGGCGAAAAGATGCACGAAATGCTGACCTACAATCATGAAGAGGTCCATTCGATCGGCATTGAGGGCATCTACAAGGTCGGCTCGCGTCACATCCCGGCCAATGATTTCGACGAACAGCTTGAGCAGCTGCTCCAGCTTGCCCGTGAGCGCCGGCGCAAAGAAGCGATCGAAGTGCTCTCCCACCTCGTTCCGGAATACAAACCGAAGCGCATGTCGGTCTGAGACATCTCGGCAAGTTGACCTTGCCCGGAGTCATGGTACGGCAAGCAGCAGTTCGCTATCGCCTTTTCTGAAGTGGTTTCCCTCCATGTCCGAGCGTTTCACGATCCGCCGTGCTCTCCTGTCCGTGTCCGACAAGGAGGGCCTTGTCGAATATGCGCAGCGGCTGGCCTCTCATGGTGTTGAACTGGTGTCGACAGGCGGCACGTCGCGCACGCTCAAGGACGCCGGGCTGGACGTTCTCGATGTGGCGGATCTGACGGGGTTTCCGGAGATGATGGATGGCCGGGTCAAGACGCTGCACCCCGCGGTGCATGGCGGCCTGCTCTTCCGGCGCGATCTCGAAAGCCACCAGAAGGATGCTGAACGCCATGGCATCCAGCCGATCGATCTCGTCTACATCAACCTCTATCCGTTCGAGGCGACCGTCGCCTCGGGTGCGGATTTCGACGACTGTATCGAGAATATCGACATTGGCGGCCCGGCCATGCTGCGCGCGGCGGCCAAGAACGGCCACTCCGTTGCTGTCTGCACGGACGCCGATGATGTCGCTGCGGTTCTGGCCGAGATGGATGACAATGATGGCTCGGTCGCCAGTGAGCACAGCCGCAAGCTCGCCGCCAAGACCTATGCACGCACAGCCGCCTATGATGCGGCGATCTCCGGCTGGTATGCCGAACAGCTGGATGAGACGGCCCCTGACTGGGTCGGCTTTGGTGGTGGGCTGGCGCAGAGCCTGCGCTATGGCGAGAATCCGCACCAGTCTGCCGCGTTTTACCGCTCCGGTGGCAAACGACCCGGTGTCGCGAATGCGCGCCAGGTGCAGGGCAAGGAACTTTCCTACAACAATATCAATGACACCGATGCGGCCTATGAGCTGATCGGCGAACTGGGTGAGGACGCGCCAGCCGTTGCGATCATCAAGCACGCCAATCCGTGTGGCGTTGCCCTCGGCGAGAGCCCCATCGATGCCTATCGCGAGGCGCTGTCCTGCGATCCGACGTCTGCCTTTGGCGGCATTGTCGCGCTCAACCGGATGCTGGATAGCGAGACAGCCGAGGAAATCACCAAGATCTTCACTGAAGTCGTCATCGCGCCGGGCGCCGATGAGGGCGCGCTGGCGGTTTTCGAGAAAAAGAAGAACCTCCGCCTGCTGCTGGCCAATGGCCTGCCGGACCCGGCTGCGAAGGGCCGCACGGTCAAGACGGTCGCCGGGGGTCTGCTGGTGCAGGACCGTGATTTCGGCCGCCTGACGAAAGATGAGCTCCGCGTCGTTACGGAGAAAGAGCCGGACGAAAGCCAGCTTGAAGACCTGCTCTTTGCCTGGCGCGTGGCCAAGCATGTGAAGTCGAACACCATCGTCTATGCGAAGGACCGTGCCACTGTTGGCATCGGTGCCGGCCAGATGAGCCGCATCGATTCCGCCCGCATCGCCGCGCGCAAGGCAGAGGATGCCGCCGAGGCGGCCGGCTGGGACGCCCCGCGCACCAAGGGTTGCGTTGCCGCGTCCGACGCCTTCTTCCCCTTCCCGGACGGCTTGCTGCAGGCCGCCTCTGCAGGGGCGACCGCCGTGATCCAGCCGGGCGGATCGATCCGCGATGACGAGGTGATCGCTGCCGCCAATGAGGCCGGGATTGCCATGGTCTTCACCGGCATGAGGCATTTCCGGCACTAGGACAGGACCTTGCGATGACCGATACGTCCTCCCGGTTCGATGCGCACAACCAGCACTGGCTGACGGTGCGGGTCTATTATGAGGACACCGATTTCACCGGCATGGTCTATCACGCCAACTATCTGCGTTATTTCGAGCGCGGGCGCTCTGAGTTCATGCGCGATGCGGGCGTGGCCCACCAGGCGCTGCTCGACCGTCCCGATCCTGCAGCCTTCACGCTGACCAATGTGAGTGTCGACTACAGGCGCGCGGCCCGGATCGATGACCTCTTGTCCATTCGCTCACGCTATCTGGGCTGCCGGGGCGCGAAGGTCATCTTCCAGCAGACGGCGTTGCGCGGCGAGGATGTCATCGCCGAGGCGGACATCACCGCGGTGATGATCCATGCCGATGGACGGCCCCGCAGGCCGATCCCCGATGTCGTCGAAATGCTGTCGGGATTTGTCTACCTGCCCTGAAACCGGGCTGTTTACTGACAAAGCGTTAACCAGATCGCGCCATTGCTGCGCGAGCTGCCATCTGCGGCAGTAGCGTCAAGTTTCCGCCCGATTCTCATTGGATATGGGGGAGGCTTGCCAGAACTGGCCCCAACCGGCTGCGCGTAACGTCGCGGCGACAAGTTGCAGAGATACGTAAAGAGGACCTCCCATGAACCTACTCGCGTTCGCGCAGGAAATCGGCGGTGGAGAAGCGCTCGATCCGGCAGCCGCTGAAGGCGGCTTTTCGATGATCGGATTGCTGCTCGAAGCTGACATCGTCGTCAAATTCGTCCTCATCGTCCTGTTTATCGCGAGTTTGTGGTCATGGTCGGTGATCATCGAGAAGCTCTTTACCGTTAGCAGTGCCCGCAAGAAGGCGCGACAGTTCGAGGATGCGTTCTGGACAGGCCGCGCCGATGACCTTGATGGCCGTCCGGGTGCCGGCAATTCCGATCCGGCCTCGCGGCTCTTCGCCTCGATCTCGCGCGAATGGAATGATGCGCGCCGCCTCGGACCGACCGATAATCCGAACGTGCTTGTGGATCGTGCCGAACGCTCTCTGCGGGCTGGTGTCGACCGGGAAGTCGGCCGTGTTTCGAAAGGGCTCGGTGTGCTGGCGACGATCGGCTCTTCCTCGCCCTTTATCGGCCTTTTCGGCACCGTCTGGGGCATCATGAATGCCTTCATCAACATCGCCGAGAAGCAGGATACAAGCCTGACCAATGTCGCGGGGCCGATTGCCGAAGCGCTGTTTGCGACCGGTCTCGGCCTCATCGCGGCCATCCCGGCGGTCATCTTCTACAACAAGTTCACAGGCGACCTGAACCAGTTCGCCGACCGCCTCGACACCTTCTCGCAAGACCTGCTGGTGCGCCTGTCGCGCCGCGCAACAGAGCCGGGGAGCTAGACCATGGCCGGTTCCTGGGCATCTGGAGACAGGGGCAGCAAGCATGGCCGTCGCGGGCTTGCCGCCGAAATCAATGTCACGCCGCTGGTCGACGTCATGCTGGTGCTGCTGATCGTCTTCATGATCACCGCGCCGCTGCTGACGACCGGGGTGGAAGTGTCGCTGCCGAAGGCGTCAGCGGAGAACTTGCAGGCGCCGAAATCGCAGCCCCTGTCGGTTTCGCTCAATGCCAATGGCGAAATCTATATCCAGGACACCAAGGTGACGCCCGAAGACCTTGTCTCGACGCTCTACGCGATTGCAGGTGAGGGCTATGAGGAGCGCATCTATCTGCGGGCCGACCAGGGCGTGAACTATGGCAACGTCATGGAAGTGATGACCCGCATGCAGCGCGCCGGCTATCGCAACATCGCACTCGTGACCGATCCGAAGGTGAACCAGTAGGCATGATCCGCGGACTCCCCGCCTCTCTTGTCCTGCACGCCGTCGTCATTGGCGCCGGTTATGTCGTCTGGCCCTATGTCGGGACCAGCGCGACCGAGGAGGAATTCGTGATCGTGCCGGTGGACCTGGTCGATATTGGCGAGATGACCAATGTCGCGCCGGTCACCGAGCCGCCTGAAGAGGTCGAGCCGGAGCCTGAGGAAGAGCCCGAGCCGACCCCGCCGGAACCGGAAGAAAGCGAAGACCCGGTCGAGGAAGAGCCCGATACGCGCGATATTCCCGAGGATGACGTTGCCACGGCGTCCGATGCTGCACCGCCGGAGCCGGAGGAAGAGGACGTCGTCCCTGATCTCGAGCAGGAGCCGGAAGAAGAGCCAGAGCCCGAACCGGAGCCAGAGGAAGAGCCTGAGCCGAAAGCGCCCAATCCCCGCCAGGACGAGAGCAATGCGCTTGACGATTTCCTCAGCGATGCCGAATCCACCTTCGAGAGCGAGCGCGAGACCAAACGCGCCGCCCAGCCACCGAAACAGCCCGAACGTGAGCTGCTCAAGGAGACCCCTCCGGCCCAGGAGCCGCGCAAGGGCGCTGGCGAGCGCTCATCCAATACGGTGCGGATCGAGCAGCTGCTCTACAACCAGATATATCCCTGCTGGGACGGCGTTGCCGACCAGCCCAAGCCCGAGCGGCTGAATGTCAGCATGCGGGCTGAACTCGATGCCGAGGGAAACCTTGTCGATATCGAACTTATCCGCCCGTCACGCGCCCCGATCGGCGACCGCTCCATGTCGCTTGCCATCGAGCGGGCCCTGCGGGCTGTGCGCAAATGCCAGCCTTACCGGCTGCCGCGTGACGATTACGAACTCTGGAAAACCGCGAACATTAATCTTGGTCCGGCGTTTACGGACGAATAGACCTGAACAGGCGAGGAGCCATCAATGCTGAACAAACTAGTCGCCAGCCTCCTGATCGGACTTGCCATGCTTGTCCCTGCAGCCTTTGCACAGGTGACGGTGAACATTTCCGAAGGCGTGCTGAAACCGACGCCAATTGCCGTGCCCACTTTCCAGGCGTCCAGCGGGGCCGATCCGCAGATGGCGGCCGAGATTTCGGAAGTGGTCCGCAATGACCTTGTCTCCACGGGCCTGTTCACGATCACGCCGGAAAGCGCGCACATCCAGCGCGATCTCTCCCTCAATAACCAGCCGCGCTTTGCCGACTGGAAGATCATCCAGACCGATGCCCTGGTCGTGGGCCAGGTCGATATGGTCGAGGTTGAGGGCGTCCAGTTCATCCGCGCGTCGGTGCGTCTCTGGGACGTCTATGGCGAGGAAGTCATGCGTCTTGAGGGCCAGGCCGGCCGCCGGTTTACCGCAAAGCCTGAAGACTGGCGTCGCATCGCGCACAAGATCGCCGATACGATCTATTCGCGCCTGACCGGCGAAGACCCGTATTTCGACACGCGTATCGTCTACATCGCCGAAACCGGCCCGAAGGATGCCCGCGTGAAGCGCCTTGCCATCATGGATTCCGATGGCGCCAACGTGAAATACCTCACCTCCGGCACCTTCCAGGTGCTGACGCCGCGCTTTTCGCCGTCGAATCAGCAGATCACCTACATGTCGTTCGAGAATAACCGCCCGCGGGTCTATCTCTTCGATATCCAGAATGGCCGTCAGGAAGTTCTCGGCGATTTCGAGAACATGACCTTTGCGCTGCGTTTCTCGCGGGATGGCGATTCAGTGCTCCTGACCCAGGCCATTGCCGGTAATTCGGACGTCTATATCCGGAACCTCGTGACCCAGCGTACGCGCCGCCTGACCGATCACCCGGCCATCGACACGTCGCCGTCCATGTCGCCCGATGGTGAGCAGATCGTCTTCAACTCCGACCGCGGCGGCAGCCCGCAGCTCTACATCATGAACACCGATGGCTCGCCGCTGACCTGTCCGTCGGGCGGGCGCGACACGGCTTGCCGCATCACCTTCGGTTCGGGCAGCTATTCCACGCCGGTCTGGTCGCCGCGCGGTGACCTGATCGCCTTCACCAAGCAGTCGCGTGGCCGGTTCCATATCGGTGTCATCGGCATTGACGGGAAAGGCGAGCGGATCCTGACGGAATCCTATCTCGATGAAGGTCCGGAATGGTCGCCGAACGGCCGGGTCATTACCTTCTTCCGGGAGCAGGCGCCTGGCGCCGGGCCCAAGCTCTGGTCAGTCGACCTGACGGGCAAGAATCTTCGCCGCATTCCGACCCCTACGGATGCATCTGACCCGGCCTGGTCGCCGCTTTTGAATTAAACCTTGCGGCCTCGCCCCCATAGTGGTGAAAATGTCACGTCTATCTGTAAAGGCACCAAGCGGCCCCACAGCCACGAAGTTGACAAATTCAGCAGCTAACTGCGCTCGCTGAACGACCATAGCAAGGAGTATTCAATGCGTCGTATTGCTCTTACCTCATCCGCAATAGCGCTCTTCCTGGGCGCCGCTGCGTGTTCTTCCACGCCGGAACCGGAACCAACTGAAGCGGCGACGCCGGTTCAAACCACCACGCAGACCGAGCCGGTCCGCGAATCCGACATCGAAGAGCCCAAGCGCGTCGTCGATGCTGGCCCCGCCGCCGGTTCGATCGAAGACTTCACCGTCAATGTCGGTGACCGCGTCTATTTCGACCTCGACCAGTCGGGGCTCGACCCGGACGATCAGGAAATCCTCCAGCGTCAGGCGGCCTGGCTGGAATCCTATCCGGGCGTGCGCATTCTTGTTGCAGGCAACTGCGATGAGCGTGGCACCCGTGAGTACAACCTCGCCCTTGGTGAGCGCCGTGCCAACACGGTCAAGCAATACCTCGTCAGCCTAGGCGTTGACCCGGCCCGCATCGAGACCGTCTCCTACGGCAAGGAACGCCCGATCGCGACCGAGTCCAATCAGGCAGCCTGGGCCCTGAACCGTAACGGTTTCACCCAGATCCTGTCCGGCGCGTCGAGCTAGGACATTCTGTCTACTGTAATGATCAAGCCGGGTGCCACATTTTGGCCCCGGCTTTTTCGTATGACCTGAAATCCGAATTCTAAGACCTTGGAGGCTTCCTGATATGGTGCGTTTGGCGACGATCGCGTGTCTGGCGGCATTCTGTGTTTGTGTCTCCCCTGTCGCAGACGCGCAGAAAGCGCCTATCCAACAAGGGGTGACCAGTGGTGACCTCGCCCAGCAACTGGCCGATACCCGCCGCCAGAGTGCGCAGCTGAACCTTGAAGTCGACCGGCTTCAGAGCGAAGTCGCGGAACTGAACGGCAAGGTCGAGACGCTGGAATTCCTGCTCTCGCAGTCGCGCGACGAGATGAACCGGATGCAGGAAGACGATTCCCGGATCGGGTCTGCCATCGAGGCCCTCGATACAGAGAATGAGCGCCTGACCACCCGCGTGCAGCAACTCGAAGACAAGCTGGAATCGGCGCTGGCCATGATGTCTTCTGGCGAAGGTGAGCTTGAGGGTGAAACAACTGGCCGGGAAAGCGAAACGCAAACCGCCGATGCGGGCGGTGCATCTGAACCACGGGTCGTGACCCAGTCCACGCCCGGCGCTGGAGACGGTAATGTAAATCCGAACCAGCCCGGCTCGCTGGGCACGCTTCGCGCCAGCGACCTTCCCGGTGAAGCTGGTCCGCTCTTCGCGGAAGCGAATTCGAAGCTTCTGAAGTTCGAATATGAGGAGGCCGAGCAGGCCTTCCGCGCCTTCCTGCAGGAGTTCGGTGACGACCCACAGGCGGCCGAGGCGCAATACTGGCTGGCCGAAACGCTCTACCAGCAGGAAGCCTATGCCGAGGCTGGCAAGGCTTACACCCAGATGATCCGGCAGTATCCAGATAACCGCCGCGCGCCGGATGCGCTGTGGAAGATGGCACGCAGCATGCGCCGCATCGGCGACACCGATAAAGCCTGTAATGCCCTGAACATCCTGCCGAAGCAGTATCCGGACATGTCGTCCTATACGAAAAAGATGGCCGACCTTGAGCGCGCCAAGGCAGATTGCGACGGCTAGACACCCATATTGCGGGCTTGATTGACCGGATGGCGGCAGGGACAGATGGCCCTGTCGCCATTGCCGTTTCCGGGGGCAGCGATTCCCTCTCCCTTATGCATTTCGCTAGCCGTTGGTCGCGCCAGGCCGGACGCGAGTTGTTGGTCCTGACGGTCGATCATGGCCTGCGGGCGGAAGCGCGCGGGGAAGCCGATTGGGTGGCCGGGAAGGCGATCGCGCTCGGCCATTCATCGCAGGTGCTTCGCTGGGACCCGGACAAGCGCAGCCAGGATGCTGCCCGCCGGGCCCGTCATGGCCTTTTGGCGAAGGCGGCGCGCGAGGCTGGCGCTGAATGCCTGCTGCTCGGTCATACGCGCAGCGATGTCGAAGAGACGCTGCTGATGCGGCTGTCTCGACCCACGGCGCTCATGGCTGCTGTTGGCCCGCAGCCGGTTTCTGTCTCACCCGTCTGGCCAGAGGGGCGTGGCTTGCTTCTCGGCCGGCCGCTGATCGCGACCTCGCGCGTGCGTCTGAGGGCGCAGCTCAGCGAGGAGGGCGAGAACTGGGTCGAGGATCCGAGCAATGAGTCCGACGCTTATGAACGTGTCCGCATTCGCAAGCTGATCGGGCAGATAGACGCGGCGCGGCTGAGCCGGATCACGCATGAGGCAATGCGGCTCCGCGCGACTGAGGATGCCGCGCTGGCGGAAATGGCCGAGGCGAGGGTTGGGGTCGATCCGTCAGGTCTTGTCGAGGTGGATGTCAGGGCCTTGCCTGAGACGCCGCGGCTTTGTGTGCGCTTCCTGTCGCTCCTGCTTCAGCTCGGCGCGGGTACAGACCGGACGGTGCCGCCAGCGCCGCTTCAGGAGGTGCTGGACGATATCCGCGCGGGCGGGCCGGACAGCCGTCTGACGCTGGGCGGAAGCTGGCTCCAGCGCAGGGGTGACAGGCTGCTTGTGGGGCGGGACCCCGGAGAAACCCGAGCGATCTGGCAGGACGGTGTCTGGGATGGGCGTTATGGGGCCGGTGACTGCGAGACGGCGCCCGAAGACGTGCCCTTCCTTGTCCGCCACGCTGTGCCGGATGCGCCGTGGCGGGAGATTATCTCTGAAAGGCTGACGCTCTGGATCAGGGCGCTGCGCCTCGGCGCACAGCTTGGCGCTGAGCTCGCCGGTCTCAGCGACACGATCCCCGTAAACGCGTCTACCACACACCCCGGCTGAGGCCGGCCCAGACATAGCCGCCGAGTGTCGGGGCGAACCACTGATTCGAGGGCAGGTTGACGTGGACCGGGCTGAGCGTTCCGGCAAGCGCGTCTTCCATGGCCTCGATGACAATGCCGCGGCTGCCGGCGGCAAGGCGCCAGAGATAGGTGTGGAAGTTGTCACCGGGTTTCGGCTCAAGACGGGACTGGTAGAGGATGCCGCCCGTATCGACGCCCTCATCCACGAGATGGACGGTTGCGCCGAAATGCTCCGGTTCGCCATTGGCCAGTGCGAAATAACCGCCGAACATGCCGCGATAGGCCGGGTTGATACCGGAATGGTAATTGATGAAAGGCGCGTCCACGCTGGCAAGGGTGTTCTTGCCGATCATCCGGGTAGAGACGACGAAGATGGCCTTGGGCTGGAGTTTCTCGAGGGCGGCGCGGCAGGCATCGGAATTGACGGACGGGACATTGATGATGTTGGCGTCCGCAAGGGCGTCCGGCTTCAGGCCTTCGCTCTCGATCATTTCACGGATGACACGCTCGGTGCCGCGTTTGGTGAGCTTCATCGGCAGGCGCGCCGCCTGCATGCTGGCGACCTTGAGCGGGCCGAGCATTTTCATCCGGCGGCGCCACAGCCTTGAGGCGGGTTCACCTTCTTCCAGGATGACGGGGAAGTCGCCAAAGCGCTCGCGAAGCGCATTGATCATGATCCAGCTGTGCGGCCCACCGGCCGTGAGCGCAACGATCTGGTTGGATGTCGACATGGAACGGGTGCTCCCAAACTGGTTCAGTCTGGGA
>Ga0114900_1001454_pt1 | contig 14581 bp, 11 predicted proteins | sample MalvireepMed_231_FD_89685 | JGI IMG/M metagenome (GOLD analysis project Ga0114900, IMG submission 89685) | Marine viral communities from the Global Malaspina Expedition - Malaspina viral metaG DeepMed_231 | ecosystem: Environmental > Aquatic > Marine > Oceanic | place: Mediterranean Sea...
CACTAGCTCACAGGGTTCACGAAAAGGAGGAGCGGGAGCGGCAGGTTGCTGCTGGAGAACGTCCTTCTCCGGCTGCTCCGGCTGCTCCGGCTGCTCCACCAATCAGCCTAACGCCGGAGCAGCTTCAGGCCATACGGCGGATAGAACTGATGGGACGTGCGCCGGAAGATAGTGGCATACCGCCGATGGCTTTACCCCCTGGCGTTGCGCCCATCGAGCGCATAACTGACCCTGAATTCCACCTCACCACACCCACCCGTATGCCGTTCATGGCCCTCCTTGACGTGCCTGGCGAGACGGGTGCCGAACTGTTCGCCCAAGTTCCCAAGATAGCCACGGGCCGGTTCGGTGAGGTCGAAGTCCCCACCGCCTTTACCGGTGGTCTGTACGATTTGGCTGGGGCACGGGAAGCCACAGAACAGTTCCAAGACCGCCCGTGGTGGCAGCAGTTGCTACTTGGTGCTGCTTTTGACCCGTTAGGCCCACCCTTAGGTGTAGGGGCCGTAGGAACTGGGTTGGGTGCCTTACGTCGCTTGGCAGGCCGTGGAGTACGAGAACCAGCAGAGCAAACGGCAGAAGCGGCAGCACGGAGAGCGGCTAGGGGAGTTGGCAGAGAGGAATTAGGCGACTGGAGGGCCGCTTGGGAGGGTGCCCGCCGCCCAGGACAGTACCAGTCCTTCCCGGTACGCTCCCGCCTTGGTGGGCAACCAGTGCAGCCTTCTATAGTGCCTGAAGTAACAAGGGAAGTTGCCCCTCGTCCGCCAGTGGGTGTTCCAACAGGACGCCGACTCTTTGAAGAACGACGGACACCCCAGTTGATGACACGGCCTGGTGTTGTCGTTGAACCCGTTCCAAGTCCCCTCATCAGGGCTGCGTCGGGTAGTGAGCCAAGAATCATCGTTCCTGATGACCCGGCCCGGTATGGGGAACGGATTGTCAATAATCGTGTGGTGCAGCCAAACGGCGAAGTGGTGCGGGGCACCCCGCTCTCAGCGGATGATGCCATAATTCCCGACGAGATATACCACGTCACCACCAATGCCCCTGCCGTCCGTTCGTCAGGCATGTTAAAAGCGTCTGGCGAAGGGGGCTTGGGCGGTTCCCCTCGTGACCAAATCGTTTCTTTCACCATCGATAAGGAGATTGCCACCCAACTGGCTGAAGACCTGAAGCTGGCGTCCGAAATCTCCCGTTTAGATGTCGGTAAGGTACGCACACTAAGGCGTCTGGAAGCGTCTAAACGCATAACGGCCCGACTCCTCCAACAGATGACGGAGGAAGGATGGGATTCCGAGGGGTTCCGGCGTATCGCCTCAAGTGAAATCGCCCAGCCCACTTATAATTCCCGTGATTGGTTGAACCAATACTTCACTTACAGGTCTTCAGCTACCTCGCCACCGTTAATATCGCCGGAAGCATTGGTGCAGGGAAGGGCTCCTGGCAAAAGGAACCCCTTATTCTTCACTGGGGCCGAACGACTTCGCCGGATTAATCCCAATGATGTGGATGTGATTGCGGTGCCTAAAAGGTCGCTCCGCACTGGGGCGATGCTTACAAACCTTGATTTGGATAACCCTTACGGCCTGCGGGAGATACGTCTCTACGGTGATGTCCCGGTAAAGCCCGCTGATGCCCCTATCCCGACTGTTGCTGAGGTTGCTGGACGCACCGTCGTTCAAGTTGACGCCGATATCGCTCGATACGAGAGGCTTGCGGCCCGTGAATATACGGGGAGGACAGCAGCAAGCGCACGGCGACATGCTGTTAAAAGGGCTGAATACGAACAGCGGCTAACCGACTTGTACAAAGAACGCAACGAGATGTTGGGCCGTCCGGCAATGTGGAGTTCGGCAGCGGCAATGGCCCGGCGTTACCGTCAGGCAAAAGGGACGGTTGATGGCCGCACCATCCGTAATCCTAGTGAGATTCCGAACGAAGATTCGATAGCCGCCACCCTAGACGATTGGGACGAGTTGCCTGGGCTGCGTGAAGTGCCTCTATACGATTTTGAATTGACCGGGAAATGGTACTCAGCAGAAGGTAGTGAGCGTATCCGTGCCTTACAGTTGGAAATACAAGCAAGCGATGAAATATCACCATTAATAGTGGTCATCGATGATGAGGGGCCCTATATATTAGAAGGTGCGACTAGGGCAGAGGCTCTTTATAACTTAGATGCCAAAACCTTCCCTGCTAAAGTGGTCATTGACCGCCGGAGACTGCCCCGAGTGGAGGGTCCCGAAGTCCCTGAAGCCCTCGCTCCCTCACTTGCGCCTGCTGTGCCCTCCCTACCCCCTGGCATGCGTCGGCGGATTGCTGGCACGTATGGCATACGTCCGACCCCGGCTGGAGAGCCGAGGCCGTCGCTTATTGAAGTTGTGCCAGGCGTCCCTGAACTAACCTCTGCTGGCATCGTCGCACGGCCAAAGCCAAGACCGAGTGACGTGCCACTCACCGGGGACACGGCTAGAGAAGCGGCACTGTTGGAAGACCAGGTGGCGGCTTACGGCATCAACCAGGCCTCTGAGGTCAGTGATGTCTCGAGGGCTCTCGACGAGAGGGACGCCGTGGCGCAACGACTCGCCGGTGGTGCGCCACCTCGCCCCAGAAAGCCAGGTGAGGCGATAGGGGGGGACATGCCGCCCCCCGAGAGGTCGGAGTGGGCCCTCGAAGATGAGTTAGGACGACCTTCTTGGGAAAAAGTCGAAGAGGGGGCCTTGGCGAAGTGGTCCGGGGCACGGAACGTGCAAGGGATTCGCCTCACCACGTTCATGGATGCGGGTAGCAGACTCCTCAAACGGTACGGCTTGAACTCAGACGCTGAAACGATGGAGCCGTTGTTCGAGGTGTTGCACGGTGAGCGGGTCTTGTCAGAACTGAGTGACGATATGCAACGGGTGCATGACTACGTTATCGAGCTTCGTAACTTGGAACAGCGAGAGACGCTGGAATTCCTAGCGCAGGCGGGGGATGACCCCGCTCTGCGGGGCATCATGGCGATGGACGTTGAGTTGTTCGCCAACAAGATTCTGGCCCACCCCGATTATTTCCCACGCCTATGGAAGGAACCCCCGAGTTTCCTTCGAGGGGTAGGCGAGGCAGGGCCAGGACGGGGGGCACTTGGAGCTAAACCGGGCTATGTGAAGCCGAGGGTAGACGCCACTTTCAAAGAGATGCGGGCCAACGGTTGGGAGCCTGCGTCTTGGAACCCGGTGGCTATGATGAGCCAGCGACGTATGATGGGTATAGACTACCGTGAAAACGTAGTGATGATTAACCATCTCAAGCGTTTAGGTAAGGCCCTGCCCCGGCATGAGTTACAACAGTGGCATCTTGACCAAGGTTGGCGAGTGCCCCGAAACGTGGGACCAGCGTTCGAGGGGCGACCCTTCCCGATGCCGGACGGTGATGTTGGCAGAACGCAGGCTTTGTATGTGCCTAAAGACGTTGCCAATGTGCTGGAGGGGGTATATGGCAGAGCGGCCAGTGTAACTGGATTAGATACGGCTACGAAGTGGTCTGGCCGGGTGAAACGCCTGAAACTCTTCGGCTCCCTGTTCCAGCACTTTGACTTCTTCGGCCGTGCTATAGGCGTATCTATGACTCCCACGGGAATCATGCGGGGGGCCCCGCTGCGTTTGCCGTCCCTAGCCTGGCGTATCACGAGAGCCCAGTTGATGCCGGGGGTGCGCCGTACCATCAGGGACAGGGTAGTGTCGGACGAAGCTTTCGCCGTCCAGAAAGGAGTGCCCATCACCCGGCTTATGCTGGTAGAAGAAGGCTTGGGCGTCCAGGGTGACATCTCCATCGTAAAGAGGGAATTCGGCCAAACTCTCGAGGACATGGAACGGCAAGGTGGCGTAACCAAAGCCCTCACGAAAGCACGGGAGTACTTCGAGGCGGGGCTGTTCGACGGCGTGTACCGGGAGACTATCGACTGGTCCTTGGAGAACTTCATCATCCCTTGGATACGCCGTACCAGGCCTGATGCCACGGCGAGACAGATAGCGGCGGAAGCGGCCGAGTCAGCCAATATCATGTTCTCGTCTATGGAGAGGTGGCAGTCGCTGCTAAAGAATCCCACATTCCGAAAGGCGATGCAGGTGGCTATCTTCTCCACCAACGAGTCGGAAGGGCTAATACGGGGGGCAGCGAGGGCGGTGTCTACTCGGCCCCAAGCGGGGATGTTCAGGGAATGGTATCTCGGTTTATTCTTGGGCTTGGCTGGTGTAGCCAACATCATCAATTACGCCGCCACGGCCATCGCAGCGAAAGACCCGACCAAGGGAGAATTCCTACCTGCAAGTTCCTATAGTCCAATCAAACTGAATGACCCGCATACGCCCTTCAAAATTGGTTACAACAATAAGTTCCTATCGCCCCAAGTGCCGGGCTTAACAGGCACAATCGGCAATCCGCTGACCCTGGATATAGTGGGCCAGATGGACACCGCCTTCCGGTGGGTATTCGACCCTGGCGATGCTGTGTCGGCTAGGACGAACGTCCTGCCCCGTGCGTTCTGGAACCAATTCAAAGGGGAAACTTTCTTCGAGGAGTCCTTGGATGAATCGATAGATGACCAGCTACGCCGGGAATACCGGAACTTTGATGATATGAATATCGATAGGAAGGACCAACTGCGGGAAGAGCGGGAAGGGCGGATGTTCCCGCCGATAAGTCTACGCAGTTTCATAAAACGGGCAACTCAAGCCGGGATTGACGTGGTGCTACCTATCACGGGAATGGGAGGTCTACAGGCCCTTTCCCAAGCGGTGCCTGCTGTACGAGAGGCTGGGGTGTATGAGAGTGGGGAAGAAGCATTGGGGCTTGGAGGACAACTCTTGCAGACATCTGGCATAAACGTGCGGGCGGAGAACATCGATGCCATGCTCCGACGTGAACATCCCAACTTCGAGCAATATCCTCGCAAGGTACGCAAGGCACTCAGGGCCAAAATGATTGACCGGGTTTACGGCGAATGATTACAACGGTGGACATACCACAGGAAGTGATTGAAAAAATATATGAGTTCCTTGCCGCTGGCAAGACGGGGAATATAACCCTTGATATAAAAGAAGGCCGTATCCTGTCATGGAAGGTCACAGAGCATGGCCGTGTGTACAATATTGACAAAGAGCCTTAGACGGACTTAGTATTGTTTGTGTAATCACATAGGGACACCTGAACAGCAGGCCCCATTCCTTTTGCAGGAGAAGGAATGGGGCCTGTTATTGTCTGAGGGTTTATGACAACACAACAAACGGAATTGAACCAGCAGATTGCCTTATCCGTCGATGACGAGGGCGATAGTGAAACTCCGGTTGTTACTACGGAAGCTCCTAGCGAAGCTCCTGTTGCGGCAGAGTCGCCGATTGAGACAGTTGCGCCGGAGCCAACTGGGCCTGCGGACAGTCCAAGTTCAGAAGCGGAGGAAGTACCGCAGAGTCCCTTTGAGTTGCCCTACGAACTGGCAGCGACGCCCCCACCCCCAGAACCCGCTGGACTTGTGAATGTAGAGCGGGAAGAGTTGGCCCGACTTCGCCAAGGACAGGCGGAGATGGTGCAGTTCCAAGCGGCCCAACAGAGTGAGGCAGAGCTTCAACAACTCCAAGAACAATACGAAGCCCTGAACATCGACCCAGAGACGGCCCGGTGGGTTGCCAATGAGGTCAGAAAGGAGCGGCGCAAGGGGGAGCAGCAAGTGCAGCAGATGCATCTGCTTCGCCAGGTAGAACAAGGGAGGAGAAACGCAGCAGTCCATTACGGAGAGCAATACGGTGTTGCACCGTCTGCGTTGGTTAGCTTCAACACACCGCAGGACATGGAGCGGTACGCCCAATTGTTGGCCCATCAGGGAAAGCAGGAGAGGCGTTTGACCAGCCTGGAGCGGAGCCAGGTGCCGGAGCAGCACTTTGACGGCGGTCAAGGTGCGGCTGGGGGTCCGCTGTCCGGCGAGGCCCTGGAAGAGGCCATTGGTAACGGCACGGCGGAACTGACGCCCGAGAGGATGCGTCAGTTGCAGGATTACCACAAGACACAAGGACATGGAGGGTAGATAGAATAGATGCCTACACCAACAGTTACCAGTCAATTGGACAATTCGTTGCCCACTCTGATTGCTTCCGCTCGTATTACCAGGGAGCAGGAAGGAGACATGCCGGGGCTTGTGGAGCGGCGGACCCTGGCACAAGGGTCCGGCGACACCTGGCATGAGGTTTCCTATGCCAAGCTGACGGCACAGGCTGTCAGTGAAACCACCGTCAATGACAATATCCAGCAGGTCAGTGACACCGACTTCAGCATCAAGCCCACGATGATTCAAATCGCCACCATGTTGACGGACAAGGTGGGACGGAACATCACCAAGAACGGGCTGCGGGAGTTGGGACGGCTGGCCCAGAACGCCATGCAGAGGAAAAAGAACAAGGACGGCTTGACCACCATCGACAGTACCAGCAGCACCCAGTTGGGGACTGCGGGTTCCAGCATGGCCTTCGGCCTGGTGGCGGCTGCGGTGTCCAACATCACGGGTAACACCACAGAGCCTGGGCACCAGCCCATCCGCTTCGTGGCGCATCCTTTCTGCATGAAGGACATCTACGACCAGTTCACCTCGCCGGTTGGCACCTATGACATCTCCGAAGGGGCCAGTTTCAGGATATTCCGTGAGGGCTTCAAGGGGATGATTAACACGGCGCAGGCCTACGAGAACGGTGACTTCACCATCGACGGCAGTGACGATGTCAAGAACGGAGTCTTCGCCAAGGAAGGCATCGTGTTGGTGCAAGAGATGAGTCCACGGGCTGAGACGGAGCGTATGCCCCGCACCGGCGGTGGTTCAAGCATCATCACCCACACGGACTCCTACGCTTACGGCATCCGGCAGAACCAATGGGTGCAGGAAGTCATAGCGGACGCTACCGCCCCCACCAGCTAGTAAGGGTAGAGACTTTTCTAAACCACGCCTCGAGCAGAAGAAGGAGGACTATAAGACATGCCACAAGGTTCATTTGGGACAATAACGGCTTTCAACGATTTTCTCGGTTCTTTCGAGGATGTCACCTGGGCTGCGACCTCCGTTGACTTGAACGGTGGTTGGTTCATGGTATCGGTCAATGAGGGCACCCTCCAGAAGGTGGTCGATGAGGACGGCGGTATCATCCAGTTCCTCACTGACACGGGCGATAATGACAACGTGTGTCTCCTCTCGGGTCCCTACCGGCCCAGCAACGGGCCTCTGACCTTTGAGGCACGGTTCAAGGTGGCTGATGACATATCCAACACCGCCATCTACGCCGGTTTCACCGAGACTATGGCACTGGGCACCCCGGTAATGCCTGCTGAGTTTGCCACCGCTACCATGACCTATAACGGGTCTGGTGGGATGGTCGGGCTCCAGTGGGACTCGGACGCCACCACCAACGCATGGCGGGCCTTGGCTGGGGACGGCGGTGCTGTCGCCAACTCGGCCAACTACGGGTCTAACGGCACCACTGCTACCGATGCGGCCGTGGCTAACGAGTATGACATCGTAAAGGTAGTCCTTTATCCTAGTGGGAGGGCTGAAGTCTGGCATGAAGAAGAACTCGTAGCCAGCGGACAGACCGACCTGACGGTCACCGACCAATTCTATGCCTGTCTCATGTTGGAAAACCGCACTGGGGCGGCACTGGAATTCGAGGTTGACTACGTCTTCGCCGAGGGAGTAAGGGACTGGAGCGTGGACTAATCCTTATCACGTGCTGGCGAACCAGCTAGGGAGATGACTCATGGCGGTATCGACTACCCATACCGGTTGGCACTACGATGTAGACAACAGCCGGTTGGACTTCTATTACCGGGGGACCCGTGTCGGTCACATCAACGCATCTGGGCTTGATTTGGCTGTCACTGGGGACTTTGGCGTGGCTGCGGGCACCCTGGACGTTCAGGACGGGGGCTCTGTGACTCAAGCTACCAACCGTACAACTGGTGTGACACTCAGTACTCACTCGGGCCAGGTAACGGGTGACAATGCTTCGTTAGCAGCCGTCACCATTGCTACCCACACTGTGACCAATACCAAGGTATCTGCGACGGACGTTATCGTCATCTCAAAGGTATCTGGGGATGCAGACACAAATGCTTGGGTCAGTGCGGTAGCCTCTGGCTCGTTCAATGTGAGTGTGCGTAACAACCACGCTAGTAGTGCGGATACGACGGCTTTCGTATACAACTTCGTGGTAATCAAGGGTGCTACCTCATAATGGATGAGGTTGGCGTCGGGACACCCGAGCCAATCACGTTGCAACCCCACCAGTTGCACCATATGGTGTGGCCGGAGACGTATGAGGTATTCCCCGATGAGCCTGCGCTGCTCCTGATAGAGAGGCCAGAGGTGGCCCCTGACCATTCGGGTTGGCGGCGTTATCAGAGTATATTTGTGGTACGGGGAGATGGGCTAGGAAAGTATATGGAGGATATGGGGCCAGCGGACTTACACGTGGCCCCGTCCTTCGATATTCCTGGCGGCGACCCTGCCTTGGAACAGATAAGCCCTGGAGACTGGCACACCGTGGCGGAACTGAGGGACTATGCCGATGATTTTCGGGCCTTCCTCATCAAACGGAAACTCCAGCGGGAGGTGCCCGACCTCATAAGCGGATATCACGACGAGATAGACCAAGAGGCCCGAGCTAGGAACAAGGTTTCCCAGTTCGGAGCCAAGTTCAGAGTCCAGCGAGGATAGATATGACCACGATAAGACCGGGGCCGATAGAGCAGTTGGTGCAAGACACACTGGAACCCGGCGATTTCCAGCCGGGAACGTACATTCGACGGCCCCAGAGTGAGGGAATCGATAGTGAGGGAAACCTCACGCCGGAGATGCCTGGCATGGTGGTGGTAGACCTACAATCGGCTGGTTGGACTTATCTTTACGATACACAGACCCGTGAGGCCAGCCTCTGCAACAATAACGCTATATTGGCGCAGTTGAGTTGCAAGCGTGAGGACGGTTCTCTGGTATTCACTCGCACGAAGCCCTCTACTCCTCCTTGGCGGGGCACCTACAAGTGCCTGCTCCATGCAGAATCTCGGGGGGCCCTATCAGAAGACTTACAGGCCAGCTTCCGGTTCTGTACCAAGGCCAACATCCCTAACGAGCATGAGGTGGTGATGCACATGCAGCATCGTCACCGTAACGAATGGCTGGCCATTGAACGGGCGAGGGAAGAGCGGGAGCGTAGAGAAGACCGGGAGATTCAACGACAGATGGCCGAGGCCTTGACTGGCCGAGTGATGCCAGCGCAGGCGTATCTACCTATCGAGCCTAAACCGAGCGTGAAAAGGGTGCGGACGCCCGAACAGATAGAAGCTGACAAAGCCAAGATGGCGAAAGTAAGGGCTGGGAAGCAATAATGGCCATGCCACGAATCGTAGCGGTGACTATATCCAGCGGGGCGGCAACCTCGGGGGCCTTCGCTTTTCAGGGTCAGCGAGTGATAGGAGTGGTAGTGCCTTCGGCCTGGACAGCCGGTGACGTGAGTTTCGAGATAGAGTATCCCAGCGGCACGTGGGTCAAGGTCGTTGACCGTGCGGGGGCCCTGTACAAATTGACGGGGGTCGCCACCAGCGCAGCGGAGTTCCACCTCACGGCCGGGGACGCCAATCAAGCGGACATTGTAGTGATGGGGGCGGGTGACGGGCGAGTAGTATCTACCAACACGGCCAGCGAAGCTAACGTGAACCAAGGGGCAGACCGGAGTGTGGCCGTTATCCTCGCAGACCAGTGATGGGAGAGATGACTTGTGCCTGTCTTGCAAGGAAGAACCAGAGAGGAATTACGTGTCCATGTAGGACACTTGCTGAATGCGGTCAGGCTGGTAGAGGCTGATGCCACTACTAGCACGACCACCTTTGTAACCGATGACATCCCCATAACCACGGCGGATGACGCCAATGGCAAGTGGCTCGTATTCACTGGCGGGCAGTCCAACATCGATGGGGAAATCCGTCAGATAACCGATTCTTCGGTTAGCTCCAACCGGGTAACTTTGACGTTCTACCCGGCCTTGGGCAATGCTCCCGCTTCCCCGGCCACGGCCGAGTTGTGGGACCAGTGGTACGACCCAGTGACCATCCACAATTTCATCAACCAGACCATAGTGGATGCTACCGGCCACATCTTTGACCCGGTGGAAGACATCAGTTTGCACACGGGCGGGGCATCACGTTTCGATATCCCCACCACCTTTGAGGTACTCTACGATGTGTACCTGCGGACGCATGACAGTTCCACCCTGGTCATACCGGTGCAGACGTGGGACGAATCGGTAGACGGGGACTTCACCGTGACCGAGGATACCGAAGACCTGCTCTTTGGGCGGAGTGCCACCAAATTCGCCATCGCCGCTTCAGTGAGTAATGGGGACTTGGCCTCGGACTCCATCACATCCTTGGACCTTTCGGCCTACACACACATAGAGTTCCCCATCAAGGTGAGGGATGCGGTAGCGGCCAGCGACCTCCTCCTACGACTGTCGGCTACGGCCAACGGGGCGGAGACGGACAAACTGATAGCCATCCCGGCCATAACCCAGGACACAGACACGTGGGTGCGGGTGGCTATGACCGACAACTTCAACCCCTCTGCGGCCACCGCCATAATCAGCGTGGCCCTGGAGATGAACGCCAACGCTGGGGACAACATCGTCTGGGTGGGAGAGATACGGGCTACCCGCAACGACGGTGACCGGTGGGTCCAGATGCCTCGTCATCTGTGGATGGTGGACAAAGAGAGTAGGGACCTGGTTTTCATCAGGGGCGGTGAGGACGTGGCTGATTACAGGCTGATGAAGCTGAAGGGCGGGGATAATCCGGTACTCCTCACCGCTGACGGCACGGCCACGGAGATACCTGAGAGCTACATCATCTACCGCACCGTGGGTCTGGCCCTCCGGCTCCCTATTAGGGGAGAGAACCCGGAACAGACACGGGCCAGGATAGCCCAGGCCAATGATTACCTGGGGATGGCGGAGATGAGTAAGGGGAATTTCCCGATGCTGAAGAACGCTAGGTACGTCACATGAGTACCGCTACCGTCAGCAGGGACTTCGAGATTGTCCTAAACGATGTCCGTTACCCCATCAAGGGGCCGATACGCTCTGGGCTTATCTCCACTGACCCTTTGAAGATTGTGACGGCCGACACCAGCCGTGACTCCCACCGCAACCTGTCGGTACAGTCATGGTCGAGTTGGCAGATGGGGATAGGGCTAGACACCTTTGACGGCGATGACATGCTGGAGCGGAAGCGGGCTTGGGACTCGGACTTGCAACTCCGTTTCGACGGTCACTTGGTATTGCCAGGACTGGCGACTTTGACGGCCGCTGGTGCGGCTGCGAACATCGGCGTCATCTCCGAGTACAACAACGTAATCTACGCTGCCTTCGGTTCGGATTTGCGCTCCTACAGCGACACCACCAACGTGTGGACGAACGTGAGGACACTGGCGGCTACTGCCACGGACGAACTACACGATGTGCGCCTGAACGGCACTGTTTACATGCTCATCGCCCAAGGCACGGACTACGATTATTACGAAGGTTCCTCATTCGCTCGCTCCACCAAGAACGCCCAGTTCCTGGCCCACTGGGATGACCGCCTCTGGGGCATAGACTCCACGGGCCAACTGTGGTGGGCGTTTGCTCCTGGCACCGAGACGGATGACGCCCAACTGCAACTGAGCAACAACTCGGTCACGGGCATGTTCGTCGGCTACGATAATGCGGGGGATGACATACTCTACGTCTCCACCACTCGGGGGCTCTTCGCCCACGACATCGGTAACCGGCGGTTCGTGGAGACTCGGCTGCGGCTACCGTTCCACCCAGATAACGGGAAGGGAGCGGTGACCTGGCACGACAGCATGTACTTCTCGGCTGGCCTGGCGGTGAACAAATACGACATAGACTCCAACCGGGCCACGGTGGCGCAGATAGGGCCGGACAGGGACCACGGGCTACCGGCGAACAGGCGGGGTAATATCCGGCAGTTACTCTCCAGTCATAATGAGTTGCTGGCCATCATCGATGCCACGTCCATAGCCTCGGGCGGCACGGTGTTCCAGTCGGACGTGACCTCCAACACAGAAGTGATAGACCCTGATGAGGGGTTCTCCCACATCATGGGATGGGACAAGCTGGGCTGGGAGAGGAAATGGCTCTCGTCAGACTCCACTGCGGGAATAACTTGGGCACACGTTTCCAATGCCTATAACGAGTACAGGTTGTGGTGGGCCCAGAACCAACGGATATACCACATGCAGATACCTCAGAACACGATAAACCCGGTGTACGTCACCGACCTGCCCTACGCCACGTCAGGGAACCATGAGACGCCCGACTTCACGGGAGGGCAGTCGGAGGTGGACAAGCTGGCGGTGAGGTTGCGTGTGGAAGTCTCAGGGGTTTCCAGCGACGAGACGGTCATCATGTCCTACGCCCTGAACGGTTCCAGCACGTTCACGACTCTGACCAACACCTTCTCCTCGGACGTGAACTCTGACGGGGAGATAACCTCGGCGGGGAAGGCCAGCTACGATTTCCCGAGCGTGACGGCCCCTGCCGGTACGGCGTTCCGCTCCATCCGTTTCAAGGCGGCGTTGGCCCGTGGCAGCACGACGACATCCACGCCTGATGTCCTGAAGATAGATTTCGAGTGGCGGAAGAAGTTGCCTGCCCTATGGGGTCACCAGATGGTACTCGACATGAGTGAGCCCTACGCTGGAAAGTCGAGAGAGCAGATGTTCGAGAACATCAGGATAGCCACGGAGAACAACGTCCGGTCAAGGTTCACTTACCGGGATAGGGCCGTAGATGACGCAGGGAACACTAATCCTTGGGTCTATTACGTGGACGTGGTGGGCTTCCAGGGCATGGAGAACACCGGCAATGTCTGGTCTGGCCAGTTTGAACTGACGGTGGCGGAAGTCTAATGAGATATGACTCAAGGACTGTGGACATCCCCAGTGCTGGGACAAGTGTGCAGATACTGAACACGCCAGAGCAGGTCTTGTGGATTCGCTTCACGGCCCGGCAAGGAAATAGTGGCGGTGTTTACGTGGGAGATTCCAACGTGTCCGCCACTCGGGGCAGGGAGTTGCGCCCGCCGGAGACTTCCAACGGGTACGATGTGATGGCCTCTACCGAGTACAACCCCGGTAGCCAAGGGGGCTCCATCCCGATGAACACGTTTTATGCCGATGCTGACACGAATGGGAACGACATAGACTGGGAGGCATTGTTTAGATAATGGCGAGACTTACTGGAAACCTAGCTTCGACGGCTGGCGTGGCGACCTGTGGGGCGGCGGTGGCTATCTTCCCTACTAGCGTGAGTGCCACCCAGAGTACCAGTGTCTGCTCCGCAACGGCCACGACAACCACCAATTCCTCGGGTATATGGGACGAATTGGCCCTAGCGGCCAACACCTATGATGTGCGGATAACCTGCGGTTCCAGTGTCCGGTGGCGTCGGTACAACGACGAGGTGCAACACGCCACGTTCCAGACGGGGGACGCCTGTGCCTCGGGGACGGAGGGCAACTTCTACTGGGGTGACGCCAACGACGCTGCGATGCGGTGGTCCACGGCTGACTCCAGTAACCACGCCCTGGTGATGGCTTTGGGGCAGAGCAACCAGGTGCTGCATATAGCCGAAGCCTGCGACATCGCTACCGACTGGAACGTCTCGGCCAACGCCGCTGACTCCGAGGTGTGGATACACTCGAGTACGACACCGGCCACAGACTATCTGGTGTTGGGGCGTCATACCGGCACGATAGCTACGATTGATGTCCAGGGCGGCACCACCTTGAACTTGGACATAGCAGGCAACACCGAGTTGACCGTGACCTCGGCAGGGTTAAACGTGCCAGCTAACTCTGACCTTAACTTCACCGGGACTACGGGCACCAACGACATTGTGCTGACCAACGCCCTGGCTGACGCCTTGAGTATCACGGACGGGTCCGCCGACATCGTGGTGATAGATACCTCGACCTCGGGCAACGTGATAACGCTTACGTCGGCATTGACGGTAGGGAGTGACGGTAGTGGCTCGGACGTTATCTTCTACAGCGGCACCTCGGGCGACAACCTGACTTGGGACGCTTCGGAAGAACTACTAACCATCACGGGGACAGACGGCCAGACGGCTTTGAACGTGGCAGATGGTAACGTCACGATTGCGGACAACCTAACGGTGTCGGGCAACTTTTTGCTGAGCGGTTCCACTTCTGGTACGACCACGGTGAACGCAGCGGCCACGGCCTCTGGCACATTGACACTACCAGCGGCCACGGACACGCTGGTGGGGCGTGCCACAACCGATACCCTTACCAGTAAGACCCTGACCACGCCGACTATTGCTGCCACGGGGTGGGCCAACGCCAACCACGCACATGCTGCCAGCAATAGCGGTGGTACGCTCACTACACTTGGTACTGTAACAACAGGTGTTTGGCAAGGCACGGCAATAGCGTCAGGGTATATTGCCGCAGATGCTATCACTGGTGCAAAATTAGCCGATGATGCTGTTGA
>Ga0114900_1001456_pt1 | contig 14564 bp, 18 predicted proteins | sample MalvireepMed_231_FD_89685 | JGI IMG/M metagenome (GOLD analysis project Ga0114900, IMG submission 89685) | Marine viral communities from the Global Malaspina Expedition - Malaspina viral metaG DeepMed_231 | ecosystem: Environmental > Aquatic > Marine > Oceanic | place: Mediterranean Sea...
GCCCTGGCGGGTCTCGCCGGCCGCCTCGATGCGCCAGGCGTCGATGACGATGTCCTGGGTGGCGCCGGAAAAGGCCACCAGCACCGCCAGCAGGGCCATCATGCCGAGATTGCGCACCGGATCGCCGCCGGCCACCAGCCAGAGGCCGATCATGATCGCCACCTGCGAAACCAGCATCCAGGAACGGCGATGGCCCAGCCGGTCGGTCAGCCAGGGAATCTTGGTGCGATCCACCAGGGGCGCCCAGAGCAGCTTCATGGAATAGGCCAGGGTGGCCAGGGAGAAGATGCTGATCACCTGCAGCGACAGCCCCGATTCCCGCAGCCAGGCTGAGAGGGTGTCGAAGATCAGCAGGTTGGGCAGACCCGAGGCGAACCCCAGGGCCAGCATGATCAGGGCCCGGCGTTCGCCATAGACGGTCAGGGCCGACCAGAGGCTGGGCGTGGCGGCCGGCTCGGCGTCTGGCTGGCTCATGGTCTCTCCCCCCGAGCGGCGGGACGCCCCGCCGAGTCAGCCGAACTTGGCGCGCCCGGCCGGTTCCGTCCAGACCGCGCCGTCGACGGTCTTGCGCGCCCAGCGGGCCAGGGCCTGTCGCAGGGCGTCGGCGGCCAGGGGCTTGACCAGGAAATCGTTCATGCCCGCCGCCATGCAGGCCTCGCGATCCTCCTGGAAGGCGTTGGCGGTCAGGGCCACCACCGGGGTTTCGATGCCGGCCGCCCGCAGGCGCCGCGTGGTCTCCTCGCCGGGGATGTCGGGCAGGCGCATGTCCATCAGCACGAGCTCGTAGGCGCCGACCTTCAGGGCCGCCAGGGCCTCCTGGCCGGTCATGGCGTGGTCGACGCTGCAGCCTTCCCGGGTGAGCAGGGTGCGGGCGAGCAGGGCGTTGACGGGATTGTCCTCCACCAGCAGCACCCGGGCGCCCGGGGCTGCGGCCGGCGCCACCCGGTCGTCCTCCGGCCCGTGGATCTGGTCGGGGGCGGTCTGTAGGGCGGCCAGCACCCGCTCGGCCAGGGAGGCGCGGCGCAGGGGCTTGATCAGATAGCCGCCGAAGCCCGAGGCGCGATAGCGGGCGATGCGGTCGCGTTCCTCCGGCGCCAGCAGGATGATGGCCGGCCGGTCGAAGGGTCGGCGCACCTTGCGCCCGCCGCGCCCCAGGGCGTGGTCGAGCAGCAGGACGTCCTGCGGACCGGTCAGGGGCAGCAGGTCCTCCACATCGGCGGCGGTGACGGGCGTTCCGCCACAGGCCTCGATCTGGCGGGCGGCGGCCTGGCGGATGATCGGATTGGGCGAGGCGACCCCCACCTGCAGGCCCGCCAGGGGGGCTGGACCGCGGGCGCGGGACGCCTGGGTCTGCAGGGGCGCCTCGAACCAGAAGACCGCCCCGCCCTCGGCGGCGGCCTCCACGCCCACCTCGCCGTCCATGGCCAGGGCCAGGCGTCGGGCGATGGCCAGGCCCAGGCCCGAACCGGTGAGCTGGTGGCTGGCCTCGGACTGGGCGAAGGCCTCGAAGATCAGGTCCCGGGCGGCGTCGCTGACGCCGGGGCCCGTGTCGGCGACGGTGAAGCGCCAACGGCCCCCGCCGGCCGGGGCGGCGTCCAGCAGGACCCCGCCGCTGGCGGTGAATTTCACCGCATTGCCGGCGAAGTTCAGCAGGATCTGACGCAGGCGGCTCTCATCGGCCATCACCACGGCGCCGGCCGCCGGCGAGGCCCAGGCGATCTCCAGACCCTTTTCGTGCGCCCGCGGGCTGAGCAGTTCGCAGACCGCCCGCAGCAGGGCCTCAATCTCCACCGGCGCCTCACGCAGCTCGACCTTCCCGGCCCCCAGGCGGGCGAAGTCGAGAAGTTCGTTGACCAGGCCCAGCAGGTGCTCGCCGGAGTCGCGCATGGCGCTGACATAGGCCCGCTGCTCGGCCGAGAGCCGCGTCCCCTCCAGCAGCCGCGCCATCCCCAGGACGCCGCTGAGCGGCGTGCGGAACTCGTGGCTCAGCGCAGCCAGTTGCTCGGTGCTGATCTGTTCGCCGACGGGCTCGGCTGCGGGGCGGTCTTCGGCTTGGCGTCGCATGGCCGACACCCTGCGCGCAGAGCGTTTAACGGCCCGTCAAACGCTGGTCGCGGGAGTCAGTCGTCGTCGCGGCCCATCTCGCGGGCGAGCGCCAGCAGGGCCTGCCGGGCCCGGGCGCGGGGGATGGCGCGATAGGCTTCCAGCAGCTCCATGGCGCCGGGCGTCATCAGGGCCGAAAACGCCTCGTCGGGGGGACTTTCGCCGCCGGCCTCCTCGCCCACCAGCCAGCTCACCGTGGTCTGCAGGGCGCGGGCGGCGGCCACCAGGGTCGAGCCGGAGATGCGGTTGGCGCCGCGCTCGTACTTCTGGACCTGCTGGAAGGACACGCCCAGGTGATCGGCCAGATCGGATTGGCTGAGCGCCAGGGACCGGCGACGCGCCCGCACCCGGGCGCCGATCGCGCGATCGGCGGTGTCCACAAGCTCGGCCTCACGCAAACCCATATTCGGCTCCATACTGACGCTCAACCTCTGAGCGATCCTCTCCTGTCGCTATACGGACACCAAAGCGCGGTGGACGCAGACCAAACCTTGGCGTGTAGTATTTCCGATCGATGGGAATTGGCGGCATGACGGAACAGGTGGAACTTTTGACCGGGCGGGAGCGGGAGTGCCTGCGCCTGGTGGACCGGCATTTCAGCTCCAAGCAGATCGCCCGCGAGCTCGGCATGTCCAAGACCTCAGTCGACACCTATTGCGATCGCGCCCGGGCCAAGCTGGGGGTCGGCGACCGCTACCATGCCGCCCGCCTGCTGGCCGACCATGAACGGGCGTCGCAGATGGGGCGCGATCGTGTCCTGACCACATCAGGACAGGACGCAGTCAGGACAGACGCCGCCGCCGGCCCATGGTCGGATCTGGCCTCATCAGGAGGCGAGACCCATGAAGCACTGGAACGGCCAGGACGGACGACCGGAGAACGAGCAGACCGCAGCCAACCGGGCGGCGGTGAACCGGGCCATCCATCTCAGGCGCGAAATCGAGGCGTTCGAGACAAGGTGGCCGACACCCTCGCCGCGGGGGGCGTCGATGCCGGGCTTCTGCTGGACCCAGCTGGAGCGCCAGCTGACCGATCTGGCGGCTTCGCCCACCCAGGCCGATATGGTCAAGCCGCTGATCTCGGCCACCCGCAAGCTGGCGGCCTTCAAGCCCCCGGAAATGGTGATGCGGGAAATCCTCTGCATCACCTGGGTGCTGCTGGACGAGAACTTCCACCCTGGCGAAGCGGACGCACAGATGGCCTAGGACCGGCTGCCCGGATCGGCCTGATCCTCGCCATCGCCATCGGTTCGGCCCTCGCCTTCGGGGGCGTCCTGGCGGGACTTCAGGCCCTGAGCTCGCTGATCTGAAGCCGAGCCGCCTTCCCCGGCGGCGGACCACCCCGACCGATAGACCCCAACCCAAGACCCATCAGACCCGCGGCGCCCTGCGCGCGGGAAGGAGATCCCTCATGCTCAAGCAACGTCGTCAATACGCCGACCAGGTCGCCGCCAGCCTGTTCGAGGCCGAGACCGCCATCGACGCGGCCCTGGCCAAGACCGCCGCCCTGGCCGGCGTCATGCCGGGCCTGCGCGCCCAGGCCGGTCTCTCGGCCCTGATCGGCCAGGAAGCCGTCGAATGGACCAGCCGCTCCATCACCGCCCTGGCTGAGGCCCGCCGCGCCGTGATCGAGGCCCACAAGGAGCTCAGCCTGGCCCAGAAGCAGATCGGCCTTGGCGCGGTCATGTATGGCGACGGCGCACCCAAGCCCAACGAGCCGGTCCGGGCGCCGAGCCTGCGGGCGGTGGGCGACATCAACGCCGCCTGATCGGCCGCGCGCGACCTTCAAGTCGGCTGGCAAGTCTTTTCGGCCGGCGCCTTCCAGGAGGCGCCGGCCTCTGCCACCCTGGCGGCCGGCCATAGCCGCGCCCGGGGATAGAGCTTGTACTTCGCCGTCCTGCCTCAGCAGATCTGGTTTGCGGCCATGGTCCTGGTGTCCGGCGCGGCCCTGTGGCGCGGCGGCGCGCCGGAGAAGCAGGCCGCGGTGGCCAACCTCGCCGCCTGGTTCCTCACCCCCCTGACCTATGACGCCGACGCCACCGGCCTCCAATGGGGGGTGCTGGGCGTGGACGCCCTCTTCCTGGGGTTCCTGCTGTGGCTGGCCCTGACCACCAACCGGCTCTGGCTGCTGTTCGCCACCGCCTTCCAGCTGCTGGGCATCCTCACCCACCTGGCCATGGTCGCCGACAGCGGCGTGCCGGCCCTGCCCTATCGCTGGGGCCTGGTGATCTGGAGCTATCTGGTCCTCGCCGCCCTGGGCATAGGGACCCTGGTCCACCGCCGTCAGCCGCTCAGGGCCGAGGCCGTCTCCAGTCCCACCCGGCGATAGATCAGCGCCTCGGCCAGGTGGACGCGGCGGACGTCTGGGGCGCCTTCCAGGTCGGCGATGGTGCGGGCCAGGCGCAGGGTGCGGGTCCAGCCGCGGGCGGTGAGGCCGGCGGCCTCGGCGGCCTTGGACAGCAGCGCCCGGGCCGGGGCGTCGAGATTGGCGATGGCGTCGAGCCGGTCGCCGGAGGCCTGGGCGTTCAGCGGCGCGGCGCTCTCACCGGCTTCGGCCGCGCGCACCAGCTGCACCTGCCGGGCCTGGGCCACCCGGGCGGCGGCCTGCGCCGTGCCCTGGGCCGGCGGCGGCAGGGCCATGTCGGCGGCGGTGACCGGCGGAACCTCCACCACCAGGTCCATGCGGTCCATCATCGGCCCGGAAATCTTGCGCTGATAGTCGCTTTGGCAGCGGGGCGCCCGGCCACAGGCGCCGCGGCCGGGCCCGCCGCCCCCGCAGCGGCAGGGGTTCATCGCCGCCACCAGCTGGAACCGCGCCGGATAGCGCACATGGGCGTTGGCCCGGGCCACCACCACCTCGCCGGTCTCCAGGGGCTGACGCAGGCTGTCCAGGGCCTGGGCCGAGAACTCCGCTCTTATGGCGCAAACGCACCAAACGGCCGTTGAACTTCGGCCTTAAGCCTGATCGAGGCTATCGCTGAGGCTCGCCGCGCCGCCGTTCGGTCAGCAAAGTTCGCGAACGCCGTTCGCAATCGACATCGAGTTCCAAGCGACGATCTTATCAGCAACCTGATAAACCGCTTCAGGGGTACGCTGTTGCGCTCGACGCATAACCCCAAGGATCGGTTTCCCATATTCCTGCGCGAATTGAATCTCCGCTTGAACCCACTCGCGGTGATTAACGAACATCCCGGCGACCAGGATGAAGCAGGAAGAAATTCGCACTCGCTCTCGCAGCAGCGCACGAAGCTTATTTCGCCCCACCACGCTCCCGGCGTCGACGACGGGATAGTCGCGAGGTGCCGAGTAGTCCCGCCAGACGAAGTTGGGAACGCTGTCGAGCAACCGGCAGATGCCCGCATATCGTTCATCGTAGGCCCACGCGTGGGAGATAAAGAGGTTGTAGGTGGGCATGTTGACCGCGCGCTCCGGTACGCCGAACATCGATCTGACAAACATAGGCGAGTCGCGGCGGAGAGTCATGCAGGACATCACCTACCCAGGGCTCTACGAAGAGGCTGACCTTACGTCAAACAAGCAGCAGAGAATGTACCTCAACCTTATCAAGGCTGAGTACGCGTTCCTCGTTCTTTCTGCCTTATTCTCACTCTGGTCGCCCGCTTACCGCTGGTACTATTGCGCCTATGCGCTTGCATTTGCCGCCCCCCTTACGCTCCTTTTGATTAGGGCATTTCAGAAGCCTGAACAGGGTTGGTACCAAGCCCGCGCGCTTGCCGAGTCGATCAAAACCACGACTTGGAAGTATATGATGCGAGCGGAGCCGTTTCCTGGCGACCAGCGAGACCAAGAATCTCGGGCGAATTACCGCAACCATCTGCGGGCGATTTTGTCCTCCAACCGCCACATTGGGCAGAGATTTGATGGTGGTGCGGCCGAGCGGGAGCAGGTCACCATTGAGATGGAAGCCATTCGCGATGCTCCCCTCGCTACTCGTTTGAAGGTGTACGTCGAGCGACGGGTGGACGAGCAGCGCTCATGGTATGCCAAGAAGGCCGCAACCAATAGGAGGTGGGCGGTGCGAGCAGTAGTGGTCTGTTCGGCTCTCTATGCCGCAGCCGCTCTAGTGGTAGGGGTGAGGATCGCCGTTCCTACGTGGCAATTCGCGCACCCTGAGCCCCTGATTGTCGCGGCGACTGCGTTAGTAGGTTGGATGCAGATAAAGAAGTTCAACGAACTCTCCGCTTCCTACGGACTTACCGCCCATGAGATCGGCATTATAAAAAGCCGCTCTACTCACGAAATGACTGAAGAAGAATTCGCGGAGTTTGTTGATGATGCTGAGCTTGCATTTTCCCGTGAACACACTCAGTGGATCGCCCGCCAAACCGAATAGCTGAAATGCAAGGAGCCGCGACGACACGAAATTGTGCCGTCGCGGTCCGGCTCAGCAGTCTGGAAGATCGTCCAGATTGTTCCGCGTGGTGCTGTCGCGATCCGTCCGAAGGTACTTCCCCTTCGTTGGGTCGTTGACCACCCGGATTTCGGTCCGGCCGTCCGTCCAGGGCACGTGGTAGGTGTGTAGTCCTTGCTCGATGTCTCGGATTGCATCGGCTTTTAAGCGGGGCGACCAAGCGTCCCCGGCGTTGCAGAGGGACGTGATGTCACCCTCGCGGTTCTTTCCAGTCTTTCGTACGGCGCGATCAGCCATTGGCTCAAACCTTTCGGTTAGCCGAGAGACATTGACCTCGCACGCAACTCCGATTCTACTCGAAGCGCTTGATAAGCACGGGGCCGCCCTCAGCGGTTTCGTTGAGCCCGCAGTGTTTGCGCACTGCGGGCTCAATCAGATATCGATGATTCGCGGCCAGAGTCACAGGTCAAAGAGGCGCGCGCGGGAGTCATCCCGCCCACCGTGAAGCGCGGGCTTGTCAATCTCCCGTATTCGCGAGTGGGCGGCACTCTAGGGTTAAGTCGACCTTAGGCGTGTTTGGTGACGCCGCTTTAGCCCTCGCCCGGCGACACGTCGCTCATGGCGAACAAATACTACGTCATCCGCGACTTGAAGAAGCAGTACGCAAAGCTGCTCGGCCTATACGTTCACGCTGAACGGAAGGTGGAGAAGGCGAAGGGGTTGAAGGCTATCGATGCCGCAACCACCGAAGTCGCGGCAGCGCGGGAACAACTTCGGCGGCAGATGGACGCGATCACTGCCACCATCCAGACGAGCTATGACCCGAACTGGACCCCAAAGGGCATCAAGCCGATCCGGCCGACGGTCACAGGCAACCACGGTGACTTGTCAGCCGCTATATACCGGACTTTGAAGACGTCCGATGACCCACTCTCCACGGCAGACGTCATCCAGCGGGTCGCCGAACTCCTCAGCCTTGACCTGTCAGATCGGGAACTGAAGAACCACGTTCGCAGCTCCACCACGAACCTTCTGAAGGCGAGGGTGAGGGATGGGCTGGTCGTCCAAAGCGAGCGACCGACGCGGTGGTCTAGGGCGCCGCGACCGACCCCGGTTGCGGCCGCTTCCGCCAATACCCTGCCCACTCCTTGGCGGTAGTCATCTTGGCGGCTCGACAGGCAAGCAGCTTGAACTGACCCCCGTTGTCGACGCGCCGGTGATCATCCCGCCAGGACAACTCGTCAGCGTAGTTCTGGGCGTGGGCGTCGTTGATCTTCAGATACACGCCGCGCGAGGCACGACGAATGCGGGCGTGGTGTCCCTCCAGGTAGTTGATGTGCTCACCGTCGATGGAGTAGCCCTCAGAGTGATTGACGGCGGAGTGGCTTTTGAACGCCAGCAGGAACCGCGACCAGTGATCCGCAGCGTCAGTGATCATGTGGGCGGCCGGCTTCACCACCCTCAGCACGTCCGGCACAGCCGCTGCCTCGGTGGCGACCACAAACGCTCGTGAGCGACCGCCCTTGCGGCGTTCGCGGACGGTAACGATCACACGGCGCCGCGCGGCTGAAGCCTTCTGGATGTTCGGCCGCTCGGCCAAGATCGGCCCTTGCCTCACAAAGCCGCCAATCGCCAGTCCATCGACCTCAACTTCGCCCTCTAGGATGTGTTCGGCCTGGATGTCTGCCATCGCGCGCCGGAGCTTATGCGCCAACACGAAACAGGACTTGTAGGAGCGGTTGAGATCGCGGGAGAGACGCGAAGCGGAGTGGCCGTTCACGCCATTTACGAAGATCGCGATCGCGAAGAGGATTTCCCAGAGCTTGAGCTTGGTGCTGTGGAAGGTGGTGCCCGACGTTAGGGAGAACTGCTTCTCACAGGCGACGCACTTGAACTTCGCGCGGGTCGCGATGTCGTACACCACGGTACAGCCGCAGTGAGGACAGTACGGCTCTCCCCCGTTATCCGCGAAGCGGATCGCCTTGAACGCCGCATAGGCCTCGGCGTCGCTCATGCGAGCGACCTCCGCGAGGCTAAGCGAACGCGCTTTGGCGCTAAGGAGAAAGTGTTGCCGCAACCGACCTTTCCGTTCATATACATCAGATATGATGCGTATGAACGGCGTGAGCGCATCAAGTCAAGCGCTAATGCATCATTTGTGATGCATTTAAATCAATGGTGACGCGATGGCGCTTCCTGGAAAAGACTGGTCGCAACGTGCAAAGCGCGTTCTGAAGGCTGAGATGCAGCGGCGCGGAGTCACTTATAAGGAACTCGCCGAGGCGCTGAGGGCCCGTGGCGCCGATGCGGCTGCGAACGAGGCAAACGTCCGGAATCAGATAAACCGGGGCACGTTCTCCGCCGGGTTCTTCATCGAGTGCTGTCTGGCGATGGGGAGCTATGTGGTGCGGCTAGGGGAGCCTTCAGAGGGCGCATAGCAGTGCTAGAGGCAGGGGGCCTGCGTGACCCAATCCGGGGGAGCGCTAGAGCTGTAAGCGTGCCAGGAGGGCGAAAGCGCAAAGCCGTTAGCGCATTACCTTCCTGTAGCACGTGGTGAACTTTTCAGTCCCAGGCACCTGCTCAATCATTCCTTGCTTAATCATCCGGCCAAATATCCGCTTCATCACGTAGTCGGCCTTGACATGAGTGAGTTCGCGAGCCTGGGAGTTCTTTATCGTCCCATGTTTATCCAGAAAATCCATGATCATCTGCTCAGGACCAGCAAGTCGCTCGTGCCTGATGACCGCGACAAAACTATTCTCAGTTTGCTCAAGTACTGGGTCCTTGAGTCCCACCTCGTTCATTCGTCGGAACGCGGTATTTAGGCCCTCGCCCACGTCTTTGTTCGGAGGGTCTGGAAATTTGTTCAATATTCTTACAATCGAACCATTCCTATGCGCCCGCTCTCGCATAACGTTCTGCAATGTCACGTGCGCCGCTAGTCGGCCGGGACTCTGGATCTCAATTCGATTGTCAAATATCCTTATGTGAACGTCATCCGCGATACTGTAGTCGCGATGGATGATGCCGTTCGTGATGATTTCGTGGATGGTTTCCTTTGGGTATACGATCGCCTCTAGGCCGCCTTCTCCGAGGCGCGGAATCTGCTCGACGTGGTATATGGTTCTCTCAACAGCCTCTTTGATCTGGTCGTATAGCGGCCCCTCTATGGTCTCGGGCTGGAACGCAAGGGCGTCACGGAATCCCTCGGGGTCCTTCGTCTTGTACCGATAGATTTTGACGCCGCACCGCTTAGGAAGGTAGGCCTGCGGCAAGTCAGCAAACATCAAGACACCCGCCACAGTAGGGCGGTCACCTCGGATTAGGGCTTGCTTCTTTAGCCACGGCTCGGGTTCCGACTCAGGGACCACATGCTTCATGAAGCGGCCTGTGATCTCCGAGCTAAGCAGTACATCCAGGTCGACGTTTAGGCACTCTGTCTCGTAGGTCGAGACGCCTTTTGCGTACTCCAAACGCTTCAGTAGCTCGGGGGTGTTCTGAGGCAGGGATTGCGCACCCCGCCTGAGGTATGCGATCCCATCATTTGCTAACGTGATCTTATCGGTTTTATTGACGACAACGCGGAGAACCACGCCCGGAAGCTCGGGGCACCTAATGAACGAGTACTGGAAGTAGGTTCCCAGAGGAAACGTTTGCTCGAAGGCCTGGAGATGACCGTTCGCTGCCTCCTGGTTCGGAAAGCCGTCCCACGTGCGCGAACCATCGTTATCTTCGCGTATGCCGATATATAGTTCTCCGCCGTCGGCGTTCGCAAACCCGGAGACGGTCTTCATAAGCTTCGATGGCGTGATCTCCTTGGCCTTGAGATCGTTCGTCTGCGCTTCTTCCAAAGCGAGTAGGGAAGCTGCTTGCTGAAGCGAGACGGTCTCTATCTCAAGCGCCATACGCCAATCTCCCGTCCGGCGAATCGAGGCGGAATTGTAACCTGTGGTACAGGAGCCAGTCACGGAGAGTATGCGTCGCCTCCCGGTCGACATCCAGACCCTGTTCGAACACCTAAGCCTGTTCGAACACCCCTAGCCTGTTCGAACGCTCAGAGCCTGTTCGAACACCCAGAGCCTGTTCGAACACCCAGACCCTGTTCGAACACCCAGAGCCTGTTCGAACACCCAGAGCCTGTTCGAACACTCAGAGCCTGTTCGAACACCCAGAGCCTGTTCGAACACCCAGAGCCTGTTCGAACACTCAGAGCCTGTTCGAACACTCAGAGCCTGTTCGAACACCCAGAGCCTGTTCGAACACTCAGAGCCTGTTCGAACACTCAGAGCCTGTTCGAACACCCAGAGCCTGTTCGAACACTCAGAGCCTGTTCGAACACCGAGAGCCTGTTCGAACACTCAGAGCCTGTTCGAACACCTAAGCCGCCCGGACAGGATCGCAGCGTGACAGCCGTTGGTTAGAGCCGCCGCAGGAGTTCCATCGGCTCCGTACCAAGCGCCTCTGCCAGCCTAACCAGATACCTAAGCGAGGGGTTCTCCTCCCCCCGCTCCACACCGGCGACGTAGCGCATCGCCATCCCGGCTTCCTGGGCAAGCCGCTCCTGCGTCAGGCCCTTGGCCTTCCTGAGCCGGCGAATATTCGCCCCCACGATCGCCTCCCACTCCATCGCCAGGATGAAGCGCGGATCGGCAGAATAGCTCTAGGAGCCATATTGCCTATTTCGTTTACCCGAAACAGGCAAGATAGACCCCATCAGCTATGGGAGTCGGATATGACCTGGAAGGTCGATAGCAGCGAGCGTGATCTTCGACGACGCGCGATAGGCGCTCTAGTTTTCATGGGCGCAGTTTCGATTGGCCCGGTCGCGCAGGCTCAAGACACAACGCGCGTCTACCGATTTGAACAACCATACGGAGGGCGCGTCACTTGCATCGTGAGCCAACGGGGCGGTGTTGAGGACCGTAGCGTCACAACCTCCTACGGGTCGTCATCGCATATAAGTCGGGCACCATCGTCTCAGGAGTGGGAAGCGTCTGGTTGCGCCGAGCGCATTCGACGAGAGAGCCGTCCCATCTCTGCTGAAGAGCAGGCGATGAGACTAGACGCAATCCGCACGCCGCCGACCTACGAAGGCCCAGGCGGGTTGCGCGAACGCTTGGTGGAGTTGATGTGCGCCGACACTAGGAACGCAAATAGCCCGGAGTGTTTGGCGCGGTAGACGCTTGGATCAACGCCCTCGCAACACCAGCACGGTCTGCGGCGCGCGCTACCACGCGGCCATCGCAAAGACCCAGGTAGCCGTCGTCATCTGCCGCATAGGTCGGTGTGATGATGTAGGCACGCCCACCACGGGTGAACCGAATGGGCTCGCGATGCCTGGGAGAGTTCATCGGATCAACTCCCAGCCCTTGTAGGGGCCTTCCATGGGGACAGATCGCACAACGGCTTTCGCCTGTTGCGCCGTCAGGCAGGCACCGACACGCTTCCGCATCAGGACGACGGTCTGATCATCCGCCTTCAGGCCTCGCGCTTTAATCTGCGCCTGGGTGATCTCAAGCGACGTGAGCGGCGCGGTGGCCTGTTTCAGCATCACAAGGACGAACCGGGCCATCTCACCCTTTTGGGCGCGGTGCTTGGTCGGATATCGTTTGACCCTGCTGGTGTCTGCGTTCGGGTCGAACAGCCGGATCGTCGCGTCGACGTGGTCGAGGTCGCAGGTGATCTTCTGGAGTTCGGCGCGGTGGAACTTCACCAACGCGGCGAGTTCAGCGCGCTTATCGAGAAGTCCGGCGATGGTGTTTGGTCGTTCTGGCTTAGCTTCCATTCGGAGGAACGTAGCTAGAACAATGAGTTAGTCAGCCCCAGCCTTGGTGCGTTTGCGCCATAAGAGCGGAGAACTCCGGCAGCTCGTCGAGGAACAGCACGCCGTTGTGGGCCAGGGAGACCTCGCCGGGCTTGGCCTTCAGGCCGCCGCCGGTCAGGGCGGCCATGCTGGCCGAATGGTGGGGGGTGCGGAACGGCCGCTGGCGGGTCAGCTCGCCCTTGGCGATCAGGCCGGCCACCGAATGGATCATCGAGGTTTCGAGCAGCTCGGCCGGCGACAGCGGCGGCAAGAGGCCCGGCAGCCGGGCGGCCATCATCGACTTGCCCGACCCCGGCGGCCCCATGAACAGCAGGTTGTGTCCCCCGGCCGCGGCGATCTCCAGGGCGCGCTTGGCGTTCTCCTGACCCTTCACGTCGCGCAGATCGGGCGCGCGATCGCCCTCCACCACCGGGCCGGCGGAGGGCGGGGCCAGCATCTGGGTCCCGCGGAAATGGTTGATCAGGGCGATCAGGGAGGGCGCGGCCAGGATGCGGGTGTCGCCGGACCAGGCCGCCTCGGCCCCGCAGGCCTCCGGGCAGATCAGGCCCAGCTGCATGCCGCCGGCGGCGACGGCGGCCGGCAGGGCGCCGGCCACCTGGACGATGCGGCCGTCCAGGGACAGCTCCCCCACCGCGGCCCAGCCGTTCAGGGCGTCGGGGGGAATGATGCCCATGGCCGACATGACCGCAAGCGCGATGGGCAGGTCGTAGTGGCTGCCCTCCTTGGGCAGGTCGGCCGGCGCCAGGTTGACGATAATGCGCCGGGCAGGAAGGGCGAGGCCGAGGCCGGCGAAGGCGGCGCGGACCCGCTCCCGGCTCTCGGCCACCGCCTTGTCGCCCAGACCCACCACCACGAAGGCCACGGCCCCGCCGGTGAGCTGGACCTCGACGTCCACCCGGCGGGCCTCAACCCCCTCGAAGGCGACTGTGACCACCCCCGCCACGGCCCATCTCCCGTTCGGATCCCCTGCGCCAATGAGCGTCGTCAGGGGCGAATTTATCCACAGAGCGGCGCAGAGCGCGGCTCATACAAGGAACGAAGATAGAACCTAAGGGGAATAAAGCGCAATCCCTAAACTCAAGGTTACGCTTTTGAGGCTATACTATGCCTGCGCGCGGATGGCTTCCACACGCTCCCACATCCGCTCGGTGGCGTCCACGCCGGTGAAGGCCTGGAGCTGCCGCGCGCCGGTGGGCGAGGTCACATTGATCTCGGTGAGATAGTCGCCGATCACGTCGATGCCGACGAACAGCAGACCGCGGGCCTTCAGCTCCGGGCCAATGATGTCGCACAGCTCGCGATCGCGGGCGGTCAGCTCGACGGCCTCGGCGCGGCCGCCGACCCGCAGGTTCGACCGGATCTGGCCGGCGCCCGGCACCCGGTTGATGGCCCCCACCGGCTCGCCGTCCACCAGCAGGATGCGCTTGTCGCCCTTGGAGACGGCGGGGATGAACTTCTGGGCGATGACCTGTTCGCGGCCGATCAGGGCGTGCAGCTCCAGCAGCGCGTCGAGATTGGGATCGTCAGCCAGCAGGCGGGCCACGCCGGAGCCGCCGCCGCCATAGAGGGGCTTCAGCACAATGTCGCCGTGCTCGGCGCGGAAGTCGTAGATGGCCTCGATGTCCGAGGTGATCAGGGTCGGGGGCTGGACGCCGGGGAAGCTGGTGACGAACAGCTTTTCCGGCGCATTGCGCACCTCTGTGGGATTGTTGACCACCAGGGTCTTGGGGTGGATGGCGTCGAGAATGTGGGTGGCGGTGATATAGGCCATGTCAAAGGGCGGGTCCTGCCGCAGCAGCACCACGTCCATCTCGGCCAGGTCCCGGCGCTCCCACGCCCCGAAGGTCGCGTGGTCGCCCTTGACGTCCTGCACCTTCACCGACCGGCCCCGGGCCATGGCCTTGCCGCTGTCCAGGGACAGGCGGTCGGGCGTGTAGACCCAGAGGCTGTGGCCCCTGGCCTGGGCGGTGAGCATCATCAGGAAGGTCGTATCCCCCGCGATGTTGATCGATTCGAGCGGGTCCATCTGGACGGCGACCTTCAAGGCCATGGCGGGCTCCCCGTGAGACATGCGGCCTTCGACGACCGGGCTTCGGACATAGGCGGGCCAGGCGTCGAACGCCAGACGCCGATGCGTGATCGGTGAGCTTCAGTTGATCTTCAGGCGTACGCGCTCGCGCTGGGCCCGGGCCGCCAGGGCCGCCCCGTGGTCCAGTTCGCTGGCCCGGCCCAGGGCCTCCAACGCGCCGGCCAGGGCGCCCTGGCC
>Ga0114900_1001467_pt1 | contig 14506 bp, 16 predicted proteins | sample MalvireepMed_231_FD_89685 | JGI IMG/M metagenome (GOLD analysis project Ga0114900, IMG submission 89685) | Marine viral communities from the Global Malaspina Expedition - Malaspina viral metaG DeepMed_231 | ecosystem: Environmental > Aquatic > Marine > Oceanic | place: Mediterranean Sea...
AAGCTAGAGAGTTTGCTAATAAAATTTTAGTCCCTGATAAAAAGAAGCTTCGACAAGCAGGTTTTAAAAAGTGGGGATCAGGAGTTGATTCTTCTCCTTGGTTTAATTTAAAAGAATTAGCGGAAGCACCAATATCATCTGAACTCAGACAGACTTTGGGGGACGCGCAGAATTTTATTAAAGAGCTACAAGAATATGCTCAAACAACCCCCTATGTTCAAAAGAAATTCCGTGAGATTTTTGATCCGATGCAAAACTATGCACGGGATATATACGAAGTATTCTCTGTGTCTAAGAGATCTCAAGGCTTTGATGATTTTATTAAGGGGACTTTGCTAGACGGCACGGATGTTATTAGTGACTTGCTGGCACACGCTAGAAATAGTCCGGAGTGGGTAGCTAAAACAATTGAAGATTTAGACCTTACATTCTTAAAGGTAGGTGGGCGTAAAGAAGCAGTCAATGAAAGCAAGTTAATTGCTGCTTTGAATGGCCCAGACGGAATGGAATGGGCAGATAGTTTAGCCAGGAAAATGTATGAACCCACCCAAGGCCGGGGGTTTAAACTTCAAGGGAATGTTGACGAAGCTCGCAAAGTTATCCCAGAATTTCAAAAATTAATCTGGGGTAAAAATTATTCTCCTTCCCAAAGATTAATCTGGTCTGTGGCCGGTATAGTAGACTCATTAGACCGCCTAAAATTTGGGGCAGACTTAGCCGATAGTCTTATTTCTCGAAATAAAGCAGTTAAGGCTAGATCTAGGGCTGAAGCTTACACGCAGTTAAATGAGGCTGCTGTGGCTGCGGGTAAAAAAGAAGGTATCCTTCAATCAGATGTGATTCGGGTAGTAGGTAATAGAAACGGCAAATATGACGCACTGGTTGAGGTTGAACCGAACAGACTTACAAGTGCAGGGGAAAATGTTTGGATGACGCGGGCGGAGGCAGAGAGATTAGCTCCTGCTGTAAGCCCTTTCTTAAATAGAAATAGATTTGATACTCCTTTTCTCCACTCGGCTATTGCGAACCCCATTGCAAGAATACAGGGCACATTTAAACTGGGCAAGACTGTATACAATCCTATTGCACATATGAGAAATGCTTTAGGCGCAGCACAGGCGTTCGTTGGCTCTGGTGCTTGGGTAAGAGCCAGAAAAGAAATGCAAGTAATAGCAAAGATGTCTAAAGCAGAGCGGTCGCAACTTATTGAAGATATGCACCGATCTGGTATCACAAGTACTTCAGTAGAATTGGAGCAGATACTAACTAGATTGGGTAGAGAAATAACTGAAGACCCAGGAAGAATAGAAAAGATAGGTACGTTTGGTTTAGCGGGTACGAAGACGGGTAAAGCCGCTATGAAACTTTATCAAGGGACAGATAATGTAGCTAAGATGGCTACTTATCTATCTGAACTCGGCGCAGAGAAAGCACTTTGGAAAACGCTAACAGACCAACAAAAGCTAATTAAAAGACAGGCTTTAAATAAAGGGTTTGGCAGGGGGGCAGCATCGGGTAGAAAGAGCGGCATTGTTAGAGATTCTGAGGGCACAGTTACACAGGTCCAACGTGGAGGATTTTCGGAGGAGCAAGCTATAGCAGAGCTTGCCGCTCGTAACACTTTAAATATTATGCCGGTGTACAGTAGAGTCCCATTGGCTTTGGAAAAGATGGCGGGAGTCCCAATCATAGGCAACTTCTCTGCCTATCCAGCAGAGGTTTATAGAAATGCTTGGAATATCTTTAGGCTTGGGGCTAAAGAAATGGAGGAAGGGTACTCCTTGGGTAATAAGTCCTTGGTAGCCAAAGGTGGGCAAAGAATGTTGTCTATGTACGGAATGGCCTCTGCTCCTTTTGCGCTTGCCTATACTGTAAATAATCTGCGGGGTGATGAGCAGAGGGTGGAAAGCCTGAGAGAGTTTCTCCCAGATTATCACAGGTATGGAGCCATAGTGATAAATAAATTTGATTTCAAAAAGGGGGATATTGAGTACAGTACTTTAGATTACTCCAATCCTTATCAACCTTTAACTGCTATTATAGCTCCAGTTATGCAGGGCATTGCTCAAGGTATCCCAGCAGACGAGTTGCTGAGAGAGCAAGGTCTTGTGGCTGCGCGGTCTTTTGTTTCTCCTTTCACTGATCCTAGTTTAGCACTTCAAGGAAGTTCCGCATTTTTTAACATGGTAACTAATCTTACAGACCCTAGCTATAGAGAAGGAGAGTTTGCTAGAGATGCGAGAACATTTTACAGGAGTGCTTTGCCATCTTTTGTTAAATTAACCGGGGATGCTACAAGGGCCGTTGGTGCCATGCCGGAAGCCATAGAAAGAATTATGTATCCTAAAGCTTTTGGAGAATATAAACAACCTCCAAAGGATATATCAGAACTTGGGTCTATCTTAGAGAAACAGGGATTTAATTCGGGGGCTTTAAAGTCTCATAAGATTAATCTTAAAACTTCTTCTGGTTATGTCTTATCTCATTTAAATAGAAATGCAGATGCATATTGGAAAAATTTTTATAATACTTTGAAAGATTCCTTGCGAGATCCTAGTGTAGAGCTTGATCCGGGAAGCTTACTTGAGGACTATGAAGAAGTTTTAAGGATTCAATATGCTTCACAGCAGGGAATGGCAAAACTTTATGTAGATTTAAGAAACATTATGGGCAAAGGGGCGGCCAAGCAAATTTTCTTTGACAAAGATTTAAAGGGTGTTGTCCCTTCAAAAAAAGCTTTGACTACTTTGACATCAGATAGACCCCTAACAAATCTGAAGCGGCTGTCAACTAATAAAACTCTTTGGAAGAGCATAGAGAGGTCAAGAAGGGGAGCAAATGTTAGTGCTTGGAGAACAGAGCTTGCAAGAATTGAACGCAAATATAATTTTAAAAATGCTTTTGAAGATCCTATAGAATAAAATTGGGAGAGAGGTAGCCTATGGACTCATTCATAAGAGCTTATGATGATGTCTTTGAAGCTGAAGTACTCAAGAAAATAATAAAAAGATTCGACGAGATTAGTGAGATGTCTTCCGTTAGTGGGGAAGGGCAGTTCAAGACTTCTCTTGGCAGAAAAGACCAATCAATAATGATTGAAGACCACTCTCCTCAATTAGCCGGGGAGGTGCATAGCAGTATTCAATCTTATCTCAATGATTATTTAGAATTATTTCCAGGTGGGAAAGAACTTAATCTCCAAGGTTATAATGTTAAAATGCAAAGGACAGAACCCGGTGGGGGCTATCACGTTTGGCATAGTGAGCAGGGTGGAATAGCAGCGGGGTCGGCCAGAAGGTTAGTTTGGTCTTTGTACATGAACGATATAGCAGAGGGAGGGGAAACGGAATTCTTAAACCAAACTATGAGGATACAACCAAAGGCTGGTAGGTTGGCTATTTGGCCCGCCGCTTGGCCTTGGCAGCACAGAGGTAACCCCCCTTTGGTAGGTGTCAAGTATATCTGTACAGGGTGGTGGTACGAGGTCTTCTCTACATGAGGATAGTCTTGTTATTGCTGCTGTTGTTTGTGCCGGGTAAAACGGCTGCTGTCTCCCCTTGGTCTTTGTCAAAGTGCACGAATGTGCTTGAGTTTGTAGAAGTTTTGGTCCCCTCTGATCGAAGAAATGTTTTAATGGGCCAATGGAGACTATTTTTAACTAATCTTCTCAAGAATAATATAATTACTAGGGAACATTATGAAGCGCGTAAAGCAGAAATTCTGGAGGCCAAACGTCTTGTGGATAAGCTTGAAGCCAACGGCTACAAAGGGAATGCAGTAGCAAGTTTGGCAACTTTTCACTGCTCTATTTAAAAGGAGAATGTGCAGTAATGATTATCTTTGCGGATGCCGCAGCTTTAAAAGTGAAAGAAATTTTAGAGATAGATCCAGATTATAATAGTGAAAAAGATGGCAACCTAAATCTGCGTGTTCTTATCCACGGCGGGGGGTGTTCTGGGTTTAAATACGGATTTACTTTGGATGAGCAGGAAGAGGAAGGTGACTTGGTAGTCGAGAATCAAGGGGTCAAGCTTGTGGTGGACCCTATCAGTGCCCAGTATTTAAACGGGGCTAAAATAGATTACAAGGAGAGCTTTGAATCCTGTCATTTTGAAATCAGTAATCCGAATGTAGCCACGACCTGCGGGTGTGGTTCGTCTTTCTCTGTCTAAAGGAGCAAGTTATGAAGAAATGGTATAAAAGTAAAACAGTTTGGGCGAACGGTTTGGCCGTGCTTGCAGTGATTCTTGAAGCTGCGGGCGTTACGAATATTCTGACGCCCGAGGTGCAGGCCGAGACTGTTGTAGCGATCATGGGTGTTGTGAATCTGGTGCTTAGATTCGTGACGGACGAGTCCATATCAATCTAGTATGGGTCACCCTCCTCTTGGCCGCCGCCGTTTGGCTAGGGCGCAAATGGGAGCGGACAGCTACCCAAGCAGAAACCAATCGCCAAAGGCGGAGTATTCACCGACTTGTTGAACAAGTGCGCAAAGATGTTGCTGAGTACGATGATACTGAGCTTGACGCTGGGCTGCGCGATCCTGCCAGAACTCGCCCTAGGGGGCGTTAATGCCGCCTCTGCGTTCTGGTCTTACCGTGCTGCGTCTGCCGAAAAGGTAAAAGTGCTCACCAAAGACTGCGAATTCACCAAGTCTATTTATCTCACCGAAGAAAGCATTTCAAGTATGGCTTTAGAAGACAAGCGTAAAATCGTGCTGCACAATAAATCTGTAGCAGCTATTTGTAATTAAAGGGGGGCTAACCTACTGATGGTGCCAAACGTGAGCCAGGAAGAACCAACGGCTAACCCAAATGCCCAAGCAAACAAGGTTCTCCAAGTTGCAATATCAAAGTCCTCCATCCATAAACCGTGGGAGGTAATTTCTTTGGCGAAGACAAAAAACATGATGGATAAGACACTGACGAAAGCTCCTATTATAAAACTCAGCAAGTAAACTCCGCCGAATCCAAGAATAAAGTCTCGCCAGAATTTTAATAAAGACTTGTTCTTTCCTAACCAAGTTTTTGGTTTGTCTCTAAGTTTCATATTAGACCTCTCATTCACCCGCTTTTTGGCGGGTGCTTTTTGTAGTATTTATACCTTTGGCTCTTCCTTTACTAACTCCTCCAGTCTGCCTATTTCTCTCTCCAATGTTTTAATTTGTCTCTTCTTTGAGCGCACCTCTTCGCGCTGCAACTCCTTTATCCTGTTCATCTTCCAGTTGAAGCCGGTGTTATAGCTCACAGTTGTTTGCGCTGCACGCCAACTCGGGCTGCACGGTAGTGTTGTCTTTATTTTCATACTCTGTTAATCTGTCCCATTCAATTTTCCCCGGCATGGTTTCGTTAAACGAAACGTAAGTCTCCTTGCTTATCTCCTCATAAGGAGCTTGCTTGTAGGCGTGGTCACTTTTAGGCAGGAAGGCTGTCCCACTCATAGTATCGAAGTTATTCCACACATAGCTGCACACGTTCAAGAACTCCTCTTCTCTGTAATAGACCGTAATAGAGGGTTTATGCTCAGTGTAGTAGTCGTTGTATAGCTGCCAAGTTTTGAGTTGATCCACGGCACCAACGTCGTTAACGCAAACACTTTTGTTGGGAGCCTTATGAGGGAAAGAGAATACTATATTCTCGTTGTTATCCTGGTCAACTTCCCAAGGTATACCGGCATCCTTTAAGAAAGGGGTTAGTGGATCTTTCTTGTCGTTCCTGACCCTTCGCACATAATAGGGGGAGAATCGAGGGTGGATACCGGAGGCAGTGTCGCAAAGTTGGGAGACAGTGCCACTTGGTTTAATGCAGGTAATAGCCGTTGCTTTGTTAATCCCTATAGTCTTGGAGAATACTTCATTGGCTTTTATAGCAGTCTCTTTTAACTCTCTTAGCCAAAAGATAAGCTCATCTTTCTTTACGATAGACAGCTTGTGGCCTCCAAGTAGTGGGTGGTCACAGCACCCAGTTAAAGATACCCCAAGCAGTGCCTCCTCTTCGCAGTTAATCTTCCACCTTTTAGAGATGAATTTGAAATTGGTAAGGGATGCTTGAAGGGTTCCTATAAGAGTAGCGTGTTTAATTTTTCCTTTTAAACTTTCCAAGGTATCACTAGGTCTGACAATTACTTCAGTCAGGTTACAGAATTGTGCGGGTCTAAGGAGAATTTCAGAGCAGGGGTTACACCCCCATTCGTGGTCTTCTTCTCTCCGGTGGTTTAGATATTTTGTTTTGGCGGCGGCTCTGTTGAAGATGCCTCGTTCGCCGCTCCTATCTCGATAGAGTGAAACCATTTCCGACATAAACGAATCAACATCTGGTTTAATGGTATACGCAACAGAATTATTCGCAAGCCGTCGTTGCGGTGCGCCGCCGTCTTCAATTGAATTCCACCACTGACCAGCTTTAGCACCACGAAGACGCTCATCAGATAAATTACTGAGACTGATAAGAGCACTACGGCGAACACCTCCAACAACCACGATATCAGCGATTTTACAGACCACATCATGCACCTCCAAAGTTGTGAGTTGTCTACCCGCGGCCCCTTTGAAAGTTTCTGCGGTGTATTGGAATAAGTCATTCAAGGGTGCTGGGCCAGAAGCCCTGCCTCCGAAAGTTTTGAGTCTGCTCCCTGCGGGTCTGACTTTGCTCATGTCCCAGGAAGGTACAAGGCCCGCATATAAAAGGGATATCAACTCTCTATAGGCAAAGGCCCAGCCTAGTTTACTATCTCTTACTGAGATAACAGTTTCAGTCTCATTAAATTTATCCGGCAAGGTTGGTAGTTTATTGATGTAAGCCCTTTCCACAGAAAAGCCAACACCTGTGCCACACATCAGAACGTAAACTATCTCGGAGAATACCTTTGGGTCGTCCACTGGGACATAGGCACAGTTGTACCCCGCTACGTTGTGGTCTTCCAAAGCTTTACCCGCGGACATCATAACCCGCATAGAGGGCATGATATCCATATTGCGGATAGCGTTTAAAGCTAACTTAAACTCTTCCTTTAGTTTTTTAGGCACGCGGTCTTTCCAAAACTCTCCAACCCTGTCTACAGTCTCGTCCCAAGTTTCTCTGCGGCCTAAGTCATCTCGATATCTAGCATATTTGGACTGGTGGATATACTCTTGGTAAAGGTTCATTCGATCTCCTTGTAAAGTTTCTTCAGCCGGGCGTAGGTATTCTTAAAGTTTGCATCATCTATCTCCCTACCCAGTCTTGTGACTGTGTAGTGAGCACCCTCTATAATGCTAGTCGCTAGGAATAGTATACTCTTCCTGGTCATTAAAGAGCTTTCTTTTTTCTTTTTCCCTGTTGTATTTTTTGATGTCCGGGACGACCCTTTGCCGGTACTTTGGTTCCCTGAGTTCTTTTGCATAGGGGTCACGACATTTCATCCACCTCTCCGTTCTCTTCCTCATTCTCCCATGAATCAAATTTATCTTGGTTATCCAGAACGTCATCCAAGAAAGCGTACAGCAATCTCTCTGAAGTTATGTCTAAAATCTCCACTATGAAGTCTGGATCATACCGATCTGCTATAAGTTCCACAAGCTCGTCGGCAGTTAAAGTCATCCATATACCTTCAGAAGATACAACATACTGACCTCCATCAAGTCGTAGTCTCCTTGTTTGACTTCGTGCTTCATTATTAACCCGCTCCAGGATTGAGAGTTTTTCTGCGGCCCAAGATAAGGGTGATAATCTGGATAAAAACGTCCGCATACCAAGCCACGCCTCCGTTGTCCAGTGCATGTATATATTTCTCCTGATTGCTTTTGTTGCTGGTGTCCCATTGTGAAACTGTGCCCTAGATTTTTTAACTTGTTCTCTATTGTACCACCAATAGGGTTAGATAACAAGCTACTTGGGTTGACAAAGTAGTGGCTGTAGCAAATCCCATCTAGTTGGAATACAGTTAAAAAGTTATGAGTCTTTATATCTAACTCTTTAAGAGGATCTATAATTAACTCTTCTAAATACAGATATTTATTCAGCATCCTCATACCAGCAGAGTCGGCTGCCCTGCTTATCCGGTCTTCGTGGTTGCCAACACAGTAATGTATTTCTGGGTCATAGGTTCTGCTGCGAGTGGTGGTTAAGAATTTATTCATTGCTTTCCAACCAGCCTCTAGGTCGGCGTGGACATCTTTCGTTTCCCACCCCTTGTCTCCTGGTCTGTCGTAGCTGGAAAGAGAAGGCATATCCCACCAGTCCCCAATAAGAACAATCTTATCTGGCTTGTGCTTTCTAAGATATTTTCCCGCGGCAACAAGGTGATTTATCTTACTGCCAGGAAAGACTTGTGTATCAGGTATTACTGCATGTTTCATATGTTAATCTCACTAACCGGGTCCGCTTCTTTTAGTGTATCTTTTTTTGTTAACTTTACTTCTTTTAAGAATTGGTAGGGGGAGGCTTCTATTCCTGCGGGGTACCGCTCTTTATACTTTTCAGAATACTCTGCATACCTTTGCGCTTTTGGGAAATAAAACCACCTAGGGACAGAATACTGATAAATTAAAACTCTGTATCGTTTCCATTGTATTTCGTACTCTACGTTGTGATTATTTAATACCTTAGTTAGCCCACTCAAGCTGAGAGTAAAAGGTATCCGTTTCCACTTACCACTCATAGCTCACAGTAACCACTCCCTTGGTAATTCAACACCTGTTGAGCACGTTATCCCGTTGGTTTGACACCACTTTGAATAGGTTTGGTTGCGCTTTTTTGTAAGCCAGTTGTCATACATAAAGACCATCCTAAAATTATCCAGCGTGATTTCATTATCCGCGCTTAACACGGCCAACATCTTGGTTCTCCCCGCGCCGGTCCATCTGCCCTTTGCTTCCACCCAAAGGCCGTGCTTGGGTAGCCAGAAGTCTGGGATGTAGACTGTGTTCCTACCCACATCAAGGGAGCCACAGGAGAGACAAGTGCCTCGGTGTACGGGGTGCAGGTACGGTATTTTCTTTGGCTCATATTCAAAGGCAACACCAATCTTCTCCATCCAAGTGGCTATATTATATTCAAACCTTGACCGATACGGGGCTATGTCAGACTTTGTGCGGGCACTCGTCCGGTATTTTACGCCATATCCATAAGAGATCGCAGTTCTTGTTGTATTCCTTTTCCCAGTCATCGTCGTGATCCCTTTGATAGTAGGTGGTGACGATTTTCTTTGCCTCTTCGTCCGTAGTCTTGGCGGGTATGTACTTCTTGGCTTTAACCTTGCCTATACCAACGACACCCTTGATGTTGTCAACGGAATCCCCTTCCAGCATCTGTCTCCAGAATACTAAAGTAGCATCCTCCTTGGAGATATCCACCAACTCATTTTTGACTAGGTTGTAGTGGATACCAGGAAGCTGGGCTAGGTCTTTGTCAATGGATACAATCACGGGCACCATACCATTTTGTATAGCATCCGACTGGGCGTGACCAAAGAAGTCATCCGCTTCACAGCCTTGAGTGACAAAGCCCCCGTGATTCTTCACAAGATAGTCCACCAACTCTTTGAGATAGGTTGGCTTGTGCTTTGGATCTCGGTTGGCCTTGTACTCGGGGTCAACTTTGGCTCTGAAGTTAGGCTTTTGGTCGTTGCCAGAAATAAATGTTACATACTTAACGTCTGTCATGCCGTGAGAGTCTTTAAGGACTTCAAGAGAGCCGTTGATAAGGGACTTGGCATTCTGAAGTGCGTTCTCCAAAGGCTCAAGATTCCTTTGAGAGTCCAAGTGCTCCTTGTCTACTTCTTTTAAAGCTTCTTTCTTTGTGTTGAAAGAGGAACCCCCTTTTTCTGGAGGGTTCCGAATATCAAAATAGACTTTCTTCTCAGCGGCAAAGCCAGCACGATAGGCTATGATATCGCCGTCGAATAGTACCAGTGTGCCTGTCATTGTCGTTCTCCCTAAGAGGCGGCCTTTAACTTAACCGCGGCTTCCTTCCAGTCTTCTGTCGTTGGCTCAAATGCCTCTTCAGTGTCAGCCTTCACTGCGGGTTTGGGCCTGTCTACGTCACCCGATGTCCAAGCCTCGAACTCTGCCGCAGTTTCAAGCACTGCCGAAGCAGTGGTGTCACTGTTAGGGTTGTTGACCACAAAATTAACCGCATTTGTCAGTGCGTTTTGCCGAAGGATGAGCCTTTCTCTAGGCAGGTACGGGGTTAAAGCGTCCGCTATCGGGGGAGGAGTCTTCCCAACAACGGAGACATTGCCCTTGATGTTATTGAAGACGCGATCATTCTTCTCAACACTCTCATAAAAGAACTGTACTTTGTCTCCTAATCCGGCACCTTGAAGCTGATCTACTGCATAGGCTCCAAACCATTTGTCTTCTATCTCTTGGAGTATGAAGGATTTCTGGTTGTTGCCCATTCTTGCTATGCTACCAGTAACTGTTTCTTTCATAACTTTTGCCCTCGTTATATTAAAAAGTACTTTAGCCATTCACCTTGTATATTATAGCACAATACCAAGACTTGTCAACTACTTTGTTTGACTTCAGCTAAAGTTTTTCCTGACGCCCAGTCCACCGGAAATTGTACAGGAGAGTCAACTCCAAATAATTCCCAAAGAGCTTTTGGGACACCCTCTAAGACTTCAGATATGTCAAGGATGTGCTTTGTTTCCTCTTCTGGTATCTCCACCAGGATAGAATCGTGTACTGTATTAAGAATATTGACTGCGGTGTGCTGCGTATACTTGGTTAATCTGTTCATCATCACCATCAAAATGTCGGAGGCTGCGCCTTGGATGGGGTAGTTTTTACTCTTGGTGTGGGAAAGGGTAGGAGGACGGTCTGGCCACGTAGTCTCTTTGCCAGTTTGCTCTGTCAAGACTCTGTACCGTGTGATCGGGGCACCCTTTGAGTCTCTCCAAATAGAGGGGATATACCCCCGTTGAACCGAGTACCCGTCGCGCATATCTCCGGCGTATTCTAACGTGCTTTGAGCCTCTTTAAGAACCCCCTCCTGCCACGATTTTATCTGGGGGTACCTGTGGTAGTAATTGTTTATGAAGTCCTCTGCTAGAGCCTTAGAGACGTCCCAGAAGCGGGCTATTCCATTGGCCCCTGCCCCGTATTGCAGTTGGAAGCTAAATCCCTTTGCCATTCGGCGTTCCTCCGGGGTTATTTCTGCCTCCGGCGAATCAAATATTTGGCTGGCAAAGTAGGTGTGCATATCCACCCCTTGGTTTATATCGTCAATGAGTTGCTTGTCTCTACTGGCGAGGGCTAACACCCTGATTTCCAGTTGTTTGTAGTCAAACTCCACAAAAAGGTGCTTTGGTCTTGCCTTGAAGTAGTCCAGAATCATTGTCGATTGTCCTTTGAGTTAATGTTTTGCATATTAGGTTTACTACTAGAGAGTCTCCCAGTTTGGGTAACACAGTGGTTGTACGAGGGGTGTATAGTACCGTTGACTGCGAAGTTCAAGTAGGGTTTATAGTATGTCGTTATGTTTTTAGCCTTATTTCGTAGCTTCAAAATATCTTTAGCAAATGCTCCGGCAATATCCTTTTCATACTTAACAAGATTAGAAAGAGTTTGGGCACTGCTTTTAGTCTCCCACCCTTTTCTCTTAAAGAGGTTTATTATTCTTTCTTGCACTAAGGGTTCTATGTACTGGATTGTGGTGGCCTTCCTTGTCTTCACTTGTCCTTTTCGTGCCCCTGTTTTATACAGCACAGGCTTCCCGTGCTCATCCTTGACCACCTCAGTCAAGGGTACTTTAATATTACCACCCCACAACAGAGTCTCGATTTGCAAGGGACTACCAGGATTGAAGGCTGTCTCTGCATCCTCAACCCAATACTTCCCCCACTTTTTCTTGAATGTCTCTTCAAGAAGAGTGAGTTCTTCTTCAAGCTTGTCTCGTTCTTTAGTGGCCCCAAGTACATCAAAGGACAGGCCCGTGTTGCTTATACTTGTGGTTGTCTCTATGCTTTTCATCATTTCCAGGATGTAGTTAGTAAACTTTTCTCCTTGCTGGGTGCAGTATTCTTTTTGCTTGGCAAAGATTTCTGCTGTCGCTCGAACGTCGCCTTCTAAATATTCATAAAGAAGCGCCTCGTCAATCTGGTCTGCTCCTATACCAGCTTTAAATCTCTCCTTGATTTCCGTATCCTTTTTGAAAGGTATCTTCCACCAAGCTGCTACCTTTTCCAAAGAGGGGTTGGGGTTACCTCTTCCTGTTTGTATGTGGTGGAACTTCATGGTATCCCACAGGAACAAGGGCTTCACCGTCGTCCAATCCTGTTCACATCCGTGCTTTTTGAAGGCGTTTATACGCTCTGCTTGCATAAGGTACTGGAGGTCAAACCCGATGTTGTGACCCACTAAAGCAAAGGGTGCCCCCCAAATAACCTCGTTAATTCGGTTGAGTTCTGAGTAATAGGCTGAGATTGAGTCAGCCAGAATAACTTTAGTAGTTTCCTGGGGTATACATTCCCTGTAGCTGTCGCAGTAGTGCAACGTCATTAGACCAACGGCTACTATCTTATTTTCGGGCCAGTTGGGAGTTGCCCCAAAGTGTGGTTTGGGTGCTCGTATTGTAGTCTCCAAATCCAAGACTATTGCGTGGCTAAACTTCATAGTCATCTCCTAGTAAGGATATAAGCTGTGCTCTTTCTTTATCAATCTTAATTGCACACCCAGCACTTCTAAACTCTTGTTTCGCATACGAAAGTTTATTCTTTGGTGCCCGCAGGAACCTCATGTCAACGCCATCGTCTTGACTTTGCCCAATGGTTAACACCGCATCGGCCTCTCCTTGCACAGCAGTCTTTGACCCATACAAAGTACCCATTGTAGGAAACTTCACGTTGTCCGCGGTGCCGTCAAGTTGGCTCGCTCCAATAATCGGGCCGTATCTTTTGGCTAAGTCCCTGACATATTGCGCCAGCTTAGCATACCTTTCAATGCCTGTGCCTGATTGCTTCTCGAAGCCCGCAACTTTCCAAATCTGGTCAATGAATATTATTTTGGGGTTGCACGCTTCAATTGCTGCTTCGATGTCGTGGACTGTCATCGTAGTATTATCCATCACCCTGATCTTGCCTACTCCAACCTTATCCTCAAAGAGTTTGACGCTTTTCTTGAGGTCTTTCATCACTTCTTCTCTAGTCCATCCAAGTGCTGCTTGGGTTTGCCTGAGCCTGATGCGACTAGCACTCTCCTCGTTGTTACACCACAACACGCAGTCCCCATCGTCTAGTTGGCTGGCAAAATGCACCGCTTGTGTGCATAAGAAAGTAGTCTTGCCCCCATCAGGCCGTGCTCCGACGATAATAAAGTCCCCTTTGCAAATTGGTCCCAGCATTAGCTGTAGTTCTGGTATTGACCAATTATATTTAGGTGCGTTCTTGAGGTCTTCCAACTGCTCAAGCAACTCAGAGTTAGAAAGGGACAGACTTTCAATATCCCACTCTACCCCTTTAACTTCCAAGTTGTATTCTCGTATCTGCTCCTTGACATCCTCCATAGTTGATCGGCCCGTGACCACACCGTAGGCTGTCTCTGAGATTTGGTTGGCCCAGTAGCGCGTGGCTATATTTTTCATAACCGCACTATCCTTGACTGGCTCCGCCGTGTTGAGGTGGTCGCAAAGCGCACCAATGACCGCAAATTTCTCGTCTGAAATTGAAGGGTGTTGCAGTGTCGTTGACCAGGATTTAAATTCTTTCCAATCTACTTTGGTCTTATCCAAGTCACTGTAGTAAGAATTTAAGTCTTTATAAATATATCTTACATCTTCAGATAATCTCTCTTCCCTTATTAGGGAAGAGAATCTTCTATAGTTAGATATATTAGATAATAGAAGTAGTATATCAAGCTCCACGTCTTATTACCTCCAAAATTTCAGAGTTGTTACGATAGTGTTTGGGTTCAGCTTTAACTAATATTATACCACACTCGACCGTGAGCGCAAGCCGCTCGTAAATCTGCTTGGCTTTGCCTACCACAATATCAGAGTCATTGTCAAGCCAGACGTAAACACACCTTCCTTCTTTCCTCTTCCACCAGCTTGTCACTTGCTCAAATGAACCAGCAGATAGATTAGTTCCCAGCAAAGGCAGTGCAGCACCAAATCTGCTACACCGCAAAGCACTACACAAGTCTTCCGTAATTATCAACAGGTCTGCGTTGTCTATTTGACTGAACGGTACTTGCTGCTTCTCCCCAAGAATGATCCACTTAGGAAGATCCTCTTTAAGTGGGCGCAAGGCAATGCCTGTTACCTCGCTGTCTCTTTTACGCAACGGGAGGGCCATCATTTTGCCATCCAAAAGTTTTACACCTAAGTCATTGTATTCACTGATGTTCAGTCCGTTTACAAACCAAAATCTACGAATGTCAAGTGGTATTTTTTCCCACTCTGGCATCTGCCATCTGTTGGAAACTGACCACTCGTCAAGCGGCGGGACACCCCAGGATTTAAACGGGTCTGATTGCTGCTTGCTGTTTGGCTTCACACTTCTGCGTTCTGTTGCTGTTGGAGAGTGT
>Ga0114900_1001500_pt1 | contig 14264 bp, 5 predicted proteins | sample MalvireepMed_231_FD_89685 | JGI IMG/M metagenome (GOLD analysis project Ga0114900, IMG submission 89685) | Marine viral communities from the Global Malaspina Expedition - Malaspina viral metaG DeepMed_231 | ecosystem: Environmental > Aquatic > Marine > Oceanic | place: Mediterranean Sea...
ACGTGCATGGGGATCCAATGGTCAATCATTAGGTTTTCATGAAGAAGTAGATCTTACTATTGGTAAAGAACCTAAAGTAAAGATACAAGCTAAATGCAGGAAGAAGTTAGCATCATTTCTACTACCAAGTGTACATGTAGATGCTGTGGTATGTAAACAAGATAGAGGAGAAACACTTATTATCATGCGATTTGACGATTGGCTAAATGATAAGTTTGTATCCTCAATGCCTGAAGAAAGATAGATAAAATGAATAACCGAATAGAAAGTAATAAATAAATGAATATAATCAATGAAAAGATAGTTTTAGAAAGAGCTGCACAAAGGTTAAAGAAAGAATTCAATTTAGATAATAAAACAAGGCATATAATAGATAATATGGATATAAAACATCCAAATTTTGTGTATATAGAAAAAATGATAACAGATATAGCAGAATTTATAAATTATTTTTTAATTGCAGTTGCCAGGAAAAAAGAAAGAATAAATGGAAATTAGTCCGAACTCCTAGGCTTGCAGGGAGGATTAACGTGCTGCTATAGTCAGCTCACCTCCTTGCAAGAGGGCTAAACTTCTAAGTAATTCATTTAAATCTGTGGCTTGTTCTCTTTTTGAAGGAGCTCTCCACATATTCTTCATTTTCTCTGCTTTTCTTTTCTTTTCCTTTGCTGGAGTAAAATAAGGTTTTAACATACGTGGACCATACTTTTGAGGATAGTATAATAGATTTTCTCTTTGTTTCCCTATTTCTGCATTATTATAGAGATAAAGATAATCTTGATTTAAAATAGTTAAAAATCCAGTACCATCTCTCCATTTAGGTATAGATCTAAATAACATTTTTGATAGTTGAAGATTGAGTAATGATACAGCATCCTGCATCTTTTGATCTTTAGTTTCTTCAGCTTTTCTTCTATATCCTGCTAGATATGTTAACCAATTCATTTCATCTAGTTTAACTAAACCAGCTAAATTACCAAGAGTAATCATATCATTAACAAATGGACCTGCAATAGTACCAAGTACTGGGCCTCTGCCAAAGAATACTCTTTCTCTTTCTTTTTCATTACCAGTAAGCCATATATAAAGATCTTCCATCTTCTCTTTAGTATCATTCTCTATTATATTGCCCCATTTAGCATTAGTAAGTGGTGTAAGCAATCCTTCAGTAAATGTATATAACATTCCAAGTCTGAATAATCTTCCCATTTGAGGAGAAAACCAATCAGCTGCTAAAGCTGAATCTTTTGCACCAGATAAAATCTTTCTTTGATATTCAAAAAAGTTTATCCAGTATGTAGAAAACTGTCCTGCTATAGAACCTGTAGTTGTTTGTATTAACTTTGGTTTAGCCCATACTGAATATTCATAATGCAATTCCTTGACCATATTAGCTGCATATCTTGAAGATCTTCTAACAACTTCCTGTTCTATTCTTTCAGCAACATCTTTATCTGAAGGTCTATCTATATATTTTTTAACTAAATCCTCATTTTTTAACAGATCTTGATACATTTTAGCAAATGCAAGTTTAAAAGTAGTAGCACGATTTACCTTATTCTCCACCCACTGCATTGGTTTTCCTGTAATCTTAGCTATTTTTACCACTGCATTTTCAAGATATTGCATAGCACCTGGTTCTTTAGATACTATTTTACCGTCAATAAGCTGTGTCTGTTCTAGCATATCTCCAGTTTGTGCAAGTTCTTCCAGATTCACAAAAAACACACCATGCTTCTTCATTTCTTCACTTACTATTTTTTCAAGTTTATGAGACTTGATAAACTGCATTGAGTCATACCAGCTTTTACCACCAAAATAAACGAAGTTCTGAAGACTCTGTGTAGCATTTTGAGTAACAGTCCCTGGATTAAGACCTATCTTATTCATGAACTGCCAACTAGTAATAATTTTCGCTATATGAGCATACTTTGAATTCTTATATCTTTCTCCTATTGCAGTTGAATGTGTTTCTCTGATGTACTTTGAAAGAAATTCAGAAGCTTCTTCTAAATCTGTACCTTTCAACTTCCATAAATCTCTCATAGCATTAGTTAATAACTTAGTAGTTCTAGCTGTAAAATTAAATCTGACCACATTTTTTGCATATTTATCAATAACACTAATCACATCTTTTGATCGTCTTTTTACATCTCCACGTGCCAGATATACATTAGGTGTAAGTTTTAAACCTTCTATAACATCACCAAGCATCTTATTTATAGCTGGCAATTCTTTTCCAAGAGCATTTGAATCTTCATTCTTATACACACTTTCAGATATTTTTGCTAATGTTGGAAACAAATCAAGTATCTGTGTCGGATAGTAATTCTTTTGCTTCTTAAACTGTTCCATTATGGATTCTATTCTTCTTTCAGTCTGCTCCATAGCATTTGTTGCAATACCCTGTCCTTTAATAACACTTATATAGTCTTTTAAACCGTCCTCAAGAATCTCATAAAGTTTATCACGCATACCACCTGTTTTACCATTACGTAAAGTATATTGTCCCTTACCACCTGCTCCTGTCCACATAGAAGCTATTTGTACAACTGCTGTACCATACTCTCTCTGTGCATCTGCTCTTCCTTTATCTGTATATATCTTTTTTGGATCTGTAATCAAATCATAAACAGCTTGGACAACCTTAAGCTCATTAGTTTTATCCATCTTCTCAAGATTTTCACGATAAAATATTTCTGCAGCATCTGGATCTTCTTTTCTTCTTCTTACATATTCAGATTCCAATTTACTAACTTGTTTCTGTGCACTAGGTCTATTAAGCTTTAAATTGGACATAATACCATTCTCTCGGGACGCTTTCTTTATAAGATTAACCATTCCATCAAGATCAGAAGTTACCATTTCGAGATTACCACGATGAAAGTTTCCAGCCATTACCAAACCTTCAAAATACCTTTTGGTGATAGGATTCTTTGAAAGAATATTTTCGGGAAGAGATATCCATTCCATCAGTTTACCAGGCTTTTTTGCTATTTCTTTACTCATCCTATTCATTTTTACTTTTAATTTTCTAATTTCTTTCGTAGTAGGCATAGATCCATAGTCAAAATCCTTTTCTACTGTAGTTTCATAAAAAGATTTCCAGTATTTTGTATCACCTTGAGTAAGAATCTGAATATTTTTATTTTCATTCCATTGATTATACACTTCCTTTAATTTTGTAGCTCTAGCTTTTAAATCTATTGTTGATTTACATTTTGCCATTGTAAGATTCCAAAATTATGTTTGTAGGGTAGGGCGACTTTTTAAAACAAGTTTGAAAATTTGATATATACACATAAACTTTTTCGTTAACTTTCATTTACTAACACTCAGGTCCATGGCTATTGTCTTCAGATCTTGCCTTTTCATCTATCTTAAAAAGAATATCTTTGCTTGTTTCTGGTTTACCCTCTATTTCAGTATAAGTATTCTTTATTGCAGGAAATTCCCTATGTGTTATTACACCCCTGCCTAATGCTTCACCCAGCATTAAATAAGCATCTCCTCTTCTTGCTTTATTGAAGTCAGCCCATCCAGTTATACTTGGATGTTCACCACCTCTATAATTTATAGGAATGTATCCCCTTGGAAATATACTGTATGTTGCAGTTGCTTTTTCCATAGGAACACCTGATATATCTCTCAAATATCCATATGAATAGCTGTTATCATATCCAAATGCAGACTGCATAACTGGATTCCACTCAGCCTGCATACTGGAAGTCTTTAATTCAGTTGCAAAATCAACTAATGGGTTGGATGAATCATAAAGTTCCTGTTTCGTACTTTCAACCATTGATCTCTGATTTATCCCTTCTTTACCACCTAATCTTATTGAATGTAAAGCATGATACCAATCTGTATATTGACTTGCCATCATATCAAAGAACATCCTTTTTTCAAATTGACTTATATTTTCTGAATTAGCTATGTATCTTAATCCAAACTTAATAAAACTCATACTTGTATTATGAAACCCTTCATATATATCACCATTAAAGTATGTATATGTTCCCACCTCTGCTTCTGGCGCCATAACCTTCCATAAAAATAATCTGCCAAGCCCAGGCTGAATTGTTTCCCAGTGATTATATGCAGCATTAAAGTCAGCCATCCCCATATTCATTACTCTATTTTCATTGAGCCATGGAGCCCATTTAGCACCACGTTTCTTATCATCAAAAAGCTCTTTCCATCTTGCTTTATATTTACTCTTAAATTCTGAAACAGATTCTTCAAATTCTATTGTTCTTTGGCCTGCACCAATATCTGGATCCACAAATAAACTTTTAAACTTTCCAAAGATCTCATTAAATATCATCAAATCCATATACTCAGGAGAATCTATTCTTTTAAAGTCTATTGGTTTCTCAGCTGCCATACTTTTTAACCGACTTGTATTTTGATTAAGCCACGCAATAGCCTGTTGTCTTGGATTAGGACCAGTTTCAAAAGTCTTATATTTATTCCTTCTTGGATTTGCAAGTATATCACGCCTTATTCTTCTAACAGCTACATTTCTTATATAATCAATTACTTTTGTATCACTATTTATCTTTGATTCAACGCTTTTATAAAGAGTCTGCTGTTCAAGCAAGTTTTCAGCTATAGATTGAGCATAATTAGTATGCCCATCACGTACTGCATTGCGATGAGCATCTCTGCTTTGATTTATTTTCCATCCAAGATACCTCAAAAATCCAAGTTTTTTAACATCACTTTTCATATTTGCTATAGTTCTGCTATAAACTTCTTGAATAGAATCTGGATCTTCTCCCACTCTCATCAACTTTCTCATTGTAGTTTCATACAAAGTATAATCTGCTCCAAACATCTGTCTTGGAGCATCAACAGCTAATCTATCCTTAAATGCTATAGCAGCCAACATTCTTTCAAATGGAAGTTTCTTATTTGCATATTCAATCTTATCCGATCTTTCTGTAGATGCATGTCTTCCAAAATCAACCAATGGTCTTGCAAGTAATGTCTTAGATGCAGCATCATATCCAAATATCTTATTTAGTGCAGATAAATTATCATCTTTACCTCTATATCTTCTTTTTAACCTATAATAGATTCTTGTATTTAAATTTTTCATAAAAGAATCATAGTCTCTGGAATGAGTTATAAGATCATCATATCTTGGAGATCTTGCTACACCATTCTCAAATAAATTAGTTCCTAATTGTAATAAACCCTGATAAGGTCGTATAACCTCACGTATAATATCTTTCTCAACGTCAAGAGCCATATCCTTTCCTTCAGGTATTGGACTATCAACCCAAACTTTTCCATCACGATGCTGACGTACCAATATTCCAGGATATCTTTTATCACCAAACAGAAACTTATCAAACCATGCTTCATTATACAAATCATTATTATAACCTGTAGTAGAATCAATTATTCTTTGAATATCTTGAGATAATAACTCGATACTTTTATCAGCATTCACAGTATTAAATGCTATTCTTTCTGAAAGATCTACAGTCTTTTCCTTGTACTGACCAAATAAATTTAGGATAAAACCTTTCTGATCTACCTCAGATGAATACTCCCTTAAATACTGAACTATACGCTGTGCTTTCACAACAGTACCACGCATTTTCTGTGCTTTTGCATAATCATTGCTAAGAGTTCTCATAGATCCTGCGTTTAAATGATCATATTTGTTTTTCAAAGACAATTTAGTAGCTTCTGGCTCAGGAGAAACAATTCCAACTTTACCAGCATTACCTGCCCAAGCACGTAATACATTATTTGGAGTATCCCACCAATAGTTAACTTTATCTATATCATAATCCATTTCCGCTCTTGCATATGCATCAAAAGGATTTAGAACTATCTGATTACCCAGTTCATTAGCAAGAAATCCCTTCAGTCCAACAACAATCATATCATTAGGTCTTGTTCGTGGAGCTCTATGGATTACAATAGCCACTTCATGCTGTTTATTAACTAACCTTGAATATTCCCTTAGAATATCAGTAACCTGCCAAAGCTTAGGACTTTCAGGTAATGTAGTTGTTCCAATAACACTCCTTACTGCCATTTTAAACTGTGTACTATTTTTTATCTGATTATAAGTAAGAATATTATCTGCATCACTTTTGTTATTTCTAATAATATTTAATCTATCAAGCGGCACAGATTTATTTCTATTCACTCCAGCTATCATTGTCTGTCCATGTGTATAAGTAACCCTATTACCATCAACGTCAATATAAAAAGACGTATCTCTTATTTTGCTATCAATACCACCAATGAATGGACTCGTAACAGACTGAGATCCATGCTGACTATGAAGAGTTAGAAGACCATTGTCTATTGTTTTCTTTTTAACTTGATTTTTAAACATAGCACGAACACCACTAAATTGTACTGGACCATTAGCCTGTATCCAATAGCTGTATGATGACATACTTTCAGCACTACTTGTACCAGGATCATCTAAAGCCTTGGCAAATGCAGTTCCAACTACAGTGTTATGCTCATCTACAAGCTCTGAAGATAATTTTTGAAACTTTTTTAGACTCGGTTCTATAAGCCATTTATACATTGAACCAGATAAATCTAAGTTCATCTCATTTCCAGCTTGATATGATATTGTTGCAGGATGATCAGCAGCTACTACACTTGCAAGATTAATAGACTTCCAATCTAAATGATTGATATAAGCATCTTGATCAATAGCACCTGTTTTCAATTGCTCAATACTAATGCCAGAAATATCCATCTTTTTAACTACATCACCAGCAATCTTATTTGCTGAATCCATCATAATAGCATGAACTTTATCATTAGAATTAAAAAAACCATCAAATCTATTGGTAGGAAGTATAGCAGTCTTACCAAGCAATACTCCTTCTCCAACCCTACTTATAATAGGTTTAATACCACCTATTCCTCCTCTATCTATTGCTGCAGCTAATACCTGTAGAGCTTTAAAGTATTTTACTGGCATCAACATTACTGAATCAACAGACGAAACATCCTCTCTACTCTCAGCAAGAGTACCTGCAGTTTGTTTTGGTCTGAATAAATTATCTACAGGAGTTATTTCATCTTGACGGCCTGCCAGATTTGGATTATTCCTTAATTCTTCATTAAGCTGATCTTTAAGATGCTTAAGAGTAGAAAACATATCCGCAGTTTTCTGCTCATCCATTGGAATAACTACATTGATACCTTTGTTATCCTTTAAAATCTTAAGTGCACCTAAAACAGTATCATCCAGAATACGTACTTTATCATGTACATTCCAGACTTTATCTACATAAGTATCAGACAATTCCTTCCCACTTATATTAGCCATTAACCTAAATCTTTTTATAAACTTTGCTACTGCCCCTGGATTTTTTCCTCCAACAGTATTATTCAGATGATCCCACCATACTTTACCAGCCATTTGATCCATCCACATAGTACTAATCATAGTTTCTAATGCTTCACCATCAGCTTTAGCATCTGATTTTGCAAATGTTCGTAATTCAATATCCTTACCTTCAGCATCCTGTGTGACAAACTTCTCACTTTTGATTTCTAAAATATCACCCAACCGTTTAAAAACTTTCCCATATTGTCGAGGATACTGTGCTTTCTTTGCATTAATAAATTCATTAAACCTGATTATCACATCATTAAAACCACTTTCTGGTATAGACAATCCCCAACTAAAATCTCCCAAATTAACAAAAGCTTGACCTTCTATCTTGTCAGTTTCAAATGTAACTCCTGAAGCATCTGTTCCAAGCTTTGCATCTAATGTCATTCCACCATCATAAAGTTTATCAATAAGTATTCTAAATGAATCTGAATCAAGCCTGCTATCTTTCAATCCAAATTGTGTTTCTACTTTTCTGTCTACTATTGCATAGTTTGAAATTCCTAATAATCCATCAAGATATCTGAATAATGGATTATCATATACAGTATTATCCTTATCCATCCATATACCAGCATTTTGACCTACTGAATATCTATTTATTTTCCTCTGCTCCATTGCACTGCCAAGAAGCATATTAACATCGTCTATAAATTCAATCTTTTCATCTGTAGTAAACTTATCATAAGTTATATTTGTATTTGGATCTTCCTTACGCCTGATTGTTATCATTCTAGATAACACATCAACTGGATTATCAGCACCAGTAATTAAACGAACGATATTATCTTTATCTTTTGCATGAAGCATACCATACTTCTCGATAAATGATTGAGGAGTAACATTTAAATGACTATCTGTTTCATATAACTTCTCCTCTACTAATTCTCTCATCCTCTGATCAACAAGCTTACTTCTTAAAGCAGTAGGAATAATGATTTCAGATTCACGCATTATTTTTTCAGTCTGTGCCATAGCACCATCATAACTAAAGTTAAATGTTCTGCTTTCTCTATCATAAATAGGAATAAGATTTCCATCTTCATCTTTTCCATTATACCTTGACATTATTGCTACAAGTTCTGCTGTATCTTCCTTTCTATCCCAAAACTTATCTTGAATAAACTTAAGAAATGCAGTGATCTCCTTTGTCTGACCACTATGTGTCATTTCATTAATAGTTTCCATCAATTCCTGGTGTGACTTATGAATAGATAATTTCTCAATATGATCAAGTCTGATTGCAAGTTCTTTCATTGTTAGAGGATCAGTTTCAGCAACTATACTACTCATCTCTATAACTCCATTACCTTTACCATCAGCAACAAATGGGTCTATATGCTCTTTATATTTAGTATAATAATTTTTGAATACCTGACTTGGAGTTACTCCTAGTACTCGTGCCATCTCATTTACATTAGCCCACATTTCCTTAACTTCTTGAATCGTATCAATCTGATCCACTTTAAAATTAGCTTCAATAAATTTACTATCTAGTGGGAAGGGTCCTTTCCCTTCATCCATAGCTCTAAGCAATTGTGCATTTTTAGACATAATAGTAAGAACTTCTATCTGGCGTTCAATATTTATCATTTCAAGCTTAGGACTTATTATACCAACTCTCATTAAGTCATCTATCTTTGACCTATCTGCACCTGTAAATGGAGTTCCATCCCTTCTCGTAGCAGATCTAAGCCTTCTATCTAGTGTATGCCTGATAAATTCCTGCATAAACACTTCTCCATCATGACCAGTAAATGCAAATCCACCTAATCCATTATTAATAAATAGGTTTCTTAATTCTCTCGCTTCAGAATTATCAATCCTTTCCTCTCTCTTTGTTATAGTGAACCCTTTTGGATTCTTAAACTCTGACGAATATGATAAGCCTTCCAAAACATTATCAACAAACTCCTGTAATTTTTGTGCATCTTGTGTAGTTGGATCTTTTACAGTAAGTTTATCAACAAGATTAAATTCCCCAGCAAATAACTTATTTATCATCTCTAGCACTCTAACTGAATCATCTTTGCCAGTAACTTTGTCTAATTGCCAAGTACCTTTTTCATTGCCAAGATCATTCATTTTCTCAAATGAATTTCTAACACCCTTAAAAAATGAATTATGTTCTAAAACTTTATTTATATGAGGATCTCCAATAAGAGGAGCATACTCTTCCCATACTGATTCTTTTTCAAATACAAGATCATGAAGCCGATTATCAAGTTTTTTCAATGTATCCAGAAATTTTGTCTGATTTGCTTCTTGCATATCTATTTTCATTGGGTTAGAAGTATCTTTACTAACCTTTATATGACCATATCTAGCAAGAACATCTCTAACAGCAGCTAATCTTAATACACCCTGTCTAAATTCTTCACTGCCTTTCTGTACATCACTTGGTCTTATTAATCTTGCAATAATATTTTCAGTATCCAATCGACCTTCACCTTCAAGTCCAAGCTGGCGATATAAACTAACAACAGTATCTTTATATAGGTCAATCAACTGAACTGTTCTTTTATCAGTAGCAGAAAGCATAACATCATCCATATCAGTGATAGTATATATTCCACCTTCCTTACGTGTACTTGAAAGATCCAAAGCTTTCAATCTACTCTCTACTGCAGTAACTTGCTTTTCGCTTAGTTCATTAACATCAAGCATTCTTTTATCTGTATTAGCATGAAAATAAAATGCAGACAAAGCTTTCATATGACTATATACTGAATGCAGATTTTTATCTGCAGGTTTTGCTGGTTTTACTTTCGGTTCTGCTGAATCAACAATAACTCCTGCTCTTTGCAGAGTACTCATTATAATTTTCACATCTTCAGTATCTTCAGGCTTAAAAAATTTGCTTGTAAGGTCAGCTTCTTTAATAAAAGACTGTAATAATAAGTCTTCAGCTGGCATACCAAGTACATTTAAGAACTTATCTACTTGTGCAAACTCTTCACTATATACCCAGGGACGCTTAGAAGGCTCCCAAATGGTCTTTTTACCTTCAGCATTAGTATACTCTAGGACACGTCCTCTTTTGGTCATATAAGCCCCAACAAGGATGTTAAACACCTTATCCTCCAATGGGATATTCTCATCAAATACTATTTCATAGTTAAATGCTGTTGCTCCAGCTGCCATTCTCCAACTTGAACCATATAAATCAGTAGCTGATTCTTTAAGGAAGCCTGGCCACCACTTTTTATTAAAATTCTTTTCAACCTGTCCCATCACTTTTGATAATGTACGTGCACCTTGTTCAGTAGCAACCAACTCTGTAATCTGTGAAGGATTAGTTATAGCATCTATACCAAGTGTTTCCCAGTCTTTATCTTTTAATGATTTTCCAAACAAATCTTTTCCACCTTGATTCCAGGTAGATCTTAATGCCTTCCCTAACTGTGCTCTTGCTTTTGGATTAGAATAATCAAATGCTGTATAACTTCGTCTTTCTTTCATCATTTGACTTACACGCTTCCATGCGCTCCTCATAATAGGCATATCCTTACCACCTGGAATAAACCTGATGAATCCTAATGCAGAACCAAGTGCCATTGCATGACCTATAGTACCAGGAATATTAGTAGCACGATGTTCATCTATTGAATTCATAATCTCCATAGGAGTCTCTACTGCAGAAAATATTACTGCTTCCTCTATAACATGAGAAGCTAAAGTTGCCATTTTCCCTGCACTACGACCACCGCCAAGCGCAATAGCAATCCTTTGCTGAAGATTCCATATAGGCATGGGGGAATCTTTAAGTAACCCCATGTTCACTTTAATCATTTTTTCTAAATTAGTAATTGTTGTTGGAGCAAGATTTATATTATTCCTTTTAAGCTGTTCAACAAGAACATGCCTGACATTCTCACTAGTCTTTTCTGCAAACTTTTCACGCACAGCTTTATTCTCAAGCTGATGTCCATATTTAGATAATGTTTTTGTGAATGGTTCGAATACTTTAGTTTTTTCAAGCTGACCAAGCTTTTGAAACTTAGATCTATTTGATATTATCTCAGAAGCCTGCTGGGCAATCTTCTTACCTGCTGCCTTTGTTCCATATGTACTAACACCTTTGACTGCAGCTCCAATTACTCTTTTTGTTAAAGCAAATGGAGGTATAAATCCAGCTAGTCCACCAATACCTGCTCCTACCCTGCCAGCAAATGTACCTGGACCGCCTGTGGTAAGTATATTTTCTACATAATCTTTATAATCTAAAGCTCCAACAGCACCAAATGTACCAACATCAACAGCCTCCCATAACATATTGCCAAGAAAGTCTAATGCTGGTTGCTCGTCTACTTCTGGATAAGGACGGTATGGTTCAACTAACGAAACTCCTCGCTCTTCCTCCGCTGCTAAAGCTTCGTATTGCCTATAAGGTAAATATGATTTTGGTTTAACTGATGCAGATGCCTTTTCAAGATAAGCATCTATCTCTTCGTCTGTCATCTTAATGCCCTGAGACATTAGTTCAGACTTGAACTTCTGTCTATCAAATAAATTGGGCATTAATACATTCTACCTGCGCTGGTGCGTCTTTCTGGTCCCCATGGAATTTGCTTTAAAGCATTTAGTTGCCATTGTTTTACCAGTAAGTCTTTATCAATACCAGTATTTTTAGCAGCTTCATCAAGCATCCTATCAAGATTTTCAGTTGCTTCATTAATTCTAGCTTGGTTAGCAAGTCTATTATAATCAAAAGTAACACTCTGTAACTCTTTAACAAGGTTTTCATATTCTTCAAACCTAGTAAAACCTAAAGACTTTAGAACGCCAACTTTCTCTGTAAGACTTTTAACAAGAAGTGAAGCATCTGTTGGATCAGCTCCATCTGTATCTTTTATAGATTTTAGCAAAGCAAGAGACTTTAATAATTCTTCCTGATCTGCTGATGTCATCCCCTCATAGTACACTGGAGCAAAATCATCAAGTTCTATTGGATATCCTTTATTAGCTATCAAGCTTAAATATTCAGCATCTGCCCCCAATCTATCTTCTGATAACTTATCCTTTGCCTTAATAACTTCATATGAATTCACTAAGATTGTTTCCGTTTCTACAGCATTTATTCCACTACCATACATTCCAGCTCTTTTAAACTGTTCGATACGTTTTGTAAGATAAGTATATCTTGATTTTGTTTTATCGGAAAGAGGTAATTTATCAATTCTTTCTTTACCTAATGCATGATCACCTTCTCCTAATGACATTTCCATCTGTCTTGCTTCAAGAAAATCTTCATACGCTCTTGCTTGTGCTCTTACAACTGATTCAGTCCAATCAGTTCCCATTTTTGATGAATTAATAAAATTATCCTTAATTGCCAATATCTCTTCTGCTACTTCTGGATTAGCTTCCATAAAATCTTCCATGATTTCTGTGTATTCATCTGGATCTTCAAGCATTTGAAGATAATTTATTGAATACTTTCCATCTGCAGTTACCATATTAAGTCTAGACAATACCCCTTTACCTGCTTCAAATATCATATCTTCCAGATCTTTCTCTGCACGATCAAACCTCTTCATCCCAGCATCATAATTACCTTCTCTAATTTCCATTGTAGCTTTTTCAGAATTCAGTACATTTAAAGCCATTGTAGTTCTGTTTACTTCAAGTGAAAGACCAGTTGCAGCAGCTGCCTGTGCTTCTTCAAGAGTTCTTCTTCCTTTAAGAAATGCTCTCCTATAATTTTCACTCTTTAGCTCTTTTTTTTGAGCTGGAGATAATTCATTAAGCCAAGCAGCCATCTCCTCAGTTCCTGTAAACTGTTGACCTTCTGGCTTCAATGGATCAAATTCAATATTCCCCTCAAGCATAAAGTCTTTCCATGCTTCCTCTTCTCCAGCCTTTCTTATACCTCCATGTATAGTTTCTTGTGCTGCAGCAAAATCCCTACCTGCTTGTATTACTGCTCTTTCCTTATTAATATCTTCTATTCTCTGAAAAGTATCTTCAAGACCAGCTTGATATCCTTCTTTAGTTATGTCTTTTAATAGTGGGAATCCAGATGTTTTATGATGTTCAGGTAATTTAAATCCTTCCGCAACAAATTCATCTTCCAAAGTAGCAAGTCTTTGTCTATGAGAGATAAACTCTTCTGAAAGAAGATTAAGTTCCATCCTTTTTTCTGCCAAAGATTCTTCTGCTTTTAACCTAGTTGTAAGCATTTCCTTTTCAAATTCACGACCACCTATAGCTGCTTTTTCATGCATTGCCATAGTCAAGAATAATGTCGTCAATTCACTTAATGCAGTTGATGCTGTGTAATCTATTTCTGGTCTTCTTATTGCCATTATATTATATTTCCATTCTGTATCTTTTGAATTGCAGTCAGAGCATTATATCTGGTATATGATACCTTATCATTCAGCCACTCACGTCTTTTGCTACAGCCTCCACATTCCTTTATCCTGCCACCAGAAACTTTCTTTATAACATTGGAGATCGTATCTCCTAATCCTTTATTCATCTTAACCGCCCTGAACATATTCAGTCCCATTCCAAGTCCAATTACCTATAGTAGGATAATATTGTCCAAAACTAGTTGGTGGTTGAGTAGTTCCATCCCATGTACTAATCCAGTTTTGGTAACCTCTGGAAATTCCATATGGTAAAGTTGAACCACTACCACCAGGAGCATCTCCTGGCTGAGTAACTTGTGTATCATCCAAATCATCACCCCAGTCTAAACCTAGACCAAGAAGATTAAAATATGTCTGTTGTTGACCTCCTTGCCAATCTTGCTGAAATCCTAATACATCTTGTCCCAATTGCTGAAATATATCTGTTGTCTCCTGTTCCAAGCCTAACTGCCCAGTTCTTAAAGCTTGTTGCAAACCAGTTTCTGTAGTTCTTAAAG
>Ga0114900_1001506_pt1 | contig 14214 bp, 17 predicted proteins | sample MalvireepMed_231_FD_89685 | JGI IMG/M metagenome (GOLD analysis project Ga0114900, IMG submission 89685) | Marine viral communities from the Global Malaspina Expedition - Malaspina viral metaG DeepMed_231 | ecosystem: Environmental > Aquatic > Marine > Oceanic | place: Mediterranean Sea...
ATAAAAGGAGGTTGGTACTCAAGTGGAGGACGTGGCTTCTTTCTCCATTGCCAGGGAGAACTACCCTCCCATTCTCCCACATCACCTAAGTCGACATATATATCTGGTTTTACTATTTCTATCGCCTGTACCAAGCAACTAATTGCTTTCTTATCCGCTAATGGGAAATGTTTGTCAGGTGATACTATGGCACGTCTTACTACATTTTTCTTCATATATTCCTATATTATGTTGTAACATCATATTTCCATACAGTCATACAGTAGGCATCTCCAAATGCACTCCCACCAATTTCAAATCTAACTGCAAGAACTTGTCCTTTTGAAAATGTATTTACCCCACTATCAAGAGTTCCAGTAAAATCATATGTATATGTAGTGTCATCTGTAAGAGCATTTCCAAGTCCAGAGAAATCATTTTCTATTTCACCAACAGATGTTGCAGGTACTTCAGTATTGTCACTCGCAGTAACAAGTTCGCATTTTAATGTATGTCTTATGGAATTTTCACTTCTAATCATAACTTTAACAAGTATGCCATTATAGGGAGCTATTAATCCGATATATTCACCACCAGTTGTAGTATCACCAGCCTGCTCAATAATATAACCATTCAAGGGAACAAATATAGTACCACTTGTTGCTGTATTGTAAAAATTTGCACTAATAAATGAGTAATAAAATCTTGATTCTTCTGGTCGTGCTTTTGTAAATGTATTAGGCATTATGTATAATAAGTAAAATGTATATCTTCTTCATCAACACTTGCAAGCACATATATATCGGCTGTATTGTCACAATCAATACTATAAAAATCTCCAGGGGCAAGTCTTATTCCCTTTGTGGCAGATACATCACTTCCACCTACATATATATATCCAGTATTAGCTGAATCAGCTTGCATATCAACACGCTTACAAGCAGTAGAAGATTTTAATACTTCTGCTGTTGAATCATCTACGCCTTCATTGTTGTCACTCTGCATGCCAGTAACACCATGAGTGGTATATAATGCTCCCTGTGCATCTACTTGAAGTGGTTGATAGTCACCATCAGCATCATCGGTACTCAAAGTTGCAAGTACATCATTCCTAACAGTCATAGCAGTTATACCATAATCAGCATGAGTATGAGCAGAATCCTCTCTAGCTATCCAAGCTTGATTCCCTGCTGGTATACTAACAATTACTTCACCTCTTACATTAAGTGCAACAGCACCCGCATCTCCATTATCTAATCCCCTTGGCGAGACATCATACCTACCACCAATAAGCGAAGGTTGACTCTGCACAGCAGCATTCTCCACCTCAGCACCTGTTGTATATAATGCTCCTTTAATATTTGTTTGAAAATAAGTCCAATCATTATCGACATGCCCAGAAGGAGCAGTAACTGCGTCATTCATTTTAATAAGTGGTATTGATCCATATTGTGATGAACTAGATGTTGTACTTGCTATATTAAAATATTTTGAATTTCCAGTAGTCATATCCAAACTTACCCATAAACCACCATCCTCGCTTACCTGTAATGGGGCATAATCACCAGATAGACCTACAAGGTTTACAAGGGTATCCTTTCTAACAGCAAGAGGCATTACACCAACATCACCACTTGTATGTGCAGCATCTTCGGCTTTACCAAGATTGGTAGCTCCTGTACCTGGAATTACTGATAAAACATCTATATTCCCTACATTAACATCGCCAACGATTAACTCTGCATTTACATCAAGCCTACCACCCGTAACCGTTGCTGCTTCACCGTCAGCATCTTGAATAACTCTATGTATGCCAATTCCTACATCAGCCATTTAATATATCCGATAAACCTGCTTTGTCAATTTTATCGACCTTATTTTTAAGTTTTAATCTTGCAACTTCTTCTAATACGCCAATCTTCCACTTGGCAAAATTCTCTTTAGATTTTTTATTCCGCTCTTCTTCTTTATCTACATTAGCTTTAGCCTTTACAACTTTCTGCTCCCACTTGATATATTTATCCTCACTATTATTACAAAGATTTTTTATCGCTTGAAGTTCATTATTAGCCTGTTCTTTTTCAATTTTAGACTTAGCAAATAAATCTTTAAGCTTATTTTCTTCGTCTTTAAATAAATCTTGGGTCTCAATAAGACGCTGTTCAAACTGACACACCATATCTTCATGCTTTTTAGCTTTTTCTTCTAAAGCATCATATTGATCTTCATAATAAGCAATCCTTTTTTCACCTTTAGCTATTGTTTTAGATATATCACTTTTTACAGATGCAAGTTCATCTAATGCATTATCTTTTTTTACTTGGATACCAGCAAGTTCTACTTTAGAATCACTACATTTAGATTTATAAAACTCAAGAGCCTCTATGTCTTTTTTAAGCTTGATCTCTTTATCTTCAAGTTTCTCTATAGCACCTTCATATTCACAAAGTTCTTTCTCAGCATTGTTAGCCTTCTTCAACTTACCAGCTAAAAGTTTATCAGTAGAATAAGCACCACCTTTAAGCTTTTGAAGTCTATCTTCCTGAAATTCAACATCTATTATAAGCTTGGAAAGCTTTTTAGACTCAGTACTATATTCTTTCTCTAAAGACTTTAGTTGTTTCTCTTGATCCTTAATAGAAGATTCTAATACTTTATTCTTAGATTTAAGCTTATTATTAGCTCCAACAATAGCCTTGCTATAATCACTTTTCTTTAAAGATTGTTTTTTAGGCTGAAATGTTTCTGCCATAACTACTCCTTAATGAAATGATAATAAATCTAAAGTATCACTACCACTTGTCAAACCATCAGCCAACTTAATAATAACAGATGTCATCAATATACCGCTTATTGTGAATGGGAGGTTTCTACCACCATCTACTTTAATTCCTTTTTGAGCATCTGTTTCTCCATTAAGAAACACTTGCATAACGTCATCATTATCCATTGTTCCATTTGTGTCGTATATAACAATTTTCTTAGCTGGATTAGCAGCTGTTACATATGTAGATGTTGCCCCAGGATCATCAATCGTATCAACACTCATATCAAATTGTTGATAATTGTAATCACTAAATGCATCCATATTTACTGATTCCTGCACTGTAAATGCATTGTGTCCTAATTTACTTGCCATTTTATTTCTCCTTTCGAGTTTGCCCTAAGCCATGACTGGCGTGAATGGGCTATTTAGTTTTCGTTATTTTCTTCTTGTTGTGGATGTAGTTGAAGTAACACTTCTAGTGCACCTTGAGCCTTTACAGACATTGTTGTATGATATTCTGCCTGCTTCTGATGCTCAACCAATTGAACTCTAAGTGTTTGAATAGCCTCTTTGGCTTTATCTGCTACACCATTATCTTTATTTTCTACTTTTTCTACTACTTTTTCTACTACTTTACTGTCTTTTGACATTGTGTTTCCTTTATTATTTAGTTAACTATTAAAACCCGCCTGATGATAAATCTATGCTTAAATCCATCCAAGATAATAAGTGCCAATCAGTAGCACTTTCACATACCCACATAGTTACATCACCAGCAGCAGTTGTTATATTAGTTGTTCCACCATTTAACTCTGAACTGGTAACATCATATACAGTTGCCCCGCCTGATATAATTGTAATAATTTGTCCACATATACCACCATCAAACTGGTCTATAGTAACACCATCACCATGTGATTTAAAAATATTGCCAGTTGATACATCAGGACTTGTGTCTCCACTTGACATAGTAACAAATGTTGAAGACGGCCCATTTGCAGCAAAAGAACCGACTACTTCAAGTTTAGTATCTGGTGTAGCAGTCCCAATACCAACATTGCCAGAAGAGTCAATTCTCATTCTTTCAACTATATTATCAGCACTTCTAAGGGCAAAAGTAAAGTCACCATCTTTTGCACCTTCATTAGTAAGAGCTATTCTACCTTCGGGGTTTGTAGTATTATCAACAGAAAAATACATTCCAACATATCCTGCTGACGCATGTGCATTTTTTAACCACAATAAATCACTTCCAGCATTTCTTCCAGCTGATAACGAGGTTGCATAAGAAGTTGAACCTTCATCTTCAAGAGCTAAAGTAACCTCTGGCCCAGTAGCCCCTATACCGACTTTACCATCATCCTTAATAACTAATCTTGGTTGAGCAGCAGCATCATCACTACCATCCTCATCTACAGTACTAAAGTATAGATCAGTACCATGGTTAACATCAGTCCAATTACCAGCAGCAATTGCATAGATACTTGCCCCTGTAAACATAGTATGCGAAGAATCCTCTGCTGCTGTAAAGCTAATCTTACCCAGTTGCTGACCACTTAGGAGAACAGCCTCATCATCAGATGTTAGTTGCAGAATGCCTCCACCAGAACTACCCGAAGCACCAGTCCCTTTGACTGAAAGAACCCTTGATGCATCATTGGCAGAACCTTCAACTTCTAGTCTATAATCTGGTGAAGTAGTCCCAATACCGACATTGCCAGTTTGACCTGCAACACCCATAATAACCATAGATGAATCACCAACGCCAGCAGAAGTCTCGTCACCATTCGTTTCGACACAAAAATGCATATCGCCTACCCCATAAGCACCAGTTCTTTCAAAGAAGATTGCTCCCTTTTTTCTTACATCTGTATCTAGACTATCTACCTTGAAATATAAACCTGCTTCATCACCAGTATTATCCGTATCTTTCTCAATTAATATATCACCATCTCTAACATGCAATAAATCAATTGGTGAAGAAGTCCCAATACCAACATTGCCAGCTTCTGTTATAGCGAACACTGTCGCTAGGTCGGTTATTTGAGCATCAATAGCTCCTGTTGAAGTAGTATTCCTGTAAGATAATAAACCAGTACTATTTGTAAACATCCAATTACCAGCATATCCTGCTGCTACACGATATTTAGTTCCAGTATCATACATATTGAACCATTGCTGGTTAACACCGTCTGTAGCATCACTTGCACTGTGAGAAATAGTATGAGAACCATATGTTCCAACTCCCACTTGCACAGCAGTATATATAGACTGCCATGCTTGAATATCATCTGTTCCAATGCCGACATTGCCACTACCAAGTATAGTCGCAGCAGTAACAACACCATCACCTACTAAAAACTGCATCTTTTGAGTTGCAGCAGTAGCATGATGGTCGTATAGAATAGAACCTTTTGTGCTAGTACCTGCATCAAAGTTAAGAATAGAACTCTTAGATTCATCAGTATGTGAACTTATTATTAAAGTAGAATTATTATCAGTAGATTCAATTTTAGCAGCTAGAGACCCAGTTCCTTGAACATGAAAAAGCTGACCTGGTGAAGCAGTCCCAATTCCAACATTACCTCCATCTTGTAATGTTAATATATCAGTCCATGAAGTTCCTGTTGTATAGTTTGAGAAGTGGAGATCATCATCGGCACTGTGTACCCACATACGCCATTTATCAGCATTGTCATCTCCTTGATCTGCGAATAAATCAAGTATAGCACTATCGCCCTCATCAGCGACTATTCTTAAAACGGAGACATTGCTGCTATAGATTTGGACTGTGCCAGACTTAGTATTTGTGTCAGTTGTCCATGTTGTTGACGTTGAGGACATAAATTCTCCTTACATTAGAGGAACGGATAAAGACCGAACCCCAGATTTACGAGACCTTTGTTTCATCATTTGATTCTCATACATCTGCCTAAAATAACTTGCTTGTTCAAAATTCCCTTGATCTTCATATAGCCTTGATTTTAAATAACACACTAAGGAAGGCTGAAGAGATGTATCAAGACCAATATCAGTATCTAAATCCTCAGTAATAGCAGTTACAGTTTCATACTTTGATTTGTATGTCATACGAATACCATCATCAATAAATAATGATGTAAACGTTCCTGTTTCATTTGTATTACTATCTGAGGATGATCTTGTCATTGTAAATGTATTTGCATCTGAAACAGTTACTGTTTGACTTGCAAGATTATCATCATTAAAATTTGTTGTACCAGATATACTCACTCTATCATTTGTAGCAAGTCCATGAGATGCACTAGTAAATGTAATTGTAGTACCACTACAATCAGCATCCGTTATAGAGCCACTTAAATTACCAGTTCCTTGGAATGTATCAAATTTCTCTGTTGTACGCTCAGATGAATCAGTTGATGTAGTATCAAGTGAAAGTATTGCTAACCGCTGGTCATCATTAAACCATGCGAAATAGTCATTTGGAAAGTTTCTTTCTGCCATATTATTCCTTATTTAAGTTCATCGTCAGATGCATCAGTATCAGCACGAAGTAGTTTATGCGGATCGGTAAGCTTTGGTATCATTATATACCTATCATTCGTATCTAGTATTTCTACCCTTTCAATACTCATAACAGTAGCAGGGAGATCATACCATCTTTTATTCTTTTCAAGATCAGTCAAAGCTGATACGGTATATCCCTGCTTCTTATTAGCTATATCTATTAAGCCATCATTAATAACTTGTATAAGATAAGTCTCGGAATTTCTTCCAAACGTCTTCTCTAACTGTGATAGCATATTTTTAACTGTCATGATTACACATTTTCTAATATAGCTGCTACTTGAATATTAACAGTTGATGAACCTTGGGCACTAGGCTTACCATCACTATCTAAAGTGCAAGATTTACCATGTAATCCTGCCACTGTAAGATTAGGAGTTTTAAGTATCACCATCTCTCCATTTCCAAGTATTATAGTATCAATAGTATTATATGCTGCATCACCTGCCGATATAGATATACCAATGCCTTCTGTCGAGGTGGTCGACACATTTTTTATTGCTATCCATTTAACCTTATCTGTTGTAGCAACTGCTGCTGCTACTCCTAAATAAGAATCACTTGTATCTAAAATATCTGTTCCGCTATGAGTAACCCCTACTTCTGCAAACACCCATGCATCATCATCCCCTGAGACTGGTGTATAATTATTAGTTCCTCCAAGAGATGATCTTACGTCATCCATAAAAACTGATGCCGAAGAACTACTTATTGCTTGATCTGCCATTTTTTATTCTCCTTGTTGTTGTGTGCCTTTTAATGCTGCAAGTCCAGCAGCATAATCAGCCTTTAATTGTGTATACTGACCTTGATACCACTGATAGTCAGTTGTCTGTTTTTGTAATCTTGCTGAAAAGTCACTGACTTCTCCAGTATATTTTTGTAAAGTTGATGCATTAGAAGCAGAGACCTTCCCTACTTCTGATGTATACTTTTGCATACTTGTATCAAATGCAGCTCTATTCTTTGTAAGGGCTTGTGTAAATGTTTGTACATTTGTATTAACTTCTGCACCATATGTCCCAACCTCTGCTTGATACTTTTGTAATTTACGTGCCTCATCAGCATCACTAAGTTGTGCATCTTGAACATCTTTTTGTAATTTAGCTTGATATTCAACATTGTCATCATTAAATCTATTTAATTCATTTTGTAAATTAGCTGAATACTCCTGAAGTTTATTAGAATAGTCAGTTTGATATTTTTGAAAATTCTGATTCCATTCTACATTTGTCCACTCTTGAACTTTTGCATTGACCTCAGAACTATATGTGCCTACCTCTGCCTGATATTTCTGTAATTTTCTAGCTTCATTAGCATCACTAAGCTGTGCTTCTTGTATTTTTTCCTGTATAGTTGCTTGATAAATTGTATTCTCTTTATTAAATTTATTTATTTCATTCTGCATGGCTGTGCCAAATGCTTGGAGATTGTCTGATTCTGTCTTTGCCCATGCTGTGTAAACCGTATTTAATTCTGTGGTGTATCGTGATAACTTTTGTCCATATTCTTGCACTTCTTTATTTATATTAGCTTGATATGTAGAAAGCTCAGCTTGATATTTTTGTAATTTCCTAGCATCTTCTTGATTATCAAACTGTGCATTTTGAAGTGATATTTGAAGTTGTGCCTGATATTCAACACTCTCCTTATTAAATTCTGCTTGCTCATTTTGTATATTTGCATTATACTCATTTAGCTGTGCACTTATTTCCTGTAATTTAGCTGATGCAAGTTCCATATCTTCATTTGTATCAATATAAGTATTTACTTGTGCAAAATCTAAAGCAACAGCTGGCTTTGTAAATGTTGGAGCAGTTTGTGAAAAACTAACTGATGTAGTTGCTACATTTGGAACTGCTGGAGCAACCGCACTTAATGAAAGTGTCCCTGGATCATTATCTCCAAAATCGCCTAACGTCCAATAATCACTAAAAGCTGTTTGTGCTGTAAGCACTGGCTTTACATACGTTGGAGCTGTGCTAGAAAAATCAGCAACAGTTTGAACGGATAATGATGGAACTGGTGGCACTGCTGGCAATATTAAACTCCCAATGCTTCCAAGACTTGGAGCACTAAAAGCTGGTTTTGTATATGTTGGTGCTGTACCAGTTATTGTAACCGATTGTGCTGATAAATTTGGAACTGCTGGTTTAACTGGAACTACAAAATCATCTGGGGCACTCCATGTTGGAAGAGATTCGGATATTAATTCTAAAACAGGAAGCGTAAGATCATATGGTAAGTCACTTCTTTTAGAGTTCATATATTGATGCAACTGTTTTATAGCTGCATATAATACTACAAGATACTCAGCTTCATCAGGAAAATTTGCAATTACACTAACAGCACTTACATCAACTGTTGGATATGAAATATGGTGAACTATAGCTGTTTGATTTGCAGTTGTAGTTGGCTTTACCTTTAATGTAGAAACATCTGAGGAACTATCTACCCAATACACAGGATCATTAACAGTTGCAAAATAATTAAGATCAGTTGAATCTTCGGCAAGACCGCCATATTGAGCAGGTATTTCCCTACAAGCTTTTTGATAACCACTAGAATCGGCAGATAAGCGTGTTACATGTAAAATATCTCCAATCCCATCCATATCTAAAGTTGTTGCACTATTATTTAGTGTGCTAACTGTAGAACATTTTGCCTTTAGTTTGTCTGGAAGTTGATGTATTATTTCTTTACAAGCATCCGCAGCCCACTGATCACAAGCAACTTGATCTATAGTTCCTCCAACTAAATCTGTTATTTGTGTATCAAATGCCATTACCGACTATTCCTCTCGGCTATATCTTTATCCATTGTTGTTTGGTTAAATTCTACCTTTGTAGTTCCAGACCAAGTATTACGCATATTAACGTGATCCTTTGTGTTATCATGGTCTTTTACATAATGACCACAATCACATACCATCTCTGCTTTGGTCTCGCATTCTACCTTTGTATTGCATCTGTGACAAAAGAATATTATCATATTATTTTTTCTTCCTTTATGTCCATTGCTTCTTTTTTTTCCTACCATTAGTTATTGGTGCTGGCTCTAGAGAATGACCTCCCTTTGGTGATACCTTTTTCCCTTTAGATGGTGATTTAACTTCAGAATCCTTTTTACCTGCCTTTTTCCCCAAATTGTATAAAATAGATTGATTTAAAAGCTTTTCCTTTAAAGTATCCCCTTTAAATAAAGGTGGGTTACTAGGAACTTTAGCAGGCTTTAAATCTTTCTTTTTTGTCTTAGGCTGAACCACACTCGTTATTGGAAAATCTTCAACAGATTTTTTACGTGCCTTTTCACGTTTTTTTCCTGCCTTGTGGCTCTTATATTTCTCAACAGCCTTTTTAATAAATCCACCTTCTCTATATTGCTCAGTATCAGGAGATGTCTGGCTACGATCCATTGCATCTGTTGTTGGTATTCCTTCATTTGCCATGTTTTTATCCTCCACTGCTTTTCTTGCTTGTTGTACTGCAACGCCTTCAGGATTACGAAGGGAGAATGGGTCTACATTTCCACCATCCTGATATTTACCTACTGATTGACCTGTTTTCTTTGCATATGCTTTTGCAGCTTTTTTACCCTTAGATGAGTAACTAAAATGTTTACCTCCGACCTTGGGCATTATCTTTTCCTCGAATCAGATGAAGGCCATCCATATGGATTTGATTCTACTTTACCACCGCCTGCCATTTTTTCTGGAGCATATTTACCAAATTCCCCACCTTCCATTGTAGTGTCAACATCTATAGTGTCAACAACTGAAGGGGTAGGTTGGGTTGGTTTAACTTTTTTAGCCTGTTTGGATACTTCAGCTATTTGCTTTTTAGCACTTGGAGTAGATATACGAGATTTTGAGGCTTTTTGAGCCTTCTTCTTCAAACCTTCTTTTCCAAAGGTTTTAGCTGGAGATGCCACAGTAGCCTTATGACGTTTCTTTACACCGTAGGCTGCATTAATTTTATTTTGTACTGAGGCATATTCGGCTGTACCTTTTGTTAAGCCACTACGCTTTTTAACTAAGGAAGAAAGTGAGTCTCCTCCAGCTTTCTTTTGCTTTTTAACAGCCTTAGTCCAAGTCTTTCCTTCTTTCTTTTTAGCCTTTGCAGCCTTTCTCTTTGCCTTTCCTGCTTGGTATTCCTTAGAACCCTTTACGGCAGATTTGACATCTTTTGCAACTTGTTTAACTGCTTTGCCAACTGGGCTTTTAGCCCTTTTAGCTTTTCTTTTAGCCTTCCCTGCTTGATATTCTTCAGAACCCTTTAAGCCTTTTTTAATATCATCCCATATACTCATCTTACTTTCTCCTTTTTCTAGCATCGGACATCGGTAAATCTCCATGCTTATTAATGTATTCTAATGTATCTAATGTACTCGCATTCACCGAGTCCCTTTTAATTATAAATTCTCCACCTTCAGCCTCAATTGGGATACCTCCACTGTCATGAGATGGGCCATTAAGAGAACCACCTTGAGGATACTGATTGTATCCACCAATTTTAAAGTTTCTTTTTGATCCTTTCAATCGACTCTTCTCCCTTTTACCTTTGTTGTTACTAGAATTTTCAAATCCTGTAATTTTACCACTGTTATGAGATGCATCTTGTCCATCACCATTTCCATACGTACCCTTATCCCTGTTGTACTTATTTAGTTTAGCACGATATATTGACTTGTCTTTCTGAAACTTCTCATATTCATCTTTATAATCTCTAGCCATTATCTTAAACCACTGCCACCACGTTTACGACCCTTATTGCCCTTGCTATTACGTCTTCTCATCTCAACTTTCTCAGGAGGCATTGTAATAATAGCAGGATCATTCGTTAGTATTGTTGTTAATATAAGTGCTTTGATAATCATAATTTTTAAAAGCTTGTTTAGGGGGAGACCTTTATACGTCTCCCCCTACAGTAAGCAAAACTGTTAACCTTTATTTATTTAGGTTATTGAGTCTTATATGCACCAGTACTTGGATACTTTCTAACAGTAACGTCTTTAAGCATTAATTCATCAGCTGCTGCTGTATCACTTAGAGTGGCGATGTAAGGTATTACAACATCACCATCATCAAAGGTATAAGCTACTGCTGATGCTGGTTCGGCTAATGTGCCTTCACCCGCTACAGCATTCACAACGAACCTGTATTTTACAGTTCCGCCAGCTTCAAGATTTATCCTTAACCTTAGATTTTGAGCATCTACTGGAACATCAGAACCTAGATCGGTTGATACTGATGTACCACTATTATTCAAGTCAGTCATTGTTTCAAGGTTTGTATCACCTAATGCACCAAATGCTGCAAAATCGGTGTATACACCATCAGCTGCTGCTGCACCTTTTAATATTGGAACATGACCATCGTTGAAGTCCTCAACTTTTCTAAATCCGATTGCAACGCAATCAAAGTCAGTCCAGTCCGCAGTAAAGAACGTTGCATCAATATATCCTGTATTAGTACCAACTGTATAGCCATGATTGCCACCAAGTGGGCCACCACCTAGTATCATTTCAAGACCTACATCAGCTCCACCAGTCTCGCAATCCATCTGCAAATCAAGACCAGCAGCTGTTGATGCTGTATCAGTAGCAGGAACACTTCCATCAACTTGAGGAGTTTTTCCAGCTGCTGTATACGCACCTACCGATATGGCAGTTGCAGGATATAATTCGCCAATGTTCGGGCCAGGGAAAAGCATACCGAATTTATCTTCAGTAGCCATAACACCATCTCCCGAATTACCAAGGCTAGTTACTATTGGATAACCACAACTGATATAGTTCCATTTAAAAACCGCAGTTGATGGATATTCATCATTATACTGATTACTATTACTATTTATTCTATCGCTTCTCATATCATATCTCCTTATAAGTCAGTGAATGAATACAAAGCATGAGTCTCTGGAATTGTTATTTCAAGTCCAGCTTCCGTAATAATCATATCTTTACGCAAGTCTTCATCAGCTTGTTGTACATTCGTTATAATGTGAGTGTCACGATTCAATCCATTACCTGCTAATGGACGATATGAGACGTGATCTAGGTCTATAAGTGCCATATATCCACTTGAGATACCTCTAAATAATGGCTCAGCCACTATTGAAAGGTCTCCATGAATAGTATTCACCTGCGTTATTTGATGACCAAATTGACCATTTCTAGCAGTAATGTCGTATCCATACATCTTATCATTAGCGATAGATAAATCTACCATACCAGTACTACCCAACTTGTTAAAGAAGGTTAATACAGGTCTACTTGCTAATGCAAGTTTGGATTTATTACCACCACGAGCTGGATCAAATAGAACCTCAAAATCACCAAGCAAGTCATCATATTCCATAGCAGAAGAAGCTTCCGCAAAGAAATATGGAGCACCTGATGTATATGAAGCACCACCAAAGGCAGCAGCTTCACCATTTTGAAGTATATGACCACAAATACCTTCTGAGTACTGTACACTATTACTACGTGCACGCATACCAAAAAGCATTGCTCTTTCGATGTCAACTTTATGTTCTCTTAGTTTTAAGTTCCAGATACGATTCCATTCATTTGCATATCCACGATAATTAGTAGCAATTGCAGTATTCGTCATTTCGGCTGCTGTTTTAAAGATTTGGGTATAACCAAAATCATCGTCTATTTGACTAGACCAAACATCAGGAGAACCTGACCCTTCCGCAAAAGAAGTACCAATAATCTGACATTCATCGTCATTAGCTACATCATTATAGCCACTACCACCAGAAGAAGCATCAGTCAAAGCAATACATCGTGCAGTTACATCGGTGTCAGCACTGTTATGTGTAACACCTTCTACTCTAAATTGCACTAATGATTTATTTGTCACTGTTTCAACTGAAAAGACCATTCCTTTTACAAGGAATTTAACAGCATTTGCAGAGCCTTCATCAACTTTTATAGTATAAGAAGAATCTGCCACTACATCTGTTAAGGCTGTGGTTTTAACGTTAAAGCTCCTACTTGTCCAATCAATCTTAGAACGATTTTCTAAGAAACGGAAGACTGGATCATTAGTAGGTACTTTTGCCACTTTATTTAGATATACAAAAAATGGAGATTCATCTGGAGCAAGTTCGGCAACTCTGTCACCGAAATTGTGTATTCGCCTAAGATCAGCAGATGCACCGACAGCACTTGGAACAGTATTGCCAGTTTGGTCTACGTTATACGAATACAATGTTCCTGTTTGATTAGCCATTGCTAATTCTCCTTTATTATTGTATTATTATTTATGGTATCTTATTCCCAACTCTGGTAGAACTTAAAACACCTTCCCACAATGCTTCATCTTCACTTTTTCTCTCTGGCTGCTGACCTTGTAACACGCCTGCTGCCTGCGGAGAAGCTTGTGTTTGACGAACCTTGTCTAAAGGGTTTTCTCTTTGTCCATCTTGAGTTGGTTGAGATACAGCTTGCCACATTTTAAGTACATTGTCTAAGCCATATTCTGATGGATGTTTATCAGCAAATTCAAAGAAAGATTCCATTTGTTGTTCATTTAACCCTTTATTGGCTAAATCAGCACGCAAATTTGATCTTCCTTGTTGAGCTTGTATTCCACCTACAGCTTGGTCTACTGCACCATTTATGGTTTCTTGCATCTCTTGCATCCTAAACTTATAGGATTTGGATGATGGGTCATTATAGGCTTCCCAAGGATCAAACTCATCAGGTTTTAAAGCAATACGTTCTTCTTGAGCAGCTGGCTGACCACTTACCTCGTTTAACACTTTTTGTGCTACATCAGGTCGTGATTCCAAAAATTTCCCAATTTTCTCGTATTGTTCTAACTCTTGATTTCTAGCAAAGAGTTTATCCTTCTCTGATTGGTGGTACTTAGCTTGAGCCTCCCAATCTGTTGTAGAACTCTCTTGTGCCTC
>Ga0114900_1001510_pt1 | contig 14158 bp, 10 predicted proteins | sample MalvireepMed_231_FD_89685 | JGI IMG/M metagenome (GOLD analysis project Ga0114900, IMG submission 89685) | Marine viral communities from the Global Malaspina Expedition - Malaspina viral metaG DeepMed_231 | ecosystem: Environmental > Aquatic > Marine > Oceanic | place: Mediterranean Sea...
TCCAATAATCAAAAGAGAAAGTTCGATGCTGCGTTCTGTCAATCTGGAAGATTACATGGTCGACAAGCCGATCACGGTCGCACCTGAGACACCACTGATCGAGGCAGTCGATCTGATCACCAAGAACCGGGTATCCGGTCTGTGTGTGGTCAACGAGACGGGTCAACTGCTGGGTATTCTGTCAGAGCTGGACTGCCTGAGGGGTATTCTTGGAGCCAGTTATGATCAGGGCTCGATAGGACTGGTGCAGGACTATATGGTGTCGGCCAACATCAACTCCGCCAGGCCCGGCGACCACATCATTGATATCGCCACCGACATGCTGTCAAAAGGGCAGCGTCGACGCCCCGTCGTCAATGACAACGGACAACTGGTCGGACAGATTACCTGCCGTCAGATACTGGCTGCGGTTCGGCAGTTGTCAGCAGGCAACTGAACCGGATCACGCGAGTCTGCAATTCCCGGTGCGGCTAACCCGGCTGGGAATTGTAAACTGCGCGGCGCCTTTGCTGCCGAGCGGAATGTATGTCGTGGCGAATGCGTTGAAAGCTCATCCAGGTCCCAGTCAGACATAACAGGGTCACGCCTGCCAGCAGAATAATCACGAGGATATCCCACAGCGGCCTGTCCTTCATGAAGGCAAAGTCCAGGCGATGTAAACCTACCCTCAACCAGCGCGAAGTGCGACTGGTGTCGGTCATTACCCGCACGCTGGCGGACTCTGGTCCGATGTAAATGGCAGTGTTATCGGAATCAATCAGTTGCGCGCGCCAGACGGGCAACTCAATCGGGCTCTTGTGCGCGTAGTAATACGCGTCTTCCTCCGTCAGCAGCGTCAGTGACTCCAGCGGCATTCCGGCAGCGGCAATACGCTGTCGAATAACACTCTCGCTCAGCGGCTCAGCGGGTCGTGCCGTGGCGTCAATTCGAAGTGACTGCTCACCATCAGCGGTACCCACGAATGCATGCAGATCTCCTGCAAAAACACCTGACTGCAGGGCAACCATATTTTGCGGTAGCTCGCCCTGTTGCTGCGCCTGCGCTGCTGATCTGAGCAGATTGCGAACCTGCTGCCAGGACGCATCTCCCACAAAGTCCTGGCGGTAGGAGCTTCCGTCACCTGCAAGTGCACCCCAGGGATTCATGGTCAGCAGCCCGCTGAACACCCAGGTGAGAGTCAGAATGCCAAACACCAGCCCCAGCATGTGATGCCAGTACCAGAGCCCCCTGTACGGGGATATCTGGCTTCTTGACTGAGCTCCAGCGTCACGTCTGACGCGTCGGGTTCGCAGGCGGGCGATACCGACATAGAGTCCGGTTGCGGTCAGGAAGGTACCCGCAATCGACGTCCAGATGACAATCTCAGACCATAAGGCGCCGTTCTGACGCAGCGCAGTCGGGTACAGCCAGTGAGGTATCACACCAAGCCAGGACAGCACTCTCTCGCGCCGGGTGGTTTTCTGAAACACCTCGCCAGTGCTGCCGTTAATGTAGATCTCGGTACCGGCTCTGTCGCCCATCAACACGTGGTGTACTGGCCAGTTGCGACGCGCAGACTGGATAATCCACTGGTCCATCTCCAGCTGCCCCTGCAAGCTCGGGTTTGCATCCTGAAGGTTGTTTCCTTCCGCCCAGAGACGCGCAACCTGCATGAGCTCGGCATCACCTAGCGGTGTAATGGGCTGACCCGTGCGTAGATTGACAACGGCAGCCGGCGTCCGCATCACCGGATCATCCAGTAACATCTCAATGCGGAAAGCTGGTGCCACACTGCTATCCACCGCCGCCAGGACAGACAGGTCGCAGCATTCCTGCAGGTCCAGGGGAGCCAGACCCTGCAATTGCTGCGCCCGGGTCTGCTCCGGGAAGGCCTGGTACATCATCACGAAACCTGACAGGCACCACAGGCTCATTAACAAGCCTACGGCAACTGCCAGGTAACGGTGTGTGATCAGGATATATCGCATTATCAGAAGTCATAGCTGTAGTTCAGGTGCACCGTGCGTGGTGGTGCCAGGCGCTGCCAAAGGAAGCGCTCGGATGGGTTGGAGCCGGCCAGTACCGCTGAGCCCAGGCTGCTGGCATAGTCCTCATCCAGCAGATTTTCGAGTCGCAGGGTCAGGCGGTGCTGCTGATCCCGGTCAAGGTACAGGTGAGCACCCATATCGAGCACGTGGTTGTCACCATAGTACTGCAGCCCAAAACCATTCACATCGGAAGATTTGCGACCAATGTATTTGAAGGCGACGTTGGCACCAAAACGACCACTGGGAGCGCTGTAGGCCAACCCACCCTTGTAGCTGCGCGGTGGACGATCCTGTATCTGCTGCCCGGTGCTGCGTACTTCCTCCTGACTGTATGTGTAGCTGAGGTCGTAGGACAATGTGCTGGTCAGCTCACCATTCAGCAACAGCTCGGCGCCGCGAACTTCAACTTCCTCACCAATATTAATGAAGGTGTTGTCGAACTCGGGGCCCGGTCGGTTGGGCATGCCTGCCGGGATGGGCGCACGCGTGATCAGCTTGTCCACTGATCGGTCCCACACGGATACCTGCCAGCCAACTTCACGCTCTGCCAGGCTCAGCAATCCACCCACTGACGCGTTGATGGCAAAACTTTCCTCAGGTGCCAGATTGGGGTTGCCGTGTGTACAGCCACTGCCGCTGGGACAATGGATACGATAAAGGTTCTCGGCACTCGGCAACATAAAGGACGTCCCTGTCATGCCCTTTACGTAAAGGGTGTCCGTAAACTCATACACGCCAGTCACATTCCAGGTGTTGGAGCTGTTGCCGCCAGTCTCGTCACGTCGGAAACCGGCAGAAAAACGCGCCCGATCGCTCAGGTCGTCGGTACTGCGCAGCTGAGTGAATACCGCATGAACATCTTCGCGCTGACGTGCGATCAGCAGGTAGTCATCCTGGCCGGTATAGGTCTGGAAGTCGTAACCCACATGGTATTCAAGGAAACCTTCTGGTTTGAAAACCGCAGCGGCATTGACGCCCTTGTCTTCATATCCCCAGTAGTCCGAAGGGTTACCCGGCGTGTAATAATCAGTATCCCAGCTGTGGTAATAACTTTTCAGGAAGAACTGCGCAGTCTCTGATGGCAGCCAGTCCAGCCTGGCACTGACGATGTTTTCAGTCCGGTCATTGATGCTGACGTTGCTCACATTCGGGTAGTCGATACGACCTTCAGTATGAATGCCGGTCACTGACAGACTCAGATCGGGCGTGAAGTCGTAGCCGTACTTCACCCCGGCGCTGTCAACTTTATAGCCGCGCTTGCGAAACTGCGAGGTGGGCTGGTAGTTGTCGTAGATCTCATAACCATCGCTTTCATCGCGCGATGCCCAGCCAACAAACTTGTGGTCACCGATGGCGCCACGACCATAGCCGTTAACGCGCATCAGGCCATCGCTGCCAGCACCCACGCTGATCTGTCCGTCCGGGGATTCGGAAAAACCACGTGTCACGACGTTGATCACACCCGCGATTGCCTGGGTGCCATACATCAGGCCGTGACTGCCCTTCAGCACCTCAGTGCGCTCGATCATGCTGGACGGAAGTGTGTCGGCCGGACTGGTTGAGTTGTACAGACGGTTGTTGATCCGCACGCCATCTACGGTCCAGAGGATATCGCTGGATCGTGAACCCTGCATGGCGACATTCACGTAGCTGAATGCGCCAGCCTGCGTCGTCAGTGACAGACCTGGTACCAGCATTTCCAGGGCCTGGGCCACATCCACAAAACCGTGATTACGGATCTGTTGCTCGGTCACAATCTCCAGATCAGCGCCATAGCGTGCCAGCTCCAGCGGCAGGGTGTTCTCAATGCTGCGCTCGGTGATCAGCATTTCCTGAATCTGCGGGTCATCGCTGTTCTGTGCCTGTGCGCTCAGACCAGGCAGCAAGAGGGCGCTCGTTATTGCTGCTCCGTAGGACACCTGGTTAAGGGCTTTGCGCAGCCTTGAAGTGGGGAAACCGGCCTGGTGTGTGATGAGTCTGAATTGCATGGAAACTTCCCTGATAGTCCTTGGTAAGGCGATCGTCGGACTATACGCGCGTGCGGGGCCGCAGGCACGCAGCAGGGAGTTGTGAAACCGTTGATTAACCAGCGTTAACAAATATCGTTAACGCTGAAAAATCATTTTAAAATAAAAGCTTACTGCAGAAAATCAGCGGGCACCGTGCTCAGGTCAATTCCCCACAGGACAGGCACTCCAAAGTAAACCATCAGCGTAATCAGCACGGTTGCAATCAGATTAAGCAGGAAACCCACCTTCATCATTTCCACGATGCGGAGTTTTTCTGTGGCGAAAATAATGGCATTTGGTGGTGTACCCACTGGCAGCATGAAGGCACAGTTCGCGGCCATGGCGCAGGGAATCATCAGTGCAAAAGGGTGAACATTCAGTGCCAGTGCCAGACTCGCCACAACCGGCAGGATCATCGTTGCAGTCGCAGTGTTCGACGTTATCTCTGTCAGGAACAGAATCAGCAAGGCCGCAGTGGCGATCATGACAATCAGATGCACGCCATCCAGCACAGTGAGCTGGCTGCCCATCCAGTCTGAAAGACCAGTCGAGCGGAAACCGGCCGCAATCGCCAGACCGCCACCGAACAGCAGCAGAATACCCCAGGGTATCTCCCGACTGTCCTTCCACATCAGGACCCGTGAGCCAGCTTCAGAACGCGACGGAATGACAAACAGTAATACTGCTGCCATGACGGCAATCATGCCATCCCGAATTTCCGGGACCAGATCTGCCCAGATAAAGCCGCGACTGATCCACATGAAGGCCGCGAAAGCGAATACTGCAGCCACGGCTTTTTCTTCAAATGAAATGATACCGAGTGCATCACGTTCCTGCTGAATCAATTGCCGGCCACCTGGCAGCGACTTGATATGCATGCGAAACGCAACCCGTCCAAGATAAAGCCAGGTTATCACCAGCAGAGCGATAACCATGGGCACACCAATAAGCATCCAGCCTGCAAAGCTGATCTCGACACCAAACAGCTCACGCGCCTGCGCGGCGAGAATGATATTGGGCGGTGTACCAATCAATGTGCCCAGCCCGCCAATCGTGCCGGCATAACCCACACCAAAGATCAGTGATTTCTCAAATACCGGAATATCTTCCTCACCAGGCTTGCCGCGCAGAGTGTGGGCAACCTGAGCTGTAATCGCCAGCGCCATGGGCACCATCATCATCACAGACGCCGTATTGGACACCCACATGGACAGAAAGGCGGTGGCCAGCATGAAGCCCAGCAGGATGCGCTGTGTGCTGGTGCCAACGTAGGCGATGATGGCAAGCGCCATCCGTTTATGCAGGTTCCACTTTTCCATGGCCGTGGCTATAAAAAAGCCGCCAAGAAAAAGAAAAATGATGTCGTCGCCGTAAGCGGAGGTCACTGTGGCGTTATCGACAGCACCAGTGACCGGCAGCAGCAGAATTGGCAACAATGACGTTGCGGGTATTGGTATGGCCTCGGTGATCCACCAGGTTGCGATCCACAGTGTGACGCCCAGTACTGCCTTGGCCTCGTAACTCAAACCCTCTGGCGCAAAAAACAGCATGACCAGCAGAAACAGTATAGGCCCCAGCAGCAGCCCGACCAATTGCGAGCGGGAATATGCCCGCGGTGTGGCGGCTTCTGGCGGTTTCCCCTGCAAGGCACCCTTGGTCTGGTGGTGGGACGCCCAAAGGCGTTGCCAAAGCGCGCTGATCGGGTTGCTCATAGCGGTAGGTGCCCTCAATGTCTTTTCATTATTGAGCGCCAAGCCTAAATAGAGCATCACTAAATGTAAAGGCAGTTACGTCAGTGCATAAAAAAACAGGCTTTCCGGTATGAGCCGAAAAGCCTGGTAGTGGTAGGCGGGGAGAATTCCACAAATAACAATAGGGATATCAAGTTGAACAAAAAGAATCGACTGCAGGACCAACCTTGGCATTCGGTTCTGATGCATACTTTAGCGATGTGGTGTGACAGTATGATGAAGTGAGCGCAGAAGGAAAAACTCAGCTATTGCCGGTCCTGACCAGTCTGACAGTAGCCTGATCGCCAATCTCGATATCTCCGCGTACGCGGTAGTCGATCAGGGCGTCCTGCATTTGCGCGTAAATCCAGCGGCCCAGTTCGTCATTGGGCGCCGTGATCAAAACAAACGCATTGGTCTCATGAACAAGGCGTGCCAGCTGTTGCAGCTGATTGACCATGGTTTCATTGCGGGCATAAAGAGCGCGTCCATCAAGCGTATGAACGCTGTGGGTGCGTTCCCGCTCTGCTGCCAGGTTGTTGCGGGCAGCGACGATTCCTTCATAGTCCGGATCGACCTGCGCGGCGCGGCGCAGGTAGGTTTCGGCATTATCGAACTGCCCCTGCCGTGAAGACAGCTCTGCGAGTTGCAGATAACGGCGGACAATATCCTGCATACCTTCAAGTGCAACGTTGTTACCCGGGTCCAGCGCCAGAGCGCTACTGAAGTAACGATACGCGCTATCCTCTGGCGGCGTCAGCAGCCTGTCGGCTCGCAAGGCGCGCATGCCGCTATACAGAATATCAGCGACTATTCGACGTTGGCGCTCTTCTTCGTCGAGCATTGGTGCCACGGTGCTCAGGTCGTCAGCAGGTGGTTCGATAACCGGCTCTTCCGCTGGCGACGCTGGCTGAGGCTGCTGTACCGTGCAGGCAGCCAGACCAGTCAAAAAAAACAGACCGGTCAGACCCTGTTTTGCAAATTTGCCCATTGACCGTTGAACAGCTTGCGACAGGAAACTAAAGGGCATGTGATACATGATGACTTCACAGAGGGGATTTGATTGCTGAATTAAACTATGTCACTAAACGCGAAAAACCGCAATGTGTCGCCAATCGCGAGGGTCTTGCCGGCGGGCACTACAGCGAGCCCGTCAGCCGCATGAATCGAGCTCAATACGCCAGAGCTCTGATCAGCAAGCGGCCCTACCCACACCTGTCCGTCTTTCTCCTGGCACCTGACCCGCAGGTACTCCTCACGCTCGCTGGCAGCCGGGCGCTCAAAATCGGCACGGACTGGCCAGGATGTTGTCAGCGGTCTTGCCGCCCCCATCCAGGCCAATAATGCTGGTCGCACCAGCAGGACAAAGGTCACAAAGGTAGATACCGGATTGCCCGGCAACCCAAAAAACAGCGTGCGATGAAGATGACCAAAGGCAAAAGGTTTGCCGGGCTTCAGTGCCAGCTTCCAGATATCCAGCTCGCCTTCTGCCTGCAGCGCACTGCGCACGTGATCCTCCTCGCCGGCAGAGACACCACCGGTGCTGATGATACAGTCGCAGGATTGCGCCAGCTCGCGCAGCACACTCTGAGTCTCCGCCAGCGTGTCAGCCACATGCCTGACTTCAATCGGCACGATACCGAGGCCCCTTAACAAGGCCTGTAAGGTCACTGCATTGCTATTGTAGATCTGACCCGGCGCCAGATCCTGACCAGGAGCAACCAGTTCATCACCTGTTGTCAAAATGGCCACTCTGGGCAGACTGCCGACCGAAAGCTGCGAAACCCCGGTTGATGCCAGCAGCCCGAGATCGGCTGCCTGCAGGCGGTAACCAGCAGGGAACAGTTGGCTGCCCTTCTGTATATCGGCGCCACGGCGCCTGACATTGGCCCCGGCCGCTGGAGTCTGCAGAATGCGGACGGAGTGTGCCCCGCTGCCAGTGCCAACCGCCTCACAATTTTCCTGCATGACCACAGCATCTGCACCTGTCGGCACGGGAGCACCTGTAAAGATGCGGGCGGCACTGCCCGGCTCCAGCGGCGTCGGTGAGCTGCCGGCGGTAATACGTTGAGTGACCGGAAGCAAAGGCTCGCCGGCCAGTTCGCTGACATTAATGGCGTAACCGTCCATGGCACTGTTGTCCCAGGGAGGAACGTCAACCGCCGCGATGACTTCCTCTGCGAGAATGCGACCCAGCGCCTCAGATAAGGGTAGTGTCTCTGAAGTGCAGCGATTGCGAGCGACCTGCAGAAGATGCTCTCTGACCTGCTCAACAGGCTTTAGTGCCGTAGCTGAGCTTTGCTGGCTGGGCCGGACCATTACGCGGACTGCCCTTTGTACCAGGACTTGACCAGCTTTTGCAGACTTCCCTGCCAGGGCCGCTGCTTTATTCCAAATGTTTCGAAAATTTTCTTGGTGGCCAGCGTGTTATTGGCAATATGTGGCACTTCTACGCGAACCAGGTTGATATTGAGATGGTCCAGCAGCGCGTAGACACCTTCATCATGCTGTGCGGCAAACTTGACCAGATGCTGCACAAACTCGCTCTCGCGAAGTGGCTCCAGCGCTGCATAGTGATAGACGCCCCAGACATCCGCGTGACAGTCCACCTGCAGGGCAACCGCCAGAATCACTCGAGCCAGATCCTCAATCGGTGTCGGCGATAATTTGCGTCGCATGACCCGGACATTGCCGTCGCCGTCGCGCAGTTCTTTCAGCCAGCGCCGCAGGTCCTGATCCTGACCCGGACCAAAGAGCCAGCCAGATCGGATGATGATGTGCTGTTTGAGGTTTTTCTGGATTGCCTGCTCACCCGCAAAGGCCGCTGCGCCATAAACGCCCACCGGCCCCGGAGTATCCTGCTCGTTGTATGCAAGTTTTTTGTCACCACCGAAGACCTGCGCAGTGGACAGATGAATCATGGGGATGTGCAGATGATCACAAACCTGTGACAACAGATCCGCCAGCTGGTGGTTCTGTTTGTCGGTTTCATCGGGAGCAGCTTCTGCCAGTTCAAGAGCGTCCTGGCGACCTGCAGCATAGGCGGTCAGATTGATCACCTGGCCCGCACCAGCATGGGTAATGACCCGAGCTGCTCCGACCGGGTCATCTACATTGACACTATCCTGATCAGCTGCAACCCATTGAATCTGGCGTTCGTCAAACAGCCGGCACAATTCCTGACCGATACCACTGCCCGCCCCGAGAATTAAGACCTTCACCGACTGAACTCACTCTCCGCCCAAAGGATCAAAAAGGAATGTCGTCGTCAAAATTATCGAAGTCTGGCGCTCGCGAACCGCCCGATGCAGCCTGACCGCCACTGCGTTGCGCCGGGCCACCGTGGGACGGCGCGTCCTGGTTCATGTCCTGGCCAAACCGGTCGTCACTGCCACTGGATGCACCGCGCGAATCCAGCATCTGCATCTCATTGGCAACGATTTCAGTTGCATAACGGGTAATGCCGTCCTGCTCCCATGAGCGGGTGCGCAGACTGCCCTCGATATAAAGCTTGCTGCCCTTGCGGACGTATTCATTGACGATTTCAGCCAGACGGTTGAAGAACACAATACGATGCCATTCCGTCCTTTCCTGCTGCTGCCCGGTATTTTTATCCTTCCAGGTTTCGCTGGTTGCCAGGGTCACATTGGTAACCGCGCCACCGCTTGGCATATAGCGGGTTTCGGGATCCTTGCCTACATTACCTACCAGAATTACTTTATTGATGCCGCGACTTGCCACCTTTGCTAATCCTCCCGTGCCCCTGGCGTCTTCTGCCGGTCTTTTATCAGACTGAAGATAAATTCGTTACGTTCCGAATAAGCATAGCATGATTCCCACGGCTGCGCCGACAGCAGATTTACCACCAGCGCCCTTTGCGCTAAGACAGGGATTTGACCATAATGGGTTGTTGTATTGCCATGGGAGCAGCAGGAACAGCATGGATAAAATCACAATCCGGGGGGCGCGCACCCACAACCTGAAGAACGTCAGTCTGAGTATCCCCAGGGACAAACTGGTAGTGATCACCGGGCTGTCAGGTTCTGGAAAATCCTCGCTGGCGTTCGACACGCTTTATGCCGAGGGTCAGCGCCGATATGTGGAATCGCTGTCCACCTATGCCCGGCAGTTTCTGTCCATGATGGACAAACCGGACATCGACCATATTGAAGGTCTGTCTCCAGCCATATCCATCGAGCAAAAATCCACTTCTCATAACCCCCGTTCGACGGTCGGTACCATTACCGAGATCTATGACTACCTGCGTCTCCTGTTTGCGCGCGCCGGCGAACCTTTCTGTCCCGAACACCACCAAAAACTTCAGGCGCAAACCGTCAGTCAGATGGTCGACCAGCTACTGGCCCTGCCCGAGGGCAGCAAGATCATGGTCCTGGCGCCGGTGATCCGGGAACGCAAAGGCGAGCACCTGCACGTCTTTAAAGAACTGCAGAGCAGCGGTTTCATCAGGGCCCGCATTGACGGCACCGTCACCGAACTGGACTATCCGCCAACGCTGGAAAAAAACAAAAAACACACTATCGAAGCGGTCATAGACCGGCTAAAGATTCGCAGTGATATTCAACAGCGACTGGCCGAGAGCCTGGAAACAGCCATACAGCTGAGCGACGGTACAGTGACCGTTGCGTTCATGGACGAGGAACGCGACGAATTGATGTTCTCGGCACGTTTTGCCTGCCCGGTGTGTGGGCACAGCATAAGCGAACTGGAACCTCGCATGTTCTCGTTCAACAATCCGGCGGGAGCCTGCGGCAGCTGTGATGGTCTGGGTGTCAAACAGTTCTTTGACCCGCAGCGCATCATCACAGACACCTCTTTATCGCTGGCAGAAGGGGCGATTCGCGGCTGGGACAGGCGCAATTTCTACTATTTCCAGATGCTCACCTCACTGGCGGAACACTATAGGTTTGCAGTAGACACGCCATTCTCTGAGCTGAGTGACTCAAATCAGAGTCTGATCCTGTACGGCAGCAAGGGCAAACAGATCGACTTCAAGTTCGCCAATGACCGTGGCGACACCATGGTCCGTCGCCACGCCTTTGAAGGCATCCTGCCCAATATGGAGCGGCGCTACCGCGAAACAGAATCACAGACTGTGCGCGACGATCTGGCGCGTTTTCTCAGCTCCCAGGCGTGCCCGGACTGTGGGGGAACACGACTTTGTTCTGATGCCCGACATGTCTACATCGAAGGCACGACATTGCCGGAAATCACGCAGATGACCATCGCCCAGGCACGAGAGTATTTCGGCGCTCTCAAATTGTCTGGCTCACGAGCCACCATCGCTGACAAGATCCTGAAAGAACTTGAACTGCGCCTGCAGTTTTTGATTGATGTAGGACTAAATTACCTGACACTCAGTCGCAGCGCAGATACCCTGTCAGGTGGCGAGGCGCAACGTATTCGTCTGGCCAGTCAGATTGGCGCAGGCCTCGTGGGCGTGATGTATATTCTGGATGAACCATCCATCGGACTGCACCAGCGCGACAACGACAGACTGCTCAACACACTCTTCCATCTGCGTGACATCGGCAATACGGTCATCGTGGTCGAACACGACGAAGACGCCATTCGCAGCGCTGATCATTTGATTGATATCGGACCTGGCGCCGGGGTTCACGGTGGGGAAGTAGTGGCACAAGGCACTATCGACGATATTATTGCCGAGCCCCGATCTTTGACTGGCCAGTACCTTTCCAATAAACGCCGCATAGAGATACCTGCCAGTCGGCATGCGCCCAAAAAAGGCAAAATGCTGAGTCTGATCGGCGCCAGCGGCAACAACCTCAAGCAGGTCAACCTGGAGATACCGCTGGGGCTGTTCACCTGTGTAACCGGTGTTTCAGGCTCGGGCAAATCAACACTGATCAACAACACACTTTACCCCGTTGCCGCAACGCAGCTGAATGGTGCGACCACACTTTCGCCTTCTGAGTTCAAGCAGATTCGTGGCCTGGAACTTCTGGACAAGGTGGTTGATATCGACCAGAGCCCGATTGGTCGAACACCCCGATCCAACCCGGCGACCTACACTGGCATTTTTACGCCGGTTCGCGAACTGTTCGCCGGCACACAGGAAGCCCGCTCACGGGGCTACACACCCGGACGATTCAGTTTCAACGTCAAAGGTGGGCGCTGTGAAGCCTGCCAGGGCGATGGGGTTGTCAAAGTGGAGATGCACTTTCTGCCCGATGTCTACGTAGCGTGTGACATCTGCCACGGCAAGCGTTACAACCGCGAAACGCTGGAAGTGCGATACAAGGGCAGGAACATTGCCGAAGTGCTGGACATGACCATCGAAGACGCACGCGAGTTTTTTGATCCGGTGCCGGTCGTTGCTCGCAAACTGCAGACCCTGATGGATGTTGGCCTGTCCTACATCCGACTGGGCCAGGCAGCAACCACGCTGTCAGGCGGCGAAGCGCAGCGCGTCAAACTGGCCCGCGAGTTGTCCAAACGTGATACAGGTCAGACCCTCTACATTCTGGACGAACCCACAACCGGGCTGCACTTTGAGGATATCCAGCAATTGCTGACAGTACTTCACCGACTGCGCGACCAGGGCAATACCATTGTGGTGATAGAACACAACCTTGATGTGATCAAGACCGCTGACTGGATTGTTGATCTGGGCCCGGAAGGCGGCAGCAGCGGTGGAGAGATCATCGCCGAAGGCACGCCCGAAGCGGTCGCAGCCAGCGAAAGCTCGCACACCGGACAGTATTTGCGACGTCTGCTAAGCCCTTTGTAACGCGCAACGAAGGGCTTAACGACTAAGAGAGACTTTACTCAGCCGCATCCGTAGCAGTGCGCTGTAGCAGGAAGGCCAGAAGTGTCCGGCTAACCGGGATCAGTCCAGCTTGTTGTCGGTGCCTGAATCCTGGTCATAGCCTGATTATCTGGCATCAAACTGATCGTTTTCCTCCCCTCAAAAAATGCACTTTCCTCTTACATCCTCTCATTTCCGAACAAGGCACGAGCGCAGCCCTGCAAGTCCCCTGGTCGCATCGTCCTTGATTTACCGTGTCAGTCGCTCAGTCCCTGATCCCACTCTGGCAGCCAGGGTGGCGCGCGACTGGGAGGCAAGATCGTGGGCGAGGCCGGCTCTGTGGATCAGGTCGGTGGCGATACAGCGGGTGACGATCCCCAACGCCTTGCCCATCAGGTCGGGGTAGCTGGCGAACAGAAAGCGGAGCTGGAAGGGGGCGCTTAGTACCCACTGGCGGTAAGGTGCCGTGGCCAGGGGCGTGCCTTGCAGCACCATAAGCCGATGGAAATCCGGGTAATGGCGTTCAACCAGCTGATACAGAAGTGTTTGTTCGAGCCGATGACATTCGCAAACTGCCGCACGATGCGCAGTGGCGCCATGGGCGAAGGCTCGCGCACATCGCTCAGTGCGTTTGATTATTTGATTCGTCATTGATTCCGGCATTTTTGCCTCCCGCCTTTGGCAGGAGGCAAAACCGGGGATTGCCTTCTCCGTTGAACCACTGCATAGTTCCTAATGTAATCACACAGTTGTGGCATGAACCGAGACTCAAAGGATGCAAGAGCTGAAAAATAATAACCAGCCCAACCCGCTGAACAATTCACGTCGCTCAGACCCCATTCGACAGATCCGCACCAAACGTATAGGCCAGGGCATCATGGTTATGCTGCTGGCAATCATCACCCTCTCCTTGGTCAACTTCCTGGACAGTCAACCCGTTGTTGTAACAGCGCTGCTGTTTACTGTCATATTTCTGTTACTTGCCCTGCTGGTTTTACGTAATGGCTATCCGCAGGCGGCTGCCGCATTGACCGTAATAGTCATGTTTGTCTGTGTGGCACAGGCCATGTGGGGAGGTGCAGGTTTGCGTTCATCTGCCTTGATGGGTTACCCCGCAGTTTTATTGTTCGCCATGATCATGATTGGCAAACGGGCGTTTTACATGGCCCTGATCGCCATGCTGGTGTACATGCCAATTCTGCTATACGCCACCCAAAACGGCTGGCGAACCGGCCTGGAAGACGCCACTGCCTATCGCTGGCTGGGCGACTATGGAGTTATTCTGATTGCCGCAGCCTTCATTATTCGCGTGCTGGCTTCAGACCTGCTGGCGCTGTTGGCCGCGTTGCATGTGCAAATGGACGATGTCACTCAGTCAAAACTGCGGGCCGAGCACATGGCCAATCACGACAATCTGACCGGGCTGCCGAACCGACGGATGGCCGAGCAATACTTTCAGGAGCTCTTGCAGCACGCCCAGCAAGAAGCGGCGGGTGTGGGTCTGGTCTTTGTTGATGTCGACAACTTCAAGACCTTCAACGATTCACATGGCCACGACCTGGGCGACGAGCTGCTCCGCCATTTGGGCCAGACCATCAGCTCGCA
>Ga0114900_1001518_pt1 | contig 14091 bp, 10 predicted proteins | sample MalvireepMed_231_FD_89685 | JGI IMG/M metagenome (GOLD analysis project Ga0114900, IMG submission 89685) | Marine viral communities from the Global Malaspina Expedition - Malaspina viral metaG DeepMed_231 | ecosystem: Environmental > Aquatic > Marine > Oceanic | place: Mediterranean Sea...
AACGTCCGTCTATGCCTGCTGTTCTGGCAGGCATCATCGTCCGATTTGCCTGTAGCCCACCTCCGATGCGCCAAAATTGCCCGCGCTGCCGTTTCGTTGGTATAGCGCTTGCATTTGTCTGGTGCGTGCGGATCGAGCGTAGCCCCGTAATGGCGCAACGATCGACTGCGAAATCAGGCGGAATTAACCGTAAGTGTCTGAAAAATAACGCTTCGGTTTTCGAGAGACGGCCATCTCGAAAGTCCGCCGCAACAGTTGATGGCAAGCCTTCAACCAATCGTGGTGCAAGTTGGTGCGTTTGATTGGTGTGGATTGCTGTTTTGGTGCGCTTTCCATAGGACGTAGTAGATGGATAACCCAAGCAGTGCGGTAGAAGTCCTGATTCACGGTGCCAATACCCTGTTCATCCTGATGGGCGCTGTGATGGTCCTGGCGATGCATGCCGGTTTCGCCTTTCTCGAGGTCGGGACCGTACGCCTGAAAAATCAGGTCAATGCCCTGTCAAAAATCATCGCCGATTTTGCCGTCTCGACATTGGCGTATTTTTTTATCGGCTATTGGGTCGCATACGGCGTGACCTTTCTACAGCCAGCGGATCAGCTTATCGCCGAAAACGGCTATTCACTGGTCAAGTTCTTCTTCTTGCTGACGTTTGCTGCAGCGATACCTGCAATCATTTCCGGCGGCATTGCCGAGCGCGCCAAATTCGGGCCGCAGCTGTGCGCTACCTTGTTGATCGTTGCGTTCGTCTACCCGTTCTTCGAAGGCATGATGTGGAACGGCAATTTCGGCGTTCAGGCCTGGCTGGAAGCGCAGTTTGGTGCCCCGTTCCATGATTTCGCCGGCTCGGTAGTGGTGCACGGTATGGGCGGTTGGCTCGCTTTCGGCGCGGTGATTCTGCTCGGTCGACGCAATGGTCGATACCGCGATGGCCGTCTGGTGGCCTTCGCCCCGTCGAACATACCTTTCCTGGCACTGGGATCATGGATCCTCATCGTGGGCTGGTTCGGCTTCAACGTGATGAGTGCTCAGACTCTTCAAGGGGTCAGTGGGCTGGTGGCGATCAACTCACTGATGGCCATGGTTGGCGGAACAGCGGCCGCATGGGCGGTTGGCCGCAACGACCCAGGCTTTCTCCACAACGGGCCGTTGGCTGGGCTGGTAGCGGTCTGCGCAGGCTCAGACCTGATGCATCCCATCGGTGCATTAGCGACGGGCGTGGTAGCGGGTGCCTTGTTCGTCTGGGCATTCACCGCGGCCCAGGCCAAATGGAAGATCGACGATGTGCTCGGCGTCTGGCCATTGCATGGCCTCTGCGGCGTTTGGGGCGGGCTGGCTTGCGGAATCTTTGGTCAGCATGCCCTTGGGGGACTGGGCGGCATCAGCCTTATCAGTCAAGTGATAGGCACGGGCCTGGGTGTGCTGGTCGCGCTCGTGGGCGGCTTCCTGGTCTACGGCATGCTCAGATCCACTGTTGGCATTCGCCTGAGCCAGGAAGAAGAATTCAACGGTGCCGACCTGTCAATCCACCGCATCGGTGCGTTGAGCCACGACTGACTTGAGGATGCCGGCCTTACGATGCGGCCGGTTTTTTTGGTGATTCGGGTTGATTGCCGCAGTGGGATCCCTGAGCTGCCCGTTCAATCGACCGTGTCGGTCTCGCCGGCATAGGCGCGCATGAACAGGGCGACGCAATCCTCGACATGCCGCTTCCCATCTTCGGCGTCCAGTCGCTCGGCATAGCCGATCAGCAGACGAAAATGAGCGGCGCCTTTAATCAACGAACAGAAATGTTCCGCGGCGCGCATCGGCTCGGGCACATCCAGCAACTGGCGCCGGTGCGCCTGGTCGAGCAGCTGCTCCAGATCGAGCAACAGCTTCTGTGGGCCTGCATCGAAGAACATCCGCGACAGCGTCGGGTGCTGGGCCGCCATTGCCACCATCAGTCGGTGCAGGCCGATGGATTCGGGGCTGATGACCAGCTCGTGAAAAGCCTGGGCAATATCCAGCAGGACTGAACGGAACTCACGGCCATCCTCCAGCACGAACAGCCGGCGCGGCAGACGCGTCTCGCAGGTTGCCTTTACCGCAGCGCCGAACAGCGCCTCCTTGTCTTTGAAATGACTGTACAGCGTGAGCTTCGATACGCCGGCTTCGGCGGCGATGGCGTCCATGCTGCTGCCTTCATAGCCATTGCCGAGGAACAGAGTTTGGGCAGCCGCCAGGATCGCTTCGCGCTTGGCGGGGTCCTTCGGACGGCCTGGGCCAGACGGTACGGGTGAGCTTTCGGTCATGGGCGTTTTTAATACTAGACTGGTGAGTTCGGTATTTTTACTATACCGCGCAGTATAAGTATTAGAACCCGCCTCGCGACAGAGAGAGATTCGACGTGTTCCGACATGCCTTGCCCTTCCTCGGTGTTTTTGGTTTCGTTTTGCTTGCCGGTTGCGGTAATGACGAGCCTGAGCAACTCTCGACGCGGCCGGTGATGGTGGTTCAGCCACAGCCTGCCAGTGAGGCCTTTGAAAGCTATCCGGGCGAGGTGCATGCGCGCTACGAACCCGAACTGGCGTTTCGCATTGCAGGCAAGGTCACGGAGCGGATGGTCGAAGCCGGCGAGCGGGTGAGCAAGGATCAACCATTGGCCAAGCTCGATCCGCAGGATGTGCGGCTGCAACTCGAGGGTATGCGTGCTCAGGTAGCGGCGGCGGAAGCCAACTTGCGGGTCGCCCGTGCCGAGCATGAGCGCTACAAGACCTTGATGGATCGCCAACTGGTCAGTCGCTCGCAATTCGACTCTTCTGAAAACGCCTATCGCTCCGCACAGGCACGTCTGCAACAAGCCCGTGCGGAATTCGACGTGGCCAACAACCAGGTCGGCTACGCCATCCTGCGAGCGACGCACGAAGGCGTGGTTGCTCAGCGTCGGGTTGAGGTGGGGCAGGTGGTTGGCGCTGGTCAGACGGCTTTTGTCCTGGCTGCCGATGGCGAACGCGAGGTGGCCATCAACCTGCCGGAGCAGGCGTTGGAACGCTACTCGGTCGGCCAACCTGTTTCGGTGGAAATCTGGTCGCAGCCGGGCAAGACCTATGCCGGCCACATCCGCGAGCTATCACCAGCTGCCGACGCGCAGTCGCGGACCTACTCTGCCCGCGTTGCCTTCGATGATGCCGAGGTGCCTGCCGAACTTGGCCAGAGCGCGCTGGTGTCGATCCGAAGCAACGGCGAGGTGCCGTTGGCCGTGCCGCTTTCGGCGGTCACGGCCGAGCAGGGCAACGCTTACGTCTGGCGAGTCAGGGAGGACGCCACTCTTGAGCGCGTCGTCGTACAAACGGGGGCCTTCGGTGAATCCTCGGTGCCGATTCTCAAAGGCTTGCATGCCGACGATTGGATTGTGTTGGCGGGTGTGCAGATGCTCCACGAGAGCCCGGCGGTGAGGGCGGTCGATCGTGACAACCGTCCGGTCGTGCTGGCAGCGCAGGAGTAATCACGATGCGCTTCAATCTTTCCGCCTGGGCGCTGGGTAACCGGCAGATCGTTGTCTATCTAATGCTGTTGATGGCCGTGGTCGGGGCGCTCTCTTACAGCAAGCTCGGTCAGAGCGAAGACCCGCCCTTTACCTTCAAGGCGATGGTGATTCAGACCCAGTGGCCCGGCGCGACCGCCGAAGAAGTCTCGCAGCAGGTCACCGAGCGCATCGAAAAGAAGCTGATGGAAACGGGAGAGTACGAGCGCATCGTGTCCTTTTCACGGCCGGGCGAATCCAACGTGACGTTCATGGCGCGCGATTCGATGCACTCCGAGCAGATCCCTGACCTCTGGTATCAGATCCGCAAGAAAGTCGGCGACATCCGCCACACCTTGCCCGCCGGTGTGCAGGGCCCATTCTTCAATGATGAATTCGGCACCACGTTCGGCAACATCTACGCGTTGACCGGCCAAGGCTTTGATTACGCCGTGCTCAAGGATTACGCCGATCGCATCCAGTTACAGCTGCAGCGTGTCGCAAACGTCGGCAAGGTCGAGCTGATCGGTTTACAGGACGAGAAGATCTGGATTGAGCTTTCCAACGTCAAGCTGGCCAATCTCGGCGTGCCGCTGGAGGCGGTCAAACAGGCGCTCGAAGCGCAGAACACCGTCATGTCGGCGGGGTTCGTCGAGACACCCAGTGACCGTGTTCAATTACGCGTTACCGGTAGCTTCGAGACGGTAAAGGAAATTCGCGACTTCCCCATCCGAGTGGCCGGCAGCACCTTCCGCATCGGTGATGTTGCCGAGGTCTATCGCGGTTTCAACGATCCGCCCGCGCCGCGCATGCGCTACATGGGCGAACCGGCGATCGGCCTGGCGGTGTCGATGAAACCCGGAGGCGACATCCTCGTGCTCGGCGAGGCGCTGCAAGAGGCGTTCGCACGACTGCAGCAGGAATTGCCGGCGGGCATGCAGTTGCGCAAGGTCTCGGACCAGCCTGCGGCCGTGAAGACAGGTGTGGGCGAGTTCGTCCAGGTGCTGATCGAGGCCCTGGTGATCGTGCTGCTGGTGAGCTTCTTCTCGCTGGGTGTCCGTACGGGGCTGGTGGTCGCGCTGTCGATCCCACTGGTATTGGCCATGACCTTCGCGGCCATGCATTACCTGGACATCGGTCTGCACAAGATTTCCCTGGGTGCGCTGGTGTTGGCGTTGGGACTCATGGTGGACGACGCGATCATCGCAGTGGAAATGATGGCGATCAAAATGGAGCAGGGGTTCGACCGGCTCAAGGCCGCGAGTTACGCCTGGACCAGCACGGCCTTTCCGATGCTCACCGGTACGCTGATCACCGCAGCGGGCTTTCTACCGATCGCCACCGCGCAGTCCAGTACGGGCGAATACACGCGCTCGATCTTCCAGGTGGTGACCATCGCCCTGATCGCCTCCTGGATCGCCGCCGTAGTGTTCGTGCCCTTATTGGGCGAGAAGCTGCTACCCGATCTGGCCAAGCGTCATGCGCAAAAGCATGGCGGCAGCGAGCAGGGGCACGACCCGTATTCGACGCCGTTCTACCAGCGCGTGCGGCGCGTGATCCATTGGTGTGTGCAGCGGCGCAAGACGGTCATCATCCTGACCTTGTTGGCGTTCGTCGGCGCGATCGGATTGTTTCGTATCGTGCCGCAACAGTTCTTTCCCGCCTCCGGTCGTCTGGAGCTGATGGTCGATCTGAAGCTCGCTGAAGGTGCCTCGCTCAAGGCCACCGAAGCCGAGGTCCATCGCCTTGAGGAGATGCTCAAGGACCGCGCCGGCATCGACAACTATGTGGCCTATGTCGGTAGCGGGTCGCCGCGTTTTTACCTTCCGCTGGATCAGCAGCTGCCGGCCACCAGCTTCGCTCAGATCGTGGTATTGGCTGACAGTATCGAGCAGCGCGAGGCGTTACGTAGCTGGCTGATCGAGCGATTGCGGGAAGATTTCCCAGCCTTGCGCGGCCGCGTCAGTCGTCTGGAAAACGGTCCGCCCGTGGGCTATCCGGTGCAGTTCCGAGTCACTGGTGAGCATATTGATGTGGTGCGCAAGCTGGCACGTCAGGTCGCGGCCAAGGTGCGCGAGAACCCCTATGTGGCTAACGTCCATCTCGACTGGCAGGAGCCGAGCAAGGTGGTCTGGCTGAACGTGGATCAGGATCGTGCCCGTGCGCTGGGCGTCAGTACGGTTGAACTGTCGAACTTCCTCAAGCGCACCTTTACCGGCACCACGGCGAGCCAGTTCCGGGAAGATAACGAGCTGATCGAGATCCTGATTCGTGGCACTGCACGCGAACGCGAAACCCTGTCCATGTTGCCCAGCCTGGCGATTCCCACAGCCAGCGGCCGCAGTGTGCCTTTGTCGCAGGTCGCAACCCTGGAATACGGCTTCGAAGAGGGTGTGATCTGGCATCGCAATCGGATGCCGACGGTAACGGTGCGTGCCGACATTTATGGCGATCAGCAGCCGGCCTCGCTGGTGCAACAGATCGAGCCGACCCTGAGTGAGGTACGCGAGGCGCTGCCCAGCGGTTACCTGCTGGAAGTCGGCGGAACCGTCGAGGACTCCAGTCGCGGCCAGGCCTCGGTGAATGCCGGAATGCCGCTGTTCATCATCGTTGTGGTGAGCCTGCTGATGCTGCAGCTGAAAAGCTTCTCACGTTCGGCGATGGTGTTCCTGACCGCGCCGCTGGGGCTGATTGGCGTAGCACTGTTCCTACTGCTGTTCGGCAAGCCGTTCGGTTTCGTAGCGATGCTCGGCACTATCGCGCTGTCCGGCATGATCATGCGCAACTCGGTGATTTTGGTGGATCAGATCGAGCAGGACATTGGCGCCGGGCAGGATCGTTTCAATGCCATCATCGATGCCACGGTTCGACGCTTCCGGCCCATCGTGCTGACAGCGCTGGCGTCGGTGTTGGCGATGATACCGCTGTCACGCAGTGTATTCTTCGGACCGATGGCGGTGGCGATCATGGGCGGGTTGATCGTCGCGACCGCGCTGACATTGCTGTTTTTGCCAGCGCTTTACGCCGCCTGGTTCCGGGTCAAGGAAGCGCCTCAAAGCTGAGGCCTGAGGGGAGTCGGCGTCCGCCTAGACGCCGGCGGCCTGCAGCAGTTGCTCCGCTGAGGCCTTGGCCAGCAGCGCCTGGTCCTCCGGGCCTTCTATGTGCGCCATGCTCAGTGCGCCTTCGATAAGAAATTGCAGCTGGCGTGCAAGCTGCTGAGGCTGCGGTGCATCGAGTACTTCCAGCAGCTCGCGCAGATGGTGCTGAAATTGCGCCTTGTATCCCGCTGCGCGCTGATGGATCGGGTGTTCTCGATCCTGATATTCGGCCGCTGCGTTGATGAACAGACAGCCACAGAACGCGGTTGGGCTGTGAATCATATTGTTCAGTCCATCGAAAACGCTCAGCAGCGCCTTGCGCGGCGGCAACGCGCTGCGCGCCTCTCGCAAACGCTCGAGCATCGGCAGCTGGCGCGCTTCCAGCACCGCCAGGATCAGTTCGTCCTTCGACTTGAAGTGCTTATACAGGGTCATCTTGGCCACGCCCGATTCGCTGAGAATCCGATCGATGCCGGTAGCGTGGTAGCCCTCTGTGTAGAACAGCCGCTCCGCAGTGGCGAGCAGCAGGTCGCGCTTGTTGGTTGCCATTTAGGTCTCCTCGGCCGGCCATTATGCGGGAGCGAAACTGTTCTCTCCAATTGTCGGCTGATCGATACATTGCGCTTGAAGTGTACAGACAGGTCTGTCTATTATCCAGTCGTGCCTGATTCAGGCCCATCCTCAAGGAGCGACACGATGAAACTCTACGACATGACCCTGTCCGGCAATTGCTACAAGGTTCGCCTGTTTCTTGGTTTGATCGGCCAAACGGCTGAACGGGTGCCGGTGGATGTGCTCAAGGGTGAGCACCGGCAGTCAGCGTTCCTGGCGACCAACCCACGCGGGCAAGTGCCGGTACTTGAGGACGGCGAGCTCCGAGTGATCGACTCTCAGGCCATCCTCGTTTATCTGGCGCGGCGCTATGCCGATGAAGCCTGGTTCCCGCAGGATGCGTTGGCTCAGGCGCGCATCGTCGGCTGGCTGAGCTTCGCGGCCAACGAGATGCACCATGGCCCAGCCACTGCCCGTGCGGGGCGTCTGTTCGGCAGGCCAATCGACGAAGCATTAGCCGCACACCGTGCCGTGGCCGCCATCAACATGCTTGAACAACAGCTTGCGCAGCACGCTTGGCTCGCTGAAACGGCCGGCCCGAGCATCGCCGACATCGCGATATACCCCTACGCGGCGCTGGCCGGGGAGGGCGGTCTCGATCTCGCACCGTTTGCCGCAGTTAGGGCGTGGTGCTCTCGTATTCGCCAGCTGCCGGGTTACGTCGGCATGCCCGGTCTGGAGTAAGGAGGCAAGCGCCATGGCCAGTCCTTTCCATGCCGGCGAACAGTGGGTACAGAGCCGTGTCGGCGTGCGCGAAAAAGCCGAGCAGATCGGCAGTCGAATGATCCACTCGGTCATGCCGGAACAGCACCGGGAGTTCTTCGCACAGCTGCCAGCATTACTGGTCGCTGCATCAGACAGCGAAGGGCAACCCTATGCTTCGGTGCTCTGTGGCGAACCCGGGTTTGCCTGGTCGCCGCACCCGGGCTTGTTGTGTGTCGAGGCCAGCATGCAAGCGGATGATCCGATTGCACCGTTGCTGCAACCGCACAGCCCCGTTGGCTTGTTGGGATTGGAGTGGCCGACGCGCCGTCGAAACCGGTTGAACGGACGAATCCTCCAACGCGATGCGCAAGGCTTCAGCGTGGCCGTGGCGCAGGCATTCGGCAATTGCCCGAAGTACATCCAGGCGCGACAGTGCCATACGGCTCCGCGCCAGCCGGGGCAGACGCTCGAGGGGCATGGATTGGCCAACGAATGGCTGGGCCTGGTCAGGCAGGCGGACACCCTGTTCATCGCCAGCCACAGCCGGGACCCGGAGGGCGGCGGTGCAGACGTCTCACACCGTGGCGGGCCGCAGGGCTTCGTCGAGCTCGGTCGGGACGGCCGACTCTGGATGCCGGATTACAGTGGAAACCGGCTGTTCAACACGCTTGGCAATCTGGTCCGTGAACCCCGCTGCGGTCTGCTGTTCATCGATTTCGCCACTGGCGATCTGCTCCAGCTACAGGCCCGGGCAGAAGTAGTCTGGCCCGAGCAGTACGCAGCGCTGGGCGTTTCGGCTCTGCCTGGAGCCGAACGGCTGCTCGCGCTGGAGCCCGGTCACTGGACACTGCGGCGCTCACGTCTGCCGCTGGCATTTGCTGGGCATGACAGTTCGCCGTTTCTGCCTGGAACGGGAGTTTGAGCCATGCGTATCCTGAAGAGTCTGGCTGTGTTGTTGATACTTTTCTCCGGCGCATTGTCGGCAGCGGAGTTGCGCTTCAGCCTCGTCCAAACCGGGCGGACCATTTCCAGCGGTGAATATGCCTGGCGTGACGGTGGTTGGCTGCCGCCAGCCGAGTTCAATCATGTCGCCGTGCTGATCGAACACCGGGGTAGCCGCCTGTTGTTCGGTACGGGGCTCGGACGGCATATCGACGCTCAGCTGAACGGCGTAATCCCTTGGCGCGCTAAACGCTACAGTGCAGTGCAGCCGGCGCGAGACCAGTTCGATGAGGATGGCTTGGCCATTGACCAGGTGGTGCTGGGCTGTGCACGCTGGAATCATGCCTCTGGTCTGGTGGATTTTGCCGAACTGCCGGTGCTCGCAAGCCCTGAAAGCATTCGCTACGCGCAAAGCGCCACGCCACCCGCGGTCATACCGGGGCAGTTTTCTCACGGGGTCAGGTGGCAGCCACTTCGCCTGGAACGCCGCGCTGTTTACGGGTTCGGGGAGAGTCTCGATCTGTTTGGCGACGAACGGCTAGTGCTGGTGAAGCTGGCCGGTCATGGTGCCTTGGGCCTGCTTCTCACTCTCGATGATGGTCGACGTTTCTTCTTTCGAGGGGATGCCCTGAGCTCCGAAAGCCGCGCGGAGGCGCTGCCCGCCGAGGTCTACCGATTGCAGGATGTCCGGCTGCAGGCTCGCCTCGGTTTCTATCCCCGTTGGGTCGAGTGATTGCGCCATTGAACTAGCCCTGAAATTCGTTCGCAGATCGCCGTTTTGAGCCCTTCCGTTCGTCTGTTCGAGCACGTCGAGCGATGCCTCGACAGCTAAGCTTAAGCCTGTATTTTTCTATCAGAAGCCAGGCCGGAAACGATGGGCGCAGTATGGCGAAACGACACATCTCGGGCAGACGGCAGCAAGCGCGCGCCATCTGCTGACAAGCCTGGGCGAACACGTACGCACGGCAGCCGTCTGGCGCGCCGCATGGGCGTGTTCCTGGGCGTTTCATTGCTTGCCGGGGGCGGTTATGCCGCCTGGCATGAGATGCACACCTCGAAACTGCAGGCGCTGTGGCTTAACCGTTACGCCGAGAATCTGGACTACCAGCTCGAGCCCGGTGCGAGCCGTAGTATCAAGTTTCCCGAGGCCGGACCATTCGACCGCCGTCTGGGCTATGCGGCCTTGCCGACGTTCCTGGAACGGCTGACCCAACGGGGGTTCAGTGTGCAGCAGCAGGTGAGTTTTTCACCCGCGTTGCTGCGCTACGTCAACCGCGGCTTCTTCGTACCCTATCCGGAAAAATCCCAGGCAGGACTGACCATCGACGATTGTCGAGGCGAGCCGCTGTATGCCAACAGTTATCCGCACCAATACTACGAGACCTTCGATGACGTACCGCCGGTCATCGCGATGAGCCTGCTGTTCATCGAGGATCGCGGACTGCTCGACGCCGGCCGCCCCCGTGCCAACCCCGCGGTGGATTGGCCACGTTTCACCATGGCGGCGGTCAGCCAGGTCGAGAAGAAGCTCGGCCTGCCGGTCCAGGCGGCTGGCGGCAGTACCTTGGCAACGCAGGTCGAGAAATACCGTCATTCGCCGGAAGGACGCACGGGCAACGCTGAAGAAAAGATTCGGCAGATGATTTCTGCCAGCGTCCGTACCTACCGCGAAGGCCAGCAGACCATGGTCACCCGGCAGCGCATCGTGCGTGACTACCTCAACAGCGTGCCGCTCTCGGCCGCCTACGGCCACGGCGAGGTGCACGGCATCGCCGACGGTCTGCGCCTCTGGTACGGCGTCGATTTTGCCGAGGTCAACCGGGTGCTCGATGCTCGCCGTAACGCGGGCGTCAGCTATGAAACGCAGGGGCTGGCGCTGCGTCAGGTGCTCTCGCTGCTGATCGCTCAGCGGCGCCCGTCGTATTACCTCGGGGCAGGGCGCGACGCCATGGCGGAACTCACCGACAGTCATATCCGCCTATTGGCGAACGGCGGCGTCATCAATACACGGCTGCGTAATGCCGCCTTGCAGCAGAAGGTTGTGTTCCGGGACCTGCGCCTCGAGCCGGGTATCCGAGAGGTGCCGTCCAGCAAAGGCATCACGGCGGCTCGGATGCGCCTCAGCAACCTGCTGGGTGTTTCGTTGTATGAACTCGATCGTCTCGATCTGGCCGCGACCACGCCGCTGCACGGCGAACTGCAGGGACAGATCAGCAACTACCTGCATCGACTGGCCGATCCGGCGTTCGCCGGCGAGGCGGGTTTGTTCGGCGAGCGCATGTTGTCACCTGAGCGTACCGGCGACGTGCGCTACAGCTTCACGCTGTTCGAGCGCGGCGAGCAGGGCTTTCGCGTACGGGTGCAGACCGATAACACCAACCAGCCGTTCGATATCAACGAGGGCAGCAAGCTGGAGCTGGGCTCGACCGCGAAGCTGCGGGTACTGACGACCTATCTCGAGGTCATTGCCGAGCTGCACGAGCGCTACGCGACGAGCGATGTCGCCACCTTGCGCAAGGCCGAGGCGCTGGATCCGCTGACCCGCTGGGCCCTGGCTTATCTAATTCAGCATGAGGATCGCAATTTGCCGGCGATGCTTGATGCCGCGCTGGAACGGCGCTACTCGGCCAGCCCGACCGAGCGCTTCTTCACTGGCGCCGGCATGCACCGGTTCGGCAACTTCCGCCGTGAAGATGATGGCCGCCTGCCAACCATGCGCGAAGCACTTCAGGAGTCGATCAACCTACCGTTCGTTCGGTTGATGCGCGATCTGGTGAGCTACAGCACCTACCAGACCTCCAACGGCGCAGAGCTGCTTAGAAGTGACGACAATCCCGAGCGGCGAGAGTACCTGCAGCGCTTTGCCGATCGTGAAGGGTCGGTTTTTCTCCAGCGCTTCTGGCGCAAGTACCGCGACAAGACCGCGGTCGAACGCATCGAAGCACTGCTGGACGGCATGCGGCCAACGCCATCGAGGCTGGCTGCGGTGCATCGTTATCTAATGCCCGAGGCAGATCGCGCAGCGTTCGAGCGCTTCCTCAAGGCCCGTCTGCCGACTGCGGACCTCACCGACAAGGCGCTCGACTCGCTGTACGAGCGCTATGCGCCGGGGTCGTACAGCTTGCCGGACCAAGGCTACATAGCCCGGGTCCACCCGCTGGATCTATGGCTGCTGGGTTATCTGATCAAGCATCCCGAGGCGGGTATTACCGAAGTGATCGCGGCCAGTAGCGCCGAGCGCCAGGAAGTGTATGGCTGGCTCTTCCGCAGTCGCCACAAGAGCGCACGGGACAACCGCATCCGCATCATTCTGGAAGTCGAGGCGTTCACTGATATCCATCGCCGTTGGCAGCGTCTTGGCTATCCGTTCGACCATCTGGTGCCTTCGCTGGCCACCGCGCTGGGCAGTTCGGGTGATCGTCCGGCGGCGCTGGCCGAGTTGATGGGCATCATCGTCAACGACGGCGTGCGGCTGCCGAGCGTGCGCAGCGACAGCCTGCAGTTCGCCAGCGATACGCCGTACGAGACTCGCCTCGGCATCCAGCCGGATGTGGGCGTGCGGGTGCTGCCGAGTGAGGTTGCGACGGCCTTGCGCGAAGCGCTTGCAACTGTGGTCGAGGGGGGCACGGCGCGGCGCCTGCGTGGCAGCTTTGTGCAGGCTGACGGTGAAGCACTGCGTGTCGGCGGCAAGACCGGAACGGGCGACAACCGGATCCAGACCGTTGGTGCCGGCGGCCGGCTGATCAGCTCTCTGGCGCTGAACCGCACTGCAACCTTCGTGTTCTATCTCGGGCCGAACCACTTCGGCACGCTGACCGCCTATGTTCCGGGGCGCGGCGCGGACAGCTTCCGCTTTACGTCGGCGCTGCCGGTGCAGGTGCTCAAAGGCATGGCGCCGATCCTGCAACCGTACCTGCAACCCGGCGCGCAGACGCAATGCCAGCCGGTCGGTGCGCCGCTGGAGCCGACGCTGACGGCGAGCACTAAGAAGTCCTGACGATAGCGGTTCGAGCGGTCGGGGATACCTGACCGCTCTGATCTCTTCTCGCAGTTGCCTTTGCCGAACACTCCGCGCTCGGCGACACTCATCCTTTTCGCGGGCCCAATCGGGGGCCTTGCATGGGATTGAGGGGCGACGATGAAACTGCCGATCTATCAGGTCGATGCATTCACCCATGAGCTGTTCAAAGGCAACTCCGCGGCGGTTGTGCCGCTTCAGCAATGGATGAGTGACGCGCAGATGCAGGCCATTGCCGTGGAAAACAACCTGTCCGAAACCGCCTTTCTGGTGCGTGAGCCTGATGGGGCATTTCACATTCGCTGGTTCTCGCCGATCACCGAAATCGATTTCTGCGGGCACGCCACCTTGGCCAGTGCTTTCGTCCTGTTAGGGCAGAAGCTGGCGACGGCTCCGCTGGTCTTCCGTGCGGCCGCGGTCGGTGATATCAGCGTCGCCCAGTTGAACGATGGCTTGCTGGAGATGAGCTTTCCCAACCGTGCCCCGGAACCCGTCGAAAACCCGCCGGTCGAGCTGTCCAATGGCCTTCGCACCTTGCCGCAGACGGTGTTGAAAAGCAGCCAGGCCTGGTTTGCCGTGTACGAAGATGAAGATCAGGTGCGACAGCTATCACCCGATCTCGCGCTGCTCAAGTCACTGGCGCCACTGGATGTCGTGGCGACCGCGCCGGGGAGTCAGCAGGATTTCGTCTCGCGCTATTTCTGGCCGGCCAACGGCGGCGACGAGGACCCGGTCACCGGCTCCATCCATGCAGGCCTTGCGCCGTACTGGAGCGAACGGCTGGGCAAGACGCAGTTGCTGGCATTGCAGGCGTCACGCCGCAGCGGCCTGTTGCATTGCCGGGTCGAGGGCGAGCGGGTATTCGTAGCCGGGCACGCAGTGTTGTATCTGCAAGGCACGATTGAGGTGTAGTTCCCGGTTGTGGGAAGGGGCGCTCGCGTCACGCAGCGCCGCTATCGAACCGGGCGCTAGAACGACTTCACGATCCGCCCGAGCAGCTCCATCGCTTTCTCGCTGCGCTCGTCCCAAGGATGGCCGTAGTTCAGGCGTGCGCAATTGCGAAAGCGCCGGGTGGCTGAAAAGATTGGTCCCGGAGCGAGGCTGATGCCCTGCGCGAGCGCCAGTTGCAACAATTGCAGCGAATCGACCCGCTCGGGAAATTCGAACCAGAGGAAGTAGCCGCCGCTGGGCCGCGTTACCCGGGTGCTGGC
>Ga0114900_1001520_pt1 | contig 14088 bp, 19 predicted proteins | sample MalvireepMed_231_FD_89685 | JGI IMG/M metagenome (GOLD analysis project Ga0114900, IMG submission 89685) | Marine viral communities from the Global Malaspina Expedition - Malaspina viral metaG DeepMed_231 | ecosystem: Environmental > Aquatic > Marine > Oceanic | place: Mediterranean Sea...
CAGCTGCAGGCGAAGCATCATCACGACGTCAGCGCCCTCAATGGCGGCGTCGAAATCACTCAGGGCGCGGGCGGCGCCCCACGTGTCGGTCCCGGATGGCATCAGCGTCGCCGGACCGCACAGCGTGACTTCGGCGCCGAGCATGTGCAGCGCCATCGTTGTCGAGCGGGCGACGCGCGAGTGGATGATGTCTCCGCAGATCGTGACCTTGAGGCCCTCGATCCGGCCCTTGGCGCGCCGGATTGTGAGGGTATCAAGCAGACCTTGAGTGGGATGCTGGTGCGTGCCGTCACCGGCATTGATCACGGCGCAATCGACTTTGCGGGAGAGAAGCTTCACGCCCCCCGAGGCAGAATGACGGATCACGATCGCATCAGGCGCCATGGCATTCAACGTCATGGCCGTGTCGATGAGCGTTTCGCCCTTTTTCACGGAGGATTGAGCGACCGGCATGGTGATCACGTCCGCACCCAGGCGTTTGGCTGCGATCTCGAAGCTCGACATGGTCCGCGTCGAATTTTCGAAGAAGAGGTTGATGACCGTATTGTTCTTCAGGTGCGGTTCGGGCCGTTCGCCGCGCCGGGTCGCTTCGGCAAACTCTTCGGCGAGATCGAGGATATGTCCAATGTCGAGACGGGAAAGGTCTTCAATGCTCAGCAGGTGAGTGTGATTGAATTCGTAGCTGTAGCCCGGAATGGACATGCCTTACCTTTCGATTTTTTGCCGTTTATGCGCGATTCCGGGCGGGGGCAAGGGGCTAGAAGAATCCTGCCCGCAGACAGGCGAACCAGATCACCGGCATGGTGATGATCGAGAGGACGGTCTGCATCGCAATGAGATTGGCCGCGAGCGGTGCGTCTCCACCAAGCTGGCGGGCCAGAATATAGGAGCTGGTCGCCGTTGGCACCGAGGCGCAGATCACCGCGATAGCGAAGGGCGTGCCCGTCAGGCCCAGGGCGAGCGCACCGCCGATGGCAACGGCTGGCAGGGCGAGCAGCCGGACCAGCGACCAGGTCAGCGTCTTCAGACCGGAGCGTCCGAGCGCGCCAACATTCATTCCTGCACCAGCCGCCAGAAGGCCGAGGGCGATCGTGCCCTGTCCAAGCAACTCGATCGACAGATCGAGGAGCTCCGGTATTCGATGTCAAAGGCGGCCATGAGACCGCCGATGAAACAGGCGATGATGAGCGGATTGCGCGTGAGCTCGATGACCGGGTTTCGTTTCGGAATGCTCTCGCGTTCTGCATGGGCGGTCAGGGCCGTTACGCTTAATATGTTGGCGGCGGGGATCATGGCGGCCGCTGCAATGGAAACCAGCGCAAGGCCCTCGTCGCCAAACAGCGCGCTTCCGATGGAGAGCGCGACAAAGGTATTCCAGCGGACATTGGACTGGATGATCGACCCGACGGCTGGACGGGTAATGTCAGGCCAGGCGCGCGCCAGCAGGCCGAAAGCGCCGAGCAGGCACTGCGCCGACAACAGGATAACCGGCAGCTTCCATGGCGCTTCTTCAAAAGGTGCATTGGCAAGCGCGCGAATGATCAGGGCGGGAAACAGGACGACATAGGCCAGCCGCTCAATGCCCCGCCAGCCTTCTTCGGCCAGCACCTTGCGCCATCCAAGAAACCGGCCGAGCGCGACAATCAGGATGACCGGAACGAGGGCGGCGAGGAAGGCGCTCATGTCGCGTTGGCGAGCCGGTCGATGGCAGTCTGCAGGATAATGGCGGCGGCAGACGCGTCGATCAGCTCGGCCCGCCGTGCGCGGGAAAGATCACCGGCAATCATGGCGCGTTCGGCTTCGGCGCTGGACAGGCGCTCATCCTGGAAAGCGATGGGCAGGTCGCGCCGGGCGATGATATTTCGCGCCAGGGCGCGCGCGGACTGGACGCGTGGGCCTTCAGTGCCATCCATGTTGAGCGGCAGGCCGATGACGAGACCGACCGTGGCGCGCTCGTCGATGATCGCAAACAGGCGGTCGAGCGACGGGCCGAGCTTGCGCCCTTTCCTGATCGTCTCGACAGGAGACGCTATCAGACGCGACCGGTCACAGGCGGCAATGCCCAGCGTCTTGGTGCCCGGATCGATGCCGATCAGCGGCCCGGTGGCGGGCAGGGCGAAGAGGTCTGTGACTGGCATGGGCGCGAAGGCTGTGGGCTCGTCTCTTGAATTTGGCCTGCCTAGCGCGTATCCGGTCCGCTTGTCGATTGGAGAAAGCCGATGAGCGTTACAAAGGATGATGTCCGCAAGGTCGCCCGCCTTTCGCGCATTGCCGTGCCGGACGAGCGCCTTGAGCCCCTGGCCAACGAACTGTCGGCGATCATGGGCTGGATTGAGCAGCTGAACGAGGTTGATGTCGACGGTGTCGAGCCGATGACCTCGGTCGTCGATGCGACCTTGCCGATGCGCGACGATGTTGTCACAGACGGCAATATCCAGAATCAGGTCCTCGCCAACGCGCCGAAGAGCGAGGACGGCTTCTTCGTCGTTCCGAAATCGGTCGAGTAGGCACCCGCCCAACACTTTCCGGCCTGCACGTACTTCGCATCGGAACCAAACCCAATGTCCGGATTTGATCTGGAAAGGGGAGGTTCAGCCCGAGCGAGGGAGGTGCCCTATGGTCGAATTTGTGACCAATCCAGAGACCCCGCCGCGTGTCGATGTCGACAAGCGCGAAGCGACCTTTCACGGTTTCCTGAAATTCTGCGGATGGACCGGCCTGCATGTGCTGCTGGTCGCAGGCTACCTGACGCTGGTGTTTGGTGTCGGGATGAACTGGCTGGTTGCGTTGTTTCTTATGGCAATTGCCGGCGGTGTCGGGGGCTGGCTAATGAAGCTCGGCAGCGCCTGGTATTTTTCCCTGCTTGCGCAAGCGGGTATTGTCCTGCTCGCGCGGTTTTTCATCTTTCTCTTTAATCTGGTGAGCTGAGCCGCCTTCTGCGATGAAAAAACCCCATGGGAGCAGGGCTCACCATGGGGCTTGAAGAGCGAAGGCGCAGAGGCTTATTCGTCTTCCGTGTCCTCAACGGCGTCCTCATTCCACTCGTAAATCGAGCTGATCGGGCAGCGCATGGGTGGAATGCCGGTATTGTCCCGGCCAAATACGCTGTCATAGCCGTAGATCGAATCGCCCTTGCTGATGCAGCCCGATCCCGGGAAGGTATCGAAACTCAGCGCATTCGCATGAGCGAGATCATGGCAGCTTCCCATGACTTCGATCAGGTATTCCTTGTTCACGCCTTTCTCGACGATCACCGTGTTTTTGGTCGCCATCCGGAAATTGTCGATGCTGGACTGAAAGCAGATGCGGTCCACCTTTTCGCCAAGGCGGGCATCATTCATCCAGTCAGCCATCTCTTCTTCATTGCTCGGGGCAGACGAGCAGGCGGCCAGCATGGCTGCTGCTGCGGCGCCCAGGGTCAGGGTTTGCATGAGTTTTTGCATTAGGCTCCTCCTGTGACAGGACAACTCCAATGTGAGTTGTCGCCTGATCATACAATTAAAATGTCTTCAGCCGCACGGGGTTTCAAATCGCCTCTATCAGTCATCGGGACTTGAACTTTCGCGGCCGGGCTGCATACGAAGGCCACAAAGCCTATTTCCGGACATCTGAACGCAACATGACCGAACTCACCAAACTGACGCTGGCCGCCGCCCTGGACGGGCTGCAACGCAAGGCCTTTTCCTCGACCGAGATCACGCAGGCCTTCATCGACCAGGTCGAAGCGTCGAACGAGACGCTGAATGCCTATGTCGTGAAGACGCCTGAAAAGGCGCTCGACATGGCGGCTGAGGCCGACAGGAAGATCGCGGCAGGCGAAGGCGGACGGCTGGAAGGCGCGCCGATCGGGGTAAAGGATCTCTATTGCACCAAGGGCGTTCGAACCACCGCTTGCTCGAACATCCTCGGTGAGTTTACCCCGACCTACGAATCCACGGTGACCCAGCAGCTCTGGGATGCCGGGGCTGTCATGCTTGGAAAGCTCAACATGGACGAGTTCGCCATGGGCTCTTCCAATGAGACATCGCGTTTCGGCCCGCCCGCCAATCCGTGGCGCCGGGAAGGCTCCAACCAGACACTGACGCCGGGCGGTTCCTCGGGTGGGTCGGCGACCGCTGTGGCTGCTGATCTCTGCCTTGGTGCGACCGCCTCCGATACGGGCGGCTCGATCCGCCAGCCTGCCAGCTTTACCGGCACGGTCGGAATCAAGCCGACCTATGGCCGCGCCAGCCGCTATGGCATGGTTGCCTTCGCCTCTTCCCTCGACCAGGCTGGCCCGATCGCCAAGACCGTCGAGGACAGCGCGATCCTGCTGGAAGCCATGTGCGGGCATGACAAAAAGGACTCCACCTCGCTGCCAGAGCCGGTGCCGGAATGGCGCGACGCCGTCCATCGCGGTGTCCAGGGCATGAAGATCGGGATTCCGAAGGAGTACCGGGTCGATGACATGCCCGAAGAGATCGAAGCGCTATGGAGCCAGGGCATTGAATGGCTGAAAGAGCAGGGTGCCGAGATCGTCGACGTCTCCCTTCCCCATACCAAATACGCGCTACCGGCCTATTACATCGTCGCGCCGGCTGAAGCCTCCTCCAACCTCGCGCGCTATGATGGCATGCGCTACGGCACGCGCGTTGCTGGCGACAACCTCATCAACACCTATGAGGGGACCCGCTCGGAGGGTTTCGGCAATGAGGTCCAGCGCCGCCTGATGATCGGGACCTATGTGCTCTCCTCGGGCTATTATGATGCCTATTACCTGCGCGCGCAGAAGGTCCGGAAGAAGATCCTCAACGACTTCGTCACCGTCTTCGGCGAGTGCGACGCGCTGCTGACACCAACCTGTCCGTCGGCGGCCTTTGCCTATGGCGAGAAGGCCGATCCGGTGCAGATGTACCTCAACGACATCTTCACCGTGACGGCGAACCTCGCCGGTCTGCCTGGTATTTCCGTGCCGGCCGCGCTCGACAAGCAGGGCCTGCCGCTCGGCCTGCAGGTGATTGGCAAGGCGCTCGATGAGACGAGCTGTTTCCGCGTTGGCGGCGCCCTCGAAGAGGCGGCCGGTTTTGTGGCGAAGCCAGAGAAATGGTGGTAAGCTTCCGGTCATGTCGACCAGAGGCCACCGCAATTTCCTGTCGGCAATCACGAGCTGGATCTTTGGCTCGGCGGTCTTCCGCCATCGCTGGATACGCTGGCCGCTTGCTGTCGTTTTGGCGGGCCTTGCCGTGCATTCGATTACGTCAGGCGGAGTTGCAGATTCGGGCGATAGGGGCGCTGCGGTGCCGGCGCTCCTCTTTCTGTTCGCCATATTCCTGATCCTCTTGCCCCTGCTGCCCCTGGCCGATGAGTGGGACGAGCGTGGACGCCGCGATTAACGCATCTGTGATCGTGACGGGCCGGTCGTGGCAATGCTAAAGGTGCCGGATGTCCAGACGCGCCCGTACCGCCCTCTACGCCGCCGCCGCTTTCGCCCTTATGGTGCTGATGATCTTCCTGATGGCATGGCAGCAGGGTATCAATCCGCTCCATCCGCGCACGCGCATGTACTGGCTCGCTGCTGTTTTGGCCGCGCTTTACATCTCCATCCGCGGAGCAGTCTTCATCGAGCGCATCCAGTATCGCCGTGAACGCAAGCAGGCCGAAGATGCGCCGCCGAGCCGGCTCAGCAACAATATCAAGGACCGCATGGCCGCCCGCCGCGCCCGCGTCGAAGCGGCCCGCAAGAAGGCTGAGCAGCGCGGGGAGTAATTGCCACGACTGTCGCTTGAGCGGTTTGACCTATGGCATGCCCGCCGGAGCTATGCTTAAACGCGGCTCGATCTTTTTGAACGCTGGATGATTCCAAATGACTGAGCGCCCGACCTATACGCTGAAAGGCGAAACCGGAGACTGGGAACTGGTGATGGGGCTGGAAGTGCATGCCCAGGTCGCCTCTGAAGCCAAGCTGTTCTCCGGCGCCTCGACGAAATTCGGCGCAGATCCGAATTGCAATGTCTCGCTCGTCGATGCGGCGATGCCGGGCATGCTGCCGGTAATCAACCGCAAATGCGTCGAACAGGCGGTGCGCACGGGCCTCGGCCTCAAGGCGCAGATCAACAAATGGTCGCGTTTCGACCGGAAGAACTATTTCTATCCCGACCTGCCGCAGGGCTATCAGATCTCGCAGTTCGACCACCCCATCGTCGGTGAAGGCGAGATCGAGGTGGACGTCGAGCCCGCCCATGGCGACCCGGCTTACAGCTTTCCGGTCCGTATCGAACGGCTGCACCTCGAGCAGGACGCCGGCAAGTCGATCCACGACATGGATCCGACGGCGACCTATGTGGACCTGAACCGCTCCGGTGTCGCGCTAATGGAAATCGTCTCCAAGCCGGATGTGCGCTCGCCGGCTGAGGCGGCTGCTTATGTCAAAAAGCTGCGGGCCATCGTGATCGCGCTTGGCACCTGTGATGGCGACATGGAAAAGGGCAATCTGCGTGCCGATGCGAACGTCTCGATCTGAAAGCCGGGTGCTTACGAAAAGTTCCGAGAGACGGGTGACTTCTCCAATCTCGGCACGCGCTGCGAGATCAAGAACATGAACTCGTTCCGCTTCATCCAGGCGGCCATCGAGTATGAAGCCCGTCGCCAGATCGAGATCATCGAGGGCGGCGGCAAGGTGGACCAGGAGACACGCCTGTTCGACCCGACCAAAGGTGAAACCCGGTCGATGCGCTCGAAGGAAGATGCGCACGATTATCGCTATTTCCCCGATCCGGACCTGCTTCCGCTTGAGATCGACGACCTGTTCATCAACAATATCAGCGAAAGCCTGCCGGAGCTGCCCGATGAAAAACGCCAGCGCTTCCAGGAGGAGTACGGCCTCTCGCGCTATGATGCCGGCGTCCTGACCGCCGATAGCGAACGGGCTGAATTCTTCGAAGTGGTCGCCCATGGCCGGGACGGCAAGCTGGCCGCCAACTGGGTCAGCCAGGAGCTGTTCGGCTATCTCAACCGTGAGGATATCGAGCTTGCCGACAGCCCGGTTTCAGCGGTTCAGCTGGGCGAGCTCATCGATCTCATTTCGGATGACACCATCTCCGGCAAGATCGCCAAGGATGTGTTCGCGCGCATGATCGATGGCGAGGGCAGCCCTGGCGAGATTGTCGAGAAGCATGGTCTCAAGCAGGTCACCGATACGGGGGCGATCGAAGCCATCGTTGACGAGATCATTGCCGCCAATCCGGAACAGGCGGAATCCGTGAAGGAAAAGCCGAAAGCAATGGGCTGGTTTGTCGGGCAGGTGATGAAAGCGTCAGGCGGGAAGGCCAATCCGCAAGCGGTCAACCAGATCCTTAAATCGAAGCTGGGGCTGGACTAGCCCCGGGTGTCGGCCTGAAACGCCTAGCTTTGACGGGCGCGCGCGAGCCGCTCAACGTCGATATCGAGATCCTCGACATCTTGCCGGATGCTTTTACACATCTGCGACTTGAGCTCCTCGTCATCGCTGAGCTGATCGATCCGCGTCAGGACATAGACCTTCGCGCCGATATCGGCTGCCTGGCGGGAGGGCTTTGAAATCAGTTCGCGTGCACGGCGCACCATGGTGAAGGTGATGTCGACCGTGCGATCGTGGAGCAGATTACCCAGCACCTTGTCGCCCAGCGTATCGCGAACATGGCCTGCCTGCGTTTCAAGCTGAGCATGTTCGTCTTCAAGCTCAAGCCAACGGCTCAGGAAAGTAAGCACGGTCGAGGGTTGCGACCGTGCAATCATTGCGTCGACTTCTGCGCGGGTCTGCGGCGCGCCGCTTTTTGCGGCTTTGTCCCGCAGGGACCAACCATTCTGGTGTCTCATTATTGCCGCTCCTGAAGGAGAAGGCGGGATATAGTTGAGTACAATCATCGCGTCTGTCACGCACTTGCGCCTCAAGCTGCAAAAACCTGCAGTTTAAAGGCTTCCGAGCCGGAACAACGCGTATTGGGTATTGATGTTCCTCGTCTCAGAGAAATGCAGCAATCCTGTCCGCAATCCCCTTCAGGGAGTCCGTGTCAGCCGGACCACCGTCTGCGTGGCGACGAAGTGATTCGCCTTCGCGGCGCGGGATGATATGGAAATGCAGGTGGTAGACGGTCTGCCCTGCCGGTGCTCCATTGAACTGCGTAACGACAATGCCGTCTGGCTTGAGGGCCTTTTCTACCGCACGTGTCACGGCCTGGACGCGCTGCATGTAAGGCCCGAGCTTGTCGTCCGGCATTTCCAGCAGGTTTCGCGCCTCGACATCCTTCGGGACGACGAGCGTGTGGCCCTCGGCCTGCGGGAAGATATCCATGAAGGCGAGCGCGACATCATCCTCGAGCACTTTCACACAAGGCACCTCGCCGCGCAGCATCTTGGCAAAGATATTGTCGGGATCATAGCTGTCGTGGAGGGTCATTGGGTATCATCCTTCGCAACTGTTGGCGGCTTTATCAAGCGATCAGCAAGGAAGACCAGCAAAATCGCAATCAGGAGCAACAGGCCTTCAAGTTCAAAGCTCGTTTCGTAAACCGGGTTATAGGTTCCCACCCGCACCTCTGGAACCCAGGACTGAGTCGTCTGGACGTCCGGTTGTCTCCACCATTCTTCAGGAGTGAACTGCCCGATCAGGGAAAACAGGCCGGTCAGAAGAACCGCAATGACAAGGCTTGGGATTTTAAGCGTGTAGTCCAGAAGCATGTACCACGCGGCAATAACGCCGTACTTGCGAGGCGTCTCATAAGGGCCGAATTCCTGTTCCAGTAACGCAGGCCCTGTCTCCGCATGCTCGATGATCAGCCTGCGGGCTTCATCACGATCGTTTTGAAAAACGCTTAGGGAAACCCCATTGAAGGCTGGGACAAGCCACCACTCATTTGCTGAATGGTAGTAGTTGTCCACAGAGCAATGGAGACCGTTGGCCTGTAGTAATCCCTGACAAATCAACGCTTCTGATAGCGTCGCGCATCGCCGGATTGTAACAGCCCCGCTCATCCGTCCTTCTTAAACGGCGTACGGTCACGAAGGAAGGCGGATTCCCGGTCCACGGCGGCGCGCTCGCGGTCGAGATAGTCGTCGATAGCGGCAGCGAGCCCCTCATGCGCGATCCAGTGGGCGGAGTAGGTCGTCTCGGGCACATAGCCGCGCGCCAGCTTGTGGCCGCCCTGGGCGCCGGCTTCGACGACCTTGAGGCCATGCTCGATCGCGAAGTCGATCGCCTGATAATAGCAGGTCTCGAAATGCAGCATCGGGCGCGGATCCACCGTGCCCCAATAGCGCCCGAACAGCCGCTCGCCGCCGATCACATTCATGGCGCCCGCGATCGGCATGCCATCCTCTTCGGCAAAGACGAGCAGCAACTTGTCCGCCATCCGCTCACCGAGCACGGAAAAGGTCTCGCGATTCAGATAGGGCGAGCCCCATTTGCGGGCGCCTGTGTCGACATAGAACTCGTAGAAAGCGTCCCAGTGAGCCTCCGTAATATCGTCACCGGTGATGTGGCGGAAGGTAAGTCCTTCCTGCGCCTTGCGCCGTTCCTTGCGGAGGTTCTTGCGCTTGGCCGAGGAAAGCTCGGCGAGGAAGTCGTCGAAGCTCTGATAGTAGTGATTGTGCCAGTGAAATTGCTGGTCAGTGCGGATCATGAGACCTGCGTCCTGCATGGCGGCGGCCTCGTCCTCCGTAACGAAGTTCACATGCAGGGAGGAGAGATTGTTATTGTCGCCGACCCGGACGGCTGCGGCCAGCAAGGCGCTGGCGATGCGCGCTTCGTCCGGGCCCGGTTTCACGAGCCGTCTGCGCCCTGTCACCGGTGTGAACGGCACGGCGGAGAGGAGTTTCGGATAGTAGTGCCCGCCAGCGCGCTCATAGGCGTCTGCCCAGCTATGGTCGAAGACGAACTCGCCCTGGGAATGCCCTTTGAGATAGAGCGGCATGGCCCCGATCAGGCCGCGCCCCGGCGCTTCGAGCAGCAGGTGATGCGCCGCCCAGCCGTGCTCGGGCACAGCGCAGCCGGTCGATTCCAGGGCTTCGAGAAACTCCCAGCTCAGGAAGGGGTCATCGGGATAGCCCGGCGGGTTGGCGACAGCGTTCCAATCCTGGGGAGCCACGTCAGCGAGGCCGTGGATCAGTCGGATCTGGAAACTGGTTTCGTCCATACGCTCCAAGGTAAGGCGAGATCAGCCCCGGGCAAAGGCCGGATCGAATCCTTCGAAGATCGGCGAGACCGGAAGTGTGCGGATCGAGTCCGCCATCGCTTCGCTTGTGACTGTCCAAATCGCCACTGGCAGGGCGTAATCCGTCGCAATGCCTGAGGCCCGCATGGCATCGGTGACATGGCAGGCGAGGTAATCGGGCGCCAGTGTTGCTGCCGCGCTGATCATCGCATCGAGCGTGACCTCTCTCGACAGCATGCTTGGCATGACAAGCGCACCCTTCATCAATTCGTCCGGAATAGCTGTGACGGCGCGTTGGCTGAAGCTCATCAGTGCGGCCGGCCCGGCATGTTCGGCCACGCGGCTGGCGACGAGCTGGGCAAAGCCAACAGCGTCCGTCGAGCCATCGATTTTCATCTCTACCAGCAACGGCGTCTCGCCGGGCCAGGCCTCAAGGACCTGGGTCAGTTTGGGTAAGGTGCCACCGCCTGCAAGGCCTATCTCCATCAGCTCGTCCGCGGTGCGTTTCGACACCGGGCCGGAAGCTTTGGTCATGCGGTCTAGCTGCTCGTCATGGAAAACGACCGGCGTGCCGCAGGCGGCGGGGCGAACATCGATCTCGCAGCCAAAGCCTGCCTCCGCAGCGGCGAGAATGGCTTCGAGGCTGTTTTCCTCCATGCCGTCCTTCGTCCAGAGTCCGCGATGCGCATAAGCGTGGTCGAGCAGAGAGAACCGTTCCGCCACGTCGTGATCAGGTCTCGATTTCGAAGATGCCATCAATCTCGACAGCAACTCCGAGCGGCAGGGTCGGGCAGGCGACCGCCGAGCGGGCATGACGGCCCTTGTCGCCAAAGACCTCAACCATCAGGTCCGAGCAGCCATTGATGACCTGCGGGATCTCGGTGAAGAGCGGGTGGGAGTTGACGAAGCCGCCGAGTTTCACCACGCGGGAGATCTTCGAGAGGTCGCCAACAGCAGCCTTGCATTGGGCAATCAGATTGATGCCACAGTGACGGGCAGCGTTCTGGCCGGCCGGCAGGTCCATGGTCTCGCCAAGCCTGCCCGTGATCCGGCCATCCGGGGTGGCGCTGACCTGGCCGGACACAAAGAGCTGGTTGCCGCTGATGACGAACGGGACGTAATTCGCAACCGCCTTCATCGGCTCCGGCAGCGTGATTCCAAGTTCCGACAGACGCGCTTCAGGTGTGCTCATTCAGGCTCGGGCCTCCGGGTTCGATCACTAGCAAAGTGAGAGTGTCTTAGACATACGAGGTGCGCAGCTGCAAGGCGATGTTCAGTCGCGTCGCAGTTTCTGAGCTTCCATCCTCACGCCTCTCCCGGTCTGGACGGCGCCATGGCCGAACTTCTCGCGTGCCCTGTCGGCCGCACGTTCGGCGGCAGCCCGCTTGGCCACGGTTGGATCAATGAGGTCGATCTGGTCTTCGCCAGCCGGGCAGAGTTCAGAGATACCGATGCCGATCAGCCGGTAGGGCGTGGCTGATCGTGTTTCTTTCTGGAGAAGAGGCCGGGTGGCCCGAAACAGGGTCTGTGCCAGCTGGGTCGGGTCGTGCAGGGTGACACTGCGCGTCAGCGTCCGGAAATCCTTTCGCTTCAGCTTTAGCGTCACGGTATAGCCGGCAAGTCCATGCTTCTTGGCCCGGCTTGCTGTCTCCTCACAGACCGACCAGAGCCGGTCCTCCAGCACATCATGGGCGGAAATGTCGGTGTTGAAGGTGCGCTCGGCGGAGACGGATTTGCGCTGATGATCGGGGGAGACAGTCCGGTGGTCGATGCCATGGGCACGCTCCCAGACATGCTGGCCGCTTTCCCCGTAGCGCATGATAAGCGTCTTGCGGTCGGCCCGGCGGATATCGTTGATCAGGCGGTAGCCATCGGTGGCCAGACGTTTGGCGAAGGCCGGTCCGACGCCATGGATGGCTGTGAGGGGCATGGGGCCCAGCAGATCGCCCACTTCTTCCGGCGCGATGACGGCAAAGCCGCGCGGCTTGTCCATTTCACTGGCCATCTTGGCGAGGAAGCGGTTGGCCGAAAGGCCGATCGAGATCGTGATGCCGAGATCGCGCTCCACGTCGCGGGCAAGTGTTGCGAGCAGGGCGGCTGGCGGGTGTGAATGCAGGCGGGCGGTGCCAGAAAGGTCGATATACCCCTCATCGATGGAGACCATCTGCACCAGCGGGCTCAGGGCCTCGAGCTTTGCGCGGATTTCCCGCGATACGGCAGAATATTTTCTGAAGTCTGGCCTGATGACGACGGCATTCGGACAGGCTTTAAGCGCCTTGAACATCGGCATGGCTGAGTGAACGCCATCGAGCCGGGCAATATAGCAGCAGGTGGACACGACCCCGCGTGTTCCACCGCCAACAATGACGGGCCTGTTTCGTAGTTCGGGATTGTCGCGCTTCTCGATTGCTGCGTAGAATGCATCGCAATCAATGTGGGCGACACTGAGGTCGGGGAGCCGGGCATGAAAGAGGAGGCGGTCACTGCCGCAGGCTGCGCACATGCGAAGCCGATGAGCGCTGACATGCGAACAGTCTCGGCAAAGCGTCTGCATGTTTGTTCATCTCATGTTCCGTGCGTTGAGACAAGTTCAAAGGTGCCGTTCAAACAAAGATTAAGACTCTTGAGGCTAGAAGAGCGAATAGTCACAGAATCGATCGCGCAATCGAGAACGCAGTAATGGCCACAGGCAACAAGAAAACCGTTCTGGTCGTTGAGGACAATGAACTCAACATGCGGCTCTTCTGCGACCTGCTGGATGCCTTCGGTTTCGATACGCTGCAATGCCGGGATGGCGCAAAGGCCGTGGAACTCACACGCCAGCACAAGCCGGACCTGATCATCATGGACATCCAGTTACCGGAAGTTTCCGGGCTCGATATCACGCGTTGGATCAAGGACGACGAATCGATTCGCAATATTCCGGTGCTGGCGGTGACCGCATTTGCAATGCGCGCCGATGAACAGCGGGTGAGGGAAGCCGGCTGCGAGGGGTATCTGTCCAAACCCATCCAGATGCGATCTTTCCTGACAACAGTTGAAGAGCTGGTGGGGGATCGTAAGGCTGCATGAGCGCTAAATTACTTGTCGTCGATGATATCCTGGCCAACCGGCGCCTGATGCAGGCAAAGCTGGAAGCGAAATACTATTCTGTATTGCTCGCCGAGGATGGTCAGAAAGCGCTTGAGATTGCACATGCCGACCAGCCTGGCATTATCCTGCTCGACGTCATGATGCCGGGGATGGATGGCTACGAAGTCTGCCGCCGCCTGAAGGCTGACCCTGAAACTGCGCATATCCCGGTCGTGATGCTGACCGCCCTCAACGAGACCGCTGACCGTGTGCGCGGCCTTGAGGCAGGCGCCGATGATTTCCTGACAAAGCCGGTCGACGACTTTTCACTGATGGCAAGGATCGGAGCCCTGAACCGATACAACGCAGTCGCCCACGAGCTGCGGAACCGTGAGGCTAACGGGGTGCGGGCCGGGGCGCTCAGCGATGATGAAAGTCTCGCGCTGGAGCGTGGAGCGAACATTCTCCTGATCGATTCACGCGAGGGCGTTGCGAATGCCATCCGAGAACCTCTGGAACAGGCAGGCCATCGCGTCCTGACGCTCGATGAGGCTGATCAGTCCAACGGCCGGGGCACGAGCCATCTCGATATTATCCTGCTCAGCCTCAGCCACCAGCGTTTCGACCCGCTACGTCTTTGTGCGCACTTCCGGACCACGGACGCGACACGCGCACTGTCGATCATTGTCATGGCGAACAGCAGCGACCGCGAAATTGCCGCCCAGGCGCTTGAGCTCGGGGCCAGCGACATCATACAGACCCCCGTCGTACCAGAGGAGCTGCTCGCGCGGGTAAATACGCAGACCAAGCGCCGACGCTATGTCGATATCCTGCGCCGCCGCGTCGACCG
>Ga0114900_1001526_pt1 | contig 14041 bp, 10 predicted proteins | sample MalvireepMed_231_FD_89685 | JGI IMG/M metagenome (GOLD analysis project Ga0114900, IMG submission 89685) | Marine viral communities from the Global Malaspina Expedition - Malaspina viral metaG DeepMed_231 | ecosystem: Environmental > Aquatic > Marine > Oceanic | place: Mediterranean Sea...
CGGCGAACCGCGGCCCAGCCCCGACAGGGTGGTCTCGGGCAGGAAGACGATGGGCGCCTCCAGCCCCTTGGCGCCGTGGGCGGTCATGACGCGGACCTCGTTGCGGGCCGCCTCCATCTCGCGTTTGACGGTGATGTTGAGGCCAGCCAGCGCGTCGGCCAGGCCCTCCAGATCACAGACGCCCCGCTGTTCGGCGGCCTGGGCCTGGGCCAGGAACTCGTCCAGGGCGTCCTCGGCCTCGGTCCCCAGCCGCCGCACGATCCTCTGGCGCATGGAGGCGCCGGCGTCGTCGCGAAGGGTGAGCAGCCGGCTATAGAATTCGAACGGCCGCCGCGTCCGCGCCTCGTCCCTGGCGGCGGTGAGGAAGGCGAGCGCTGCGGCCCAGTCGGGGCGCTCATCGCTGCGGGCCTGCAGGGCGCGCCACAGATCGCCGGGCTTGCGGGGCTTGGCCAGCGCGTAGAGCGCCTCATCGTCCAGGCCGCAGAAGGGGCTCTTCAGCAGGGCCGCCAGGTTCAGCTCGTCCTGCGGGAAGAGCACGAAGCGGGCCACGGCCAGCAAATCATCGAAGATGATGTGTTCCGAAAGCGCCAGCCGGTCGGCGCCGGCCACCGGCACGCCGCGGCGCTTGAGCGCCCGCAGGATGTCTTCAAACAGCGCCTTGCGCCGCCGCACCAGGATCAGCACGTCGCCATAGCGGGCCGGCCGCCAGGCGCCGCGGGTCCCGCCCTCGCCGTCCAGGTCCTTGTCGAACACCCCATCGCCCCGGGCCACCAGGTCCTCGATCTCGCAGGCGATGTTTTCGGCCAGGCGGCGGTTGGCGCTGGCCGGACCTTCCACGTCCAGCGGCGCGTCCCAGGCCTCGCGCTCCTCCCCCTCGGGCTCGCGCTCCAGGGGCCAGAGATCGACGCAGCCCCGGTGGTGGGCGCGCATGGGGATATGGCGCACGGCGTCCTCGCCCCGGGCCGGCGGCACGCCCCCTTGGGTTTCGGGGCTTGAAAACACCGCATCCACGAAGCTCAGCACATCGACGGTGGAGCGCCAGGATGCGGCCAGCGGCACGCTCTGGGCGCGCGCGCCGGCGTCGTGGATGCGGGCCAGATAGGTCTCGGTCTCCAGGCGCAGGCGCTCGGGCGCGGCGCCCTGGAAGGAATAGATCGACTGCTTCTCGTCGCCGACCACGAACAGGCTGCGCAGGGCCTGACGCTCGCGGCCTTCGCCGGCGAAGAACTCGGCGGTTAGCGCGCTGAGGATCTCCCACTGTTCCGGGGCGGTGTCCTGGGCCTCGTCCAGCAGGATGTGGTCGATGCCGCCGTCCAGCTTGTAGAGCACCCAGGCGGCCATGGGCCGCTCGGCCACCAGGGACCGCGTCTTCTCGATCAGGTCGCCGAAGTCGAGCGCCCCGGCGGCGGCCTTCTCCTGGCTGTAGGCGGTCAGATAGGCCTTCGCCAACACCAGCACATAGGCGCTGTCCCAGGCGATGTTGGCGGCCCGCACCTGGTCCCGCGCCAGGGTCAGACGGTCCTGCTCGTCCAGCAGGGCCTGGCGCAGGGGTTCGGCTGAGGCCAGGGCCTTGGTCTTGGCCACCCAGGTCGCCGGCGTGCCTTCGCCGCCCTGGGTGAACAGCGCCTTGAGCGCATCGGAAAGGGTCGCGTCCGGGTCGGCCGCCACGGCCGTGAGCGTCTGGGAACAGGACTGGTCGGTCTTGCCGCCCAGCGCCAGGACCTCGGCCGCCTCCCGCCAGAGCGCCCGGTCGAGCTCGGCCATGGCGGCGGCGGCCACCGCTTCCGGATCGGCCTCGCCGTCAAAGCCGCAGGTCTGCCAGATCCAGGCCAGCGCGCCGTCCAGGCCGCCCTGGCGATGCACAAAGCCGTCCAGCGCTCCGCGACGGGCCTCGAAGGTGGCGAACATCTGCTCGAAGGCGCGGAAATCCAGGCTCACCGACAGCCGCGCATAGGCCTGGGCCACCGCGCCCTCGCCGGTCAGGGCATGGCGGGCCACGGCCTGGCGGGCGGCCCGGGCGATCAGGGCCGCAGCCGGATCGTCCATCACCCGGAAGCCCGGCGAAATGCCGGCTTCTAAGGGGAAGCGCCGCAGCAGCTTTTCGCAGAAGGCGTGGATGGTCTGGATCTTCAGGCCGCCGGGCGTCTCAAGCGCCTGGGCGAACAGGGCACGCGCGGCCGACAGCCGCGCGGCGTCATAGGAGTCAGGCCTGCGGCCCTCCAGCTTGGCGAGCGCGGCGCGCAGGGCCGCATCATCGCACACCGACCACTGGCCCAGCAGGTCGAACAGCCGGCGCTGCATCTCGGCGGCGGCGGCCTTGGTGTAGGTGACACAGAGGATGGCGGCGGGCGCCGCGCCGGCCAGCAGCAGGCGGGCGACCCGGTCGATCAGGGTCTTGGTCTTGCCTGAGCCGGCATTGGCGGTGACGAAGGCCGACAGGTCCGGATCGGCCGCCGTGCGCTGGGGATCGATGTCGGCGCCAATGCCGATTTCTGGGCTCATGTCTCGCCCTCGCCGTCTTCGCCGCTGGTGGACCATTCGAACACCCGGGCCAGGTGGGCGTAGTCGCCGGCATAGTCGTGGACGAACTGCGGGGCGGTCCGCGACAGATAGGCCCGCTCAGGGTCGTCGAACTGGATCAGCAGGCGCAGGGCGCCGGCCAGGGCCTGCTCGGCGGCGTCATGGCTCTCGTCGCCCGCCGTTCCCCGGATCTCCACCTTGCCGGCGGGTTTGCGGCCGGTGACCTGCAGATAGACGAGATCGCCCGGCGGCCTGGCCGGCACGCCTTCGAACCCGCCGCGGGCGACGATGGCGGCGGTCAGGGTCAGCTGCGGGGAAAACCCGGTCTCGACCATCTTCTTCGAGGGCGCCTGGCCGGTCTTGTAGTCGAGGATGTGGGCATAGCCGTCCGGGCCGGTCTCGATCCGGTCGGCCTTGGCGGTCAGGGTGAAGTCGCGCAGGCCGGCGCGGACGGTGATCTGACCCCCCGCCTCCACATGGATGTCACGGCCATCGGCCCGGCGCTCGGCCTCCAGGGCGACCACCCAGGCGGCGGCCTCCTGGGCCAGGGCCTGCTCGCGGGCGAGCGATTCCGGCGGCGCGCCGGCGACGACCAGGGCCTCCAGATAAAGCGCGGCGAACTCCCGCGCCGGCTCGGGCGGCAGGGCCTTGGGATGGCGTTTGGCGAAGCTCTCGAAGGCCTCGTGGATCGCCGTGCCCCGGGCGCGAGCCTCCACCGGCTCGTCGGGGCGCTCCAGCCGATAGAACTTCAGGATGTCCCGGGCCCAGACGGCATAGGGGTCCCGCGTCAGGGACTCGATCCGGGTGACGGCGAACTGGGTCGGCCGGTCGGCGACCGGCGGGGAGGGCGCGGGCCGGCCGATCGGCTCATAGTCCGGGGCGGCGTCCAGGGCGCGCGCCCAATCCAGCAGGTCGGGGCGGCCGGGCAGGGCGAGGTCGGCGCCGCGGGCCAGGGTCTCCAGCCGCCAGAGCCAGCGGGACTTCACCGTCGGCTGGCCCTCCCGCCGCTCGGAATGCAGCAGCACCACATTGGGGGCGCAGGCGGCCTGGGCGAAGTCGTGGGCGGCCAGGCCCACCCGGCGTTCCGGCGGCGGCAGGCCCAGGCGCTCGCGCATGGGCCGCGACAGGAAGGGGTCCAGCGGCGCGCCCTGCGGCCAGACGCCCTCCTCCAGACCCGCCACCACCAGCCGGTCGGCCCGCACCAGCCGGGCCTCGATGGCGCCCAGGATGCGCAGCCGCGGATGGGTGGCGCCGCCGACGCGGACGGTCTCGTCCCCCATCAGCCGGATGAGCAGGTCGGCGAAGCCCTTGGGAGTCACCGGCGGCAGGGCGCCGGCCTCGGCCATCAGCCCGGCCAGCAGTTGCGACAGGGCCTCGCCGCCGGCCCCTCCCCACAGGCGGCCAGAGGCGCCGGCGCTGTCGGCGGCCAGGGATTCCAAGGCCAGGGCGAGCGCGCGGGCTCGCTCGGCGGCGGGGCTGGGCTCGCTCATATCGGTGAGCGGGGTGAGCGCCGCGCGCAGGGTGGCGATCAGTCCGGCCGCGCCGGCCCGGCGCGCCTCGTCGGTCAGATTCTGGCTCAGCCGTCGCGTGAGCGCGGCCCAGTCGGCCGGACGCGACCCGCGAAGGCCATGGCGCTCCAGATCGATCAGCCGGGCCTCCAGGGCCTCGCGGCCTTCCCCGAGTCGGGTGAGCGGATGCTTGAGCACGCCCAGCATCAGCACCGGATTGAGCGGCTCGGCCGCCAGCCTGGCGACCAGGCCCGCCAGCACCCCGGCCGGGCAGGCCATCAGCGGCGTCCCCACCGAAGAGTCCGGGATCACGCCCCAGCGGGCGAGCTTCAGGGACACCCGGCGGGCCAGATTCTGGTCGGGCGCCACCAGGGCGCCGGTGGCGCCGGGGATCTCCAGGGTCTCGCGCAACAGCAGGGCGGCCACCGTGGCGGCCTCCTCCTCGCTGCGGGCGGTGACCACAGAGAGGCCGGCCAGGCCTTCGGCGATGGGATCGACCCCTTCCGTGGCGCCCTCGGCGCGCAGGGCGCCGATGACGTTCAGCCAGTCGGCCGTGGCCTGGGCCGGGCGCAGGGCCTCGTTGATTACCCGCCTGCGCCAGCGGCCCTGGCTTTGATGGGGGGCCGAGGCCGGCCAGATTTCCACGGCCTCTCGATCCAGGCCGGCGCGGGCCAGCAGGCGGCTGAGCGCCCCTTGCGGATGCTGCTCGTCCACCTGGTCCCAGGCCGCGCGCGCCAGGCTCTCGTCAAGGCCCGGCAGGACCACGCAGCCCTGCGGCGCCTCGGCGATCACGGCCAGCAGGTCGGCGGTGGCCGGCGCGGTGCCTGTGGAGCCGGCCGCGACCAGGACGCCCTGAGGCGGTCGGATGCTCCATTGTTCGGAAAGCGCCCGCAGCAGGGCGACCCGGCGCTGGCTGGTGTCGACGACACCGAGGGCCTCAAGCCGCTCGGGCCAGGCGGCCAGCGCGGTCTCCAGGAAGGCGCGGGAGACCTGCCAGTGTTCGGCCAGCTCGGCGTCCACCAGGCCGGCCAGGGCGCCCGATGCGTCCACCTCCTCGATCTGCAGACTGTCGAGGAAGCCCCCCAGGGCGTCGGCCAGCTCCAGGGCGGCGGCGGCGTCCAGGCTGCGCGACAGCAGGCCCTCGTGGGTCTTGACCAGGCGGGTCAGCTCCAGCCGCCGCCGCAGGGGATCGATGGCGGCCGGCAGGCGGGCGGCCAGGTCGCCGGGCTCGAACGGCGGCTCACCGGCGTCCAGATCCCCTAAGGGCCGGATCTGCGGCGGCAGCAGGGCCAGGCCGCCGCCGGCCGCCAGGAAGGCGTCGGCCAGGGCGCGGGCGCCGCGGCGGGTGGGGGTGAGCACGGTGGCCTGGGACAGGGCCTCCGGCCCCAGCGGCGCCAGGGCGTCATGCAGGCCGCGGGCGAGGTCGTGGACGAAGGGCCGGTGGGCCGGAATGTTGAACCAGCGCGGCGCTGGGCCGGCGAAGAGGGACGGCGGCCGGCTCACGGCGTGAGCTTGGCTTCGGCGGCCTCCCGGGCGGCGGGATCGCCGACATGCATCCAGAAGGCGTCCATCACCGCCCCGTGCAGCCGGCCCTGCGCGGCCAGCCGCTGCCAGATGGGCACGATGGAGAAGGCCTCTTCCCGCGTGTCGTCCAGGATCTGGGGTTTGAGAATCTGGAAGCCGACATTGGCGAAGGGGGTCGGCGGCTCAGCCGCGGCCGAATGGGTCAGCCGCCCGGCCGCGTCGCGGAAGAAGCCCTGTGGCCCTTCGAAGCCCAGCCCCTGGCCCCGGGGCACCAGCAGCAGCAGGACGTCCATGATCTCCGGGTCCCAGGCTTCGCCCAGGCTCTTAAGCGGCGGCGTCTCGCCCCCGGTCCAGAGGGAGTCGATATTGGCCACCAGGATCGGGTCGTCCCCCAAGAGGCGTCGGGCGTGGGCGATGCCGCCGCCGGAATCTAGCAGGGCGGCGCGCTCGTCGCTGATCTTGATGCGGATATCGTCCCGCCGGGCCAGGTGGGCGACCATCTGGTCGGCGAAATGGTGGACATTGACCACCGCGGTCTCGACCCCGGCCTCCACTAGGCGGTCCAGCACGTGATCCACCAGGGCCCGGCCGGCCACTTCCACCAGGGGCTTGGGCCTGTGGTCCGTGAGCGGGCGCAGGCGCGTGCCGAGCCCCGCGGCCATCACCATGGCGGTCTTGGGGAAGCGCCCCGCGGTCACCGGCGGGCCTCGCGGGGCACATGGGCGTCGAACCAGGCCTTGATCGGCGCCAGCTCGGGGTCGGCCAGGCAGCGTTCGAGATAGCGCCAGGTGCGGGGCATGAAGGCCTCGTAGCGCGGCTTGCCGAAGCCCGCCACCTGCCGGGCGAAGATGAACAGGATGCGGGCCGAATTCAGGGCGCCGAGCGCATGGTAGTCGGCGCGGAAGGCCGCCGCGTCGATATCGCTGCGGATCTCAAGGTAGCGGGCGAGCGCCGCGGCCTCGCGCTCGGGCGAGACATCTCGACGCCCGTCGTGCAGCAGCATGGAGAAGTCCCAGGCCGGATGCGCCAGCACCGCGTCCTGGAAATCCAGCAGTCCGACCCGCGCCACGCCTTTGCGGTCCGGCAGCCAGATCAGATTTTCGGCGTGATAGTCCCGGTGGCAGAAGACGCTGGCGGCCGCTTCGGCTCGGGCGCGGATCGGCGCCCAGAGCGCCTCCCACTCGGCCTCGGCGTCGGCCGGGAAGGGCGCGAGCCCGGAAAATTTCGGCCACCATTCCAGGAACATGTCGCCGCCCGTGCGCAGGGCCAGGTCGTCATAGGTCAGGAAGGGCCAGGCGGCGCCTTGCGCCTCCAGCACCGGCGGCGGGGCAGCCTCATGCAGGCGGGCGAGCACCTCGACGGCCGCGTCATAGAGGGGGGCCTCGTCGGTTCCGGTCTCGATCAGCCGGGCATAGAGGTCATCGCCCAGGTCCTCCAGCACCGCCAGGCCATCGCCCGCCGCGTGAGCGACGATCTCCGGCGCCGACAGGCCCTGGTCGCGCAGCCAGCCGGCGGTGGCCACGAAGGCGTCCACCCGGCCGGCCGCCAGCCGCGCCATGGCGTTGTAGCCGGCTAGGCGCCGCTGCTCGGGGCTGGCGTCCGGCGGGCAGGGGGCGGTCTCCACCGGCGGCTGATCCATGAAGATCAGGCTGGCCTTGCCCGGACGCGACAGCCGCTCATAGCGCCGCGTGGAGGCGTCGCCGGCCAGCGGGATGCGCAGGACCTCACCCAGGCCATGACGGGCCAGGAAGTCGGCCTTCAGGCCCTCACGATCCAAATGCAATCGCACGTCCTTCCCAGGCGCCATGGGGCGACAGCCGCGCCCGGCGCGCCGCTCCGTCCAGTTCAATCTCTATATCCAGGCGATGGGGGGGAAGGCGACCCTCCAGGCGCTGCGGCCATTCGATGATCGCCGCCCCATCCTCCAGGGCTTCGTCCAGGCCGATCTCATAGGCCTCGTCGGGGCTGGTCAGCCGATAGAGGTCGAAATGGGCCAGGGCTAGGCCCTCGCCCTCATAGAACTGCACGAGGGTGAAGGTCGGGCTCGGCACATCCTCGTCCGGCGTGGTGCGCGCCCGGATCAGCGCCCGGGCCAGGGTCGACTTGCCGGCCCCCAGCGGCCCCGTGAGGCAGATGGCCTCGCCGGCCTGCAGCGCCCCGGCCAGGGCCGCGCCCAGGCGCGCGGTGGCCGCCTCGTCCTCCAGGCGCAGATCGCCTTCGATGGGAAGCCTCATGCGAAGGGCCGGTCCGGATCGGCGGGCAGGACGCGCTCCACATAGATCTTCAGGGCGTCGGTGGCCGCCTGGACATCGCCGGCCAGGGCCTCTGGCGCGATGGGCGAGCCCAGGGTCAGGCCATACTGGCCGCCGCGCTTGTTCAGGAGTTCGTGAAACAGGGTGATGTCGCGAAGCTCCGCCGACACCCGGTTGAACAGGTGGAACAGGGTCGACCAGGGGCCGGTCACATGCAGGGGCACCACCGGCGCCTCATACTTGCGGGCGATGGAGATGGCGCTGCTCATCCAGGGGGGATCAGCCAGCTGTCCGTCCGCCTGCCGCCGGGCCAGCCGGCCGGAGGGGAAGATCACCAGGGCCCGCTCGGCCTCCATGGCCTCGCGGGTGAGCTGCAGGGTCAGACGGGTGCGCTCGCGGGTGCGCTTCTCCTCCACCCATTCGACCGGGATCAGCACGTCGGCGAAACCCGTGGCGACCCGGTGGGCGTCGGAATTGGCGTAGAAGCAGATGTCTGGCCGCCGCGCCTTGAAGGCGTCGTAGACGGCGACGCCGTCGGCGATGCCGGTGGGGTGATTGGCGATCACCACCACCCGCCCCTGGCGGGGGAGGCGTTGCAGGTGGTTCACGCTCAGCCGGACGTCGAGCAGGCGTGAAACCCGCTCCAGGGCGTCGCGGCCGGGCAGGGGGGCGATGGCGTCGGCCATCCGGCGGGCCTTGCCATAGTCCAGCAGGCCATAGAGCAGGGGCCGCAGGATCGGCCAGGCGGGGTGTCGGCTCAGGCCCGGCGCGCGTTCGGCGATCAGCACGTCCACGATGTGATCGTGGCGCGTCCGGGCGGGGCGCAGGATATCCGTGGACGAAGCGACGCTCATTGCCCGGCCAGAATGCGCCTGAGCCTGCAATTTGGGCAAGCGCTAGGCGCAGGGGCGGCGCCGGCCTAAGCTTCGGCCCATGCGTGAGATCAGCCACTTCATCGCCGGCCGCGCCGCCGCCGGAACCTCGGGCCGCTTCGGCGAGGTCTTCGACCCCAATCTCGGCGCGGTCCAGGCCCGGGTCGCCCTGGCCTCGGCCGCCGAGCTGGACGCCGCCGTCCAGGCCGCCCTGGCCGCCCAGCCAGCCTGGGCCGCGGTCAATCCCCAGCGTCGGGCGCGGGTGATGTTCGCCTATAAGCGCCTCGTCGAGGCGCGGATGGAGGAACTGGCCGCCCTGCTGTCGTCCGAGCACGGCAAGGTGATCGCCGACTCCCGGGGCGACATCCAGCGGGGGCTGGAGGTGATCGAGTTCGCCTGCGGCATCCCCCACGCCCTGAAGGGAGAGTATACCGAGGGCGCGGGGCCGGGGATCGATGTCTGGTCCATGCGCCAGCCGTTGGGGGTGGCCGCCGGCATTACGCCGTTCAACTTCCCGGCCATGATCCCGATGTGGATGTTCGGCGTGGCTGTGGCGGTGGGCAACGCCTTCATCCTCAAGCCCTCGGAGAAGGACCCCAGCGTGCCGGTCAGGCTGGCCGAGCTGTTCATGGAGGCCGGCGCCGAGGCGGGCGTCGAGGTGGTCGGCGTGCTGAACGTGGTCCATGGCGACAAGGCCTGCGTCGACGCCATCCTGACCCATCCCGACATCGCCGCCGTCAGCTTCGTCGGCTCCTCCGACATCGCCCAGTATGTCTATGCGACCGGCGCGGCCCACGGGAAACGGGTCCAGGCCATGGGCGGGGCCAAGAACCACGGCGTCCTGCTGCCCGACGCCGACCTGGAGGCCGCGGCCAATGACATCCTGGGCGCCGCCTTCGGTTCGGCCGGCGAGCGCTGCATGGCCTTGCCGGTGGCCGTACCCGTCGGGGCTCGGACCGCCGAGGCCTTCCGCGAGCTGATGGTGGCCAAGATCGAGACCCTCAAGATCGGCGTCTCCGCCGATCCGGCCGCTCAGTACGGCCCGGTGGTCAGCGCCGCCCACCACCGACGCGTCACCGACTACATCCAGATGGGGGTGGACGAGGGCGCCGAGCTGGTGGCCGACGGCCGCGGCTTTTCCCTGCAGGGCCACGAGAAGGGCTTTTTCATCGGTCCGACCCTGTTCGACCATGTGAAGCCGACCATGCGGTCCTACCAGGAGGAGATCTTCGGTCCCGTCCTGCAGATCGTGCGAGCCGAGACCTTCGAAGAGGCCCTGGCCCTGCCCTCGCAGCACGCCTATGGCAACGGCGTCTCGATCTTCACGCGGAACGGCCGGGCCGCCCGGGAGTTCGCCTCGCGGGTCAATGTCGGCATGGTCGGGATCAATGTGCCCATCCCCGTGCCGGTGGCCTATCACAGCTTCGGCGGCTGGAAGCGCAGCGCCTTCGGCGACGCCAACCAGCACGGGATGGAGGGCGTGCGCTTCTACACCAAGGTCAAGACGGTCACCGCCCGCTGGCCCGAGGGCGAGGCGAGCGATCAGGCCTTCGTCATCCCCACCATGAGCTAGGCTTTCGGCGTCGGCCCCCTATGGCCTAGGCTGGCTTTGAGCTTTGGAGCGATCGAGCATGAAGAATTTCCGCCTCTGGGCGATCCTGGCCCTGGTCGTCGTGGTGGCCGGTCTCGGCGCCTATTTCTATTGGAACCACGAAGTCCGCTGGAGACCCAGTACCGTGACCGAACACCAGGCCGAGATCGCTGAAATGCTGGAGGGCGCGGGCTGGGTCTCGCCGGGAATCGAAGGCCCCGCGGTCTATATGGTCTCCTTCCGCACCTGCCCCGACTGCCTGCGCTTCAAGGCCGAGCAGTTCCCCGACCTGCATGCGGCGGGCATCGACACCCGGGTGATCGAGATCGCCCGGCGTGAGGTGAATGGCCTTGAGCGTTCGACCCCTGAGGAGCGGGCCACGGTGGCCGAACTCTGGCTCAACCGCGACTGGGGCCTGTTCGAGCGCTGGGTGCAGGTGCCGGCTTCGGCCTGGACCGCGCCGGGCATTCCGCCAGCCGATGGCGACGCCGCCCGAATGGCGGTGGTTGAGGCGGGCCGTGATCTGGTCGACCAACTCACGCCGCTGCTTGCGGACAACGGCGTCGATTTCGCCTATCCGCTGCTGGTCTGGTGGGACCAGGACGGCCAGATGAAGGCCTGCGCCTGCGAGCGCCGGGAAACCTATCGCTTCCTGCGCGAAGACCTCGGCCTGCCGGCCAGGAGCGATACGCCCCTGGTGCCGGCGGGCGAGGAAGACGGCGTCCCCGCCCCCGCCACGCCGACGGAGCCGCAGGCCTCCTGACCGACGGCTCAGAGGCCGCCGGAATTGATTTCCTTGGTGCGGGCCTGGGTCTTCGGACCCTGGCTCTTTTCCGGGGCGCGATCGCCGCGGCTGGCGGAGTGGACGGCGGCGCCGCCGGTGTCCTGGCCCCATTCGGCCTGAGGATTGTCGTCCTGCTCCAGGTCATGGACATCGACATTGGCCGGCGTTCCGGCGCCCAGATCGCCGCCGGTGTCGCCCATGCCCGTGGCGTTGCGGGGCTCCAGCCGCGTCCCATCGATCCGGGAGACGGCGGGCTTGGGCTCGGCCTGCTGCTGTTGCTGCTGCTGCCGGGGTTGTTCGCGGGGGGCGTCGGCCGCCCGGTCGGGATCGCGCTGCTGATCCATCTCACGCTGGCCCAGGCCGCCGCCCTGCTGGCGGGTGCGGTTGGCGTCGGTGACGTCGGGATCGAATGTGCGGGGCTCATCGGCCATGGCGGTTCTCCTCCTTGTTGATCATGCCAGGACAACCGACCGGCGCCGGGACCTGTTCCGACGCTCAAGCTCGCCTTGCCGGTCAGTGGCCGATTGTGATCGCGCCCTCAGCGGACAGAACGCCTTCCCCCAAGTGGGGCCGGTTATCGGCACAAAACGCGCTCTAACCTCAGGATTTGGAGCATGAGGCGATCTGACGGTTTCGCCTGATCGCGTCATGCTCTAGGGGGCGGGGCATGACGTCCGCCCTCGAAGCCGCCTACCGCGCCCGCCTGGAGCGGGGGGAGATCCGACCCGATCCGGCCCAGGCCGCGGCCCTGCCGGCCCTGGCGCGGCTGGAGGCCGACCTGGCGGCCAGCGAGCCCGGCGGACTCTTCGGGCGGCTGCGCAAACCGCAGAGCCAGAAAGGCGTCTATCTCTGGGGGCCGGTGGGCCGGGGCAAGTCCATGCTGATGGACCTGTTCTACGAGACCGCGCCGGTGGCCAGGAAGCGCCGCACCCACTTCCACGTCTTCATGGGCGAGGTTCACCGGCTGATCGACGCCTGGCGCAAAGGCGACACCGCCGCCCGCAAGGCGAAGTTCGGCCAGCATCGCGGCGACGACCCCATCCCCCCGGTGGCCGATGTGGTGGCCGGCCAGGCCCGCCTGCTCTGCTTCGATGAGTTCCAGGTCACCGACATCGCCGACGCCATGATCCTGGGCCGTCTGTTCACCGCCCTGTTCGACCGTGGGGTGACCCTGGTGGCCACCTCCAACCGCGTGCCCGACGCCCTCTATCGCAACGGCATCAACCGCCAGCTCTTCCTGCCCTTCATCGACCTCTTGAAAGCCCAGGCCGAGGTGGTCTCGGTGGCCGGCGAGCACGACTACCGCCTGGACCGGCTGCGGGCGGCCGGGGTCTGGTTCTCGCCCGTCGACCCGGACAATGAGCGGACCTTCGATCGGCTCTGGAACGACATGCTCGACGGGGACGAGGAGCTGGGCGAGACCCTCGAGGTCCTGGGCCGCAAGATCCACCTGCCCCACGCCACCGGCGGCCTGCTGCGGGCGAGCTTCGCCAGCCTCTGCGGCGTCGCGCTGGGGCCGAATGACTATCTGGCCCTGGCCGAACGCTTCCACACGGTGTTTCTCGAGCACGTGCCGCGGCTGACCCCGGCCCGGCGGGAAGAGGCCCGGCGCTTCGTCACCCTGATCGATGCGCTCTATGAGGCCCGCGCCAAGCTGATCGTCCTGGCCGAGGCCGAGCCGACCAAGCTCTATCCGGAGGGCGACGGCGCCTTCGAGTTCGAACGCACCGCCTCGCGCCTGCAGGAGATGCGCTCGGCCGACTGGCTCACCGAGCGGGGCTAGGGTCCCGCCCCCCAAAACCGTCATGCTCGGCCTTGTGCCGAGCATCCCTCTCAGGCCCGCAGGCTCTCGACCAGCTGGCGGGCGACGGGGCGCAGTTCGTCCAGGCTGCGGACGCAGATCTTCAGCTCCCGGGCCGCCCAGTCGTCGGTGAGCGCGACAATGGCCAGGTTCATGGTGCACACGGCCCGCGCCGCGGTGGTCTCCGGCACGACGCCCACGCCCACCCCGCACTCCACCAGTCGGCAGACCGCGTCGAAGCTGCGCAGCTGCACCCGCAGCCGCAGGCGCCGGCCCTCCCGGCTGGCCCGGGCGGCGAGGAAGCGCTGCAGGGAGCTGGCCCGGTCCAGGCCCACCAGGTCATAGTCCAGCACCTGGGCGAAGGCGGCGTTGATATTCTGCGCCAAGGGGTGGTCCAGCGCCGTGACCACCACGAACCGGTCGGTGCGGAAGGCGAAGGTCTCCAGGGCGCCCACGTCCACGGTGCCGGCCACGATGCCCACATCGGCGGCGCCCTCGGCCACCAGGCCGACGATCTCGTCGGACAGCCGCTCCTCAAGGTCCACGCTGACCTGGGGGTTGTCGGCCAGGAAGGAGGACAGGGCCTCGGGCAGAAATTCGGTCAGGGCGTTGGTGTTGGCCAGGACGCGCACCTCTCCGGCGGCGCTGTCGGCGATGAGGCCGAGCTCGTCCTGCATCCGCGCGCTCTGTTCCAGGAGGCCGCGGGCGTGCTTGAGCAGCAGCAGGCCGGCCGGCGTGGGCGTCACCCCCAGGCGCGAGCGGGTCAGCAGGGCCGCGCCCAGGGACTGCTCCATGGCCCGGATGCGGGTCGATGCGGCTGCCAGCGCCAGGGCCGAGCGCTCGGCCCCGCGGGTGATGGAGCCGGCCTCCACCACATCGCAGAACAGCCTCAGATCCACCAGATCGAACCGCATCCTTCGTCTCCCGCGAAGGAAGGCTACAACAAAGACGCATTGCCCGGGAGGCCGAAAGCCGAGAGACTTCCGCGCCAGCGAAGGCGCACAGGCTGGGCGATTGTGTCCGGCGGCTTCGTTGACACCCCCAGATGGCGGCGTAAAAGCGGCCTTCAAGCAAGCTAGGGCAAGAGGGAGCGGCTGTAGAACCGATGTCGGACGCCTCGAAGACTATCCGGGTCAGACCCACCTCGCCGCACGTTCAGGTGTGGCGCTGGCATCTCACCGCGCTCACC
>Ga0114900_1001529_pt1 | contig 14029 bp, 15 predicted proteins | sample MalvireepMed_231_FD_89685 | JGI IMG/M metagenome (GOLD analysis project Ga0114900, IMG submission 89685) | Marine viral communities from the Global Malaspina Expedition - Malaspina viral metaG DeepMed_231 | ecosystem: Environmental > Aquatic > Marine > Oceanic | place: Mediterranean Sea...
CATCAGCAGCTTTGGGATCAGCCCGACGTTTACGATCCCGACCGTTTCAAAGATCGCAAAGCGATCGACCGATACGCCTACCTGCCCTTTGGCGATGGCCCGCGTATCTGCATCGGAGCGTCCTTTGCGCAGCAAGAGGCGGTGATCATCCTTGCGACCTTGCTTTCGCGGTTTCGTTTCACACCTGTCGCCGGGAAAAGCCCTGAACCGGTTATGATCCTGACCCTACGCCCCGAAGGCGGAGTATGGTTAACCGCAACGCCTGCCTAGTCGCAAATCCGCCGCAAGTCGCCCCAGGCGTCCGCGTCGACAATAGTTGAGTATTCAGACTGCGCGCGCGCCGCATCTTGCGCGGCAGTGATGCGGTCATCGAATGATGGATGGCTCAGGAAATGGGCCATCAACGGGTTCGCTTCGCCTTGGGTCTGGCGCATGCGCTCGAACATGGCCCCCATCGCTTTCGGAGACACGCCCGCAGTCGCCAGAAGTTTATGCCCGAACGCGTCTGCCTCTGTTTCGGCCTGCTGGGTATAGGTCGCGCTGATCAAACGCTCTGCCAGAAACAACACCACGGCACCGCCTGCGAAGTCACCGAACAAAAGCCCCAACACGCCAATCGATCCGGCGGACCGCAACGCGTGGCGTGTCGGGTCACGACTGACAACGTGACCAATTTCATGCGCCAACACAGCGGCGACCTCATCCGGGGACTGGGCTTGTTGGATCAGTCCGTCGAACAGCACGACAATCCCGCCGGGCAGCGCAAAAGCGTTAACCATCGGGTGGTCCAGCACCAGGACATTCAAATCCTGCACCGCCCCCTCGCCCGCGTTAAGCGCGGTGATCATGCTGGTGAGCGCCGCTTCGCCCGCCGAGGCGTCGCAAATGGCGAGGGGCTGCATGCCGGTTTCGTCCAAGGCCCTGCGAATTTGGCCCAATGTCGCCTCACCCAAGGCGGCCTCTCCTGCTGGTGGGATGAAATTCGCCAAGCGGTCCGCCAAAAATGGCACCAGCACTGTAATCTGAAGCGCAACAGCCGCGACAGCTGCCATCGCCCAAGCGAACAACCTGCGTCGCCCTCGGGCCGGCGCAGGGCGGCGAGCGGCAGGAAGATGTCGTAGCAGCGTCTTATCCGCAACGATAAGCCGCGCCAGCGGATCGGTAACCGAGCGCAGGGTATAGTCTTTCCCACGCGACTGATCGGGCACCAACCGAATATCGCCAAGCCGCCAGAAGATAATATCTTCGCTATCCAGTCCAATCTGCAGATTATCGTTCGCAATATGCAGGCTGACATCTTCGGCGACCGGACGATCACCGTCAAAATATGCCGCCCCCATGCCGTCAAATCCGACGCTCATATCGCGGCTCCCAGGTCCAACGCCTCTGCAAACCCTTCGGCTTCGGCGAAGTCATCCCGCCCTGACTGGCTGATGCTTTGCAAACCGTCATACCGCGGAAGCGCACAGGTTATGGCCATGTGACGCATTAACGGAAAGGTGACGAATGTGTTGTAGCAAACGTTCCACATCAAAAAGACCGAGAGGTAAAAACCCGCCAACACCACGATCGCCAAAGCCCGAGGGATCGGAAGCGTTTCAATGTCGATCCCCAAATCAAACCCCATAAAGGCGCTTGGTCCAATCACGACAAATGCCCCTAACACTAGCAAAATCACCCCCAGAACGAGGACCGAATATGCGATAAAGCTGCCGAAGACGTAGATGAACGCGATACGCGGTGCGCTTAGCCTCGACGTTATGGCGATACCATTCGTTGACTTGTGGTTTGCCATTAGCCTTTTCGAAACAAAGCGATAGTGCACTGCACCGTAGACCATGCCTAACAGGCTCACGGGGAAAAGGAGCAACCACCAAGCGCCTTGCATAGAAAATGGTGCGCCTTGCCCGTCAGCCAGCGTTTCGAGCATCTTCGAGGCAAAGCCAGATGTGTCGAAAGTCTGGGACGCGGCAGATATGTACGCGTGGGCCACGCTACCAAGAAGCAGCAAGGTGAATAAAGCAAACGGAATCGCGGCACGATAGAGCATGCCCCAACGCCCCCCTTGATGCAGCTGTGCCGATCCGAAAAAGGTGCGGTCGGTCGTGTATTTCTCAAGGTAGAAGGTCATACGTGGCCAAAGCAGCCCTAGCGAGAAAATGGTGACCAGCCAATGCAGCATAGCGCGCCAGACATACCCCCATGCACCTTTATCAAGGCCAAACCGCACCCCGCGCCATCGCGTCCGTCCCAAGACGTACCGTCGCGCACGATATCGGGCATAGAACCACAAAGGAACAACCCCGAATCCCGCTGCGAAGTACCCTAAGGTCGCGCTCGAAAACACCGAGAAGCTGACGAACATCAGAATCAGATTAATGATTCCGATGTAGAAGGTGAGGATCACAACGGCGATGAAGAAGCCCAATAGCTTTTCAATCGGATCGCCGACGTATTCCATCGGATGCCCGCACGGCCGGATTGCGGACCAATACCATCGCCGCAAACGGGTCTTCATCCAGAACCGGTAGAACCCAAGCGTCATAATCGTGAGAAAACCAGTTTTGAACGCCAACCAAAAGAGCGCGCCGCGCCCCCCGACGAATTGAACCGACATCGCGGGTGCCGAACCACTGGGGTATGACAGCTCGGCGTCATTCACGTCGTTTGCGATCAACCGAAGCGGTTATCACGCGGGAACCCACGCGGTGCCATGCGCCCCGCTGTCGCGCGCTTGCCAGTCCATTCGGTCAGGTCAGCTTCGGTACGTGTCCGTCCCGCGGGATCCAGCCAGCTTAGCCCGTTCTCGCGGCTAAACGTGATCGCATCAGACATGCCCCCGTCTTTGTACTTTTGCAGCCGCACACCTTTGCCGCGTCCCATTTCGGGAAGCTCGTCCAAGCCGAACACCAAGACTTTGCGATTCTCACCCACAACGGCAACGGCATCCGCATCGCCGGTCACCGGCGCGCAAATCATTGCTTTCGCGTCGCCGCGCACGTTCAGCACCTGTTTACCGCTGCGTGTCTGCGCCAGAACATCATCCTCCGGCACGATAAATCCATCCCCGGCCGAGGAAGCCACCAAGAGCTTGCGCCCCGCCTTGTGGATCAAAATATCGACAATTTGAACTTCGTTGGGCAGATCCACCATCAATCGCAATGGCTCCCCCATGCCGCGCCCGCCAGGCAAGGTCGATGCAGACACCGTGTAAAAGCGCCCGTTCGACCCGAAAACCAGCAGCCTGTCTGTTGTCTCTGCATGGAAAATAAAGCGGGGGCCGTCGCCATCCTTGAACTTCAACTCGCGGTTCAGATCGATATGTCCCGTCATCGCACGGATCCAGCCCATCTGCGAACAGACAACTGTAATCGGTTCGCGGTCGATCATCGCCTCCAGCGGGACTTCCTCGATCACGCCGGCTTCGGAGAAGCTCGTTCTACGACGACCGATATTCTTACCGTCCAGCGACCAGTCCTTGCCGAACTGCTTTTTCGTCTCGCGCAGCTGGTCGATGATCGTATCCCATTGGGTACCTTCATTTTCCAGCAGATCTTCGAGGCCCGAGCGCTCCTCCATCAAGGCGGCTTGCTCGCGCAGCAATTCGATTTCTTCCAACCGGCGCAACGACCGCAGGCGCATGTTCAAAATCGCGTCCGCTTGAACTTCGGATAGCGCGTTTTCTGTGGAGGGCGCTGGCGGTACATAGCTTGCCTCGTCCATCGCGCGCACGTGATCCTTACCCCAATCCTCGGCCATCAACGCCGATTTCGGGTCCTCATCATAGCGAATGATATCAATCACGCGATCAAGGTTAAGAAACGCGACGATAAAACCTTCCAAGACCTCTAGGCGGTGGTCGATCTTCTCCATCCGGTGGGTCGAGCGCCGCTGAAGCACCTCGCGCCGGTGATCAAGAAATGCGCCCAGCACTTCCTTCATCGAACATACTTTAGGCGTCACCCCGTCGATCAAGACGTTCATGTTCAACGAGAATCGCACCTCAAGATCAGAGCTGCGATACAGCATCCCCATCAGGACCTCGGGATCAACGTTCTTGGAACGCGGCTCTATGATCAGGCGAATATCGTCGGCCGATTCGTCGCGCACATCGCCCAGAATCGGAATCTTCTTGGTCTGAATAAGCTCTGCGATCTTTTCGATCAGCTTGGATTTCTGCACCTGATAGGGAATTTCAGTGATGACAATTTGCCAAGCACCGCGCCCCAGATCCTCTGTTTCCCACCGACAGCGCAGACGGAAACCGCCCTTACCCGTACGATAGGCATTCGCAATGTTTTCAGGGGGTTCAACGATAATACCGCCGGTCGGAAAATCGGGACCGGGAACGTATTTAAGCAAAGTATCATCGCGGGCATCGGGCGTTTTGATCAGGTGGATACAGGCGTCCACCAGTTCCGAGATATTATGCGGCGGGATGTTGGTGGCCATACCGACAGCAATACCCGACGACCCGTTTGCCAGAAGGTTCGGGAACTGCGCGGGCAGAACGGCAGGCTCGGTCAGTGTGCCGTCGTAATTCTCTCTAAAATCGACAGCATTTTCATTCAGACCTTCCAGCATGGCCTCGGCCACGGCGGTCATGCGCGCTTCGGTATATCGGCTCGCAGCGGGGTTATCCCCGTCGATGTTGCCAAAGTTCCCCTGCCCGTCAACCAACGGATAACGCACGTTAAAATCTTGCGCGAGACGCGCCATCGCATCGTAAATCGCAGCGTCGCCGTGCGGGTGATAGTTCCCCATCACGTCGCCGGAAATTTTCGCCGACTTCCGGAATCCCCCGGTGCTGTTAAGCCTCAGTTCACGCATCGCGAATAGAATCCGACGGTGAACGGGCTTTAACCCGTCGCGCGCATCGGGCAGCGCGCGGTGCATAATAGTAGACAGCGCATAGGTCAGATACCGGTCGCCCAATGCACGGCGCAAAGGCTCTGACGAATTGCGAGAATCTGGATCGGCGGGGGTGGTTACATCTGACATCTTCATTGTTTAGCCAAGGCCGCGAGACGCGGCAAGCGACTGTTTGGGGCGCAGCGCCCCAGCACGGCATGCGGTGTCTCTGTCATGCAACTTTGCAAACATATTGGAACGATTAGGCAGCATTTTATGTTATACTTGATATTACAGCCTTGGGGAGACCTGCTGCGGGTCTAGGCTGTCTGCTATTTCGAGGAATGTGTGATGAAGCGGTTTATTTTGTTAACCTTCGGGTTTCTTGGTTGGGCATTCTACGAGATGAGCGGCGGGGCCGATTTTCAACCCGCGAGCGCTCAGATGGCTGCGAATGCAGACCAAATGCCAGCACAGGAGAACGAAATCACCGCTGAAACCTCAAACGAACCAGTCGAGACGGCAAAGGTCATCCCGGCGGTCGCGACGGCTCCGGTTGATACGACCCCGCCGGGTTTTGAAAGCACCGCGCAAGCTGATGATGCCGAACGCGTTTCTGTCACCCTCACCACCGCATTGAATACCGCGGACACCGGTGCTGCGACTGACGTATCGTATGTGCCTGTCGCCCAGAATATCGCGGCGAACGGGGCGGACACGCCAGCAATTATTCCCAGCCTGATCGTTCCGAACGACAGCGGTGCCGCGATCGTAGAAGCCCGTGCTGAAACGAACCTGAGCAGCGAAGCGAATATTCGTTCTGTATCCGGCAACCGTGTGAATGTCCGTGGTGGCCCGGGCACCGAGTTTCAGGTCGTGAGCAAGCTAGGTCGCGGCGATTCGGTCGAGATCATTCAGGATAACGGCGATGGATGGGTAAAGATGCGTCCCGTAGACGGCGGGCCAGAGGGCTGGATGGCCGATTTCCTGTTGTCGAACGGGTAAACTACTCAACAACTCCCGAGACAACTGTTCATGCAACAACGTACAATTTTAATTACCGGCTGCTCCTCCGGGATCGGCTACGCGGCTGCGCATGCCTTGCGCGAACGCGGCTGGAGGGTTTTCGCCTCATGCCGCCAATCACGCGATTGCGAGAGGCTAGCCGCCGAAGGATTTGATGCGCCCCAGCTCGACTATACGGATGCCAGCAGCATCGCCGCTGCGCTGGATCATGTACTAGAGCAAACCGGTGGCACGCTCGATGCCCTTTATAACAACGGTGCCCATGCGACACCCGGTGCCGTCGAAGATCTCCCCACAGACGCGCTGCGCGCGATATTCGAAAGCAACTTCTTCGGCTGGCACGAGCTTACGCGCAAGATCATCCCTGTGATGCGGGCACAGGGTCACGGACGCATTATCCAATGCTCGTCCGTCTTGGGATTTGTCACAATGCCGTGGCGTGGCGCTTACAATTCTACAAAATTCGCGCTGGAAGGCTTAACAGACACGCTTCGTATTGAGCTGCGCGACACCCCCATCCACGTGACCCTGATCGAGCCCGGGCCCATTACATCCAACATCCGCGCGAACTCTATCCCGCACTTCGAGCGCTGGATCGATTGGAAAAGCTCTGCCCGAAAGGTGCAATACGAAAGCGCGTTGTTAGACAGGCTATACACTGCGAGAGGGCCCGACAGGTTCGAGCTTCCGCCACAAGCAGTCGTTGACAGGCTTATCCATGCGCTGGAGGCCGACCGCCCACGGCCGCGGTATTATGTCACGACGCCGACGCGTATCTCGGGCATTTTAAAGCGTATTTTACCAACACGTGCCCTAGACTGGGTGCTCTCTCGATAAATTCGGGTTGCGCTACTGCATGACCCCGCTACATCTTTCAGCAACACAAAGGATGCTTATGTTCGCTGATCCGTTATATATCCTGACCGTCGTTGCCGTGATTGCGGTGGTTGTCGTATTGATTTTTGGGCTTGGGGGCTTCGCTGGTGGCGGAGAATTCAATAAGCGCAATTCAAATAAACTTATGCGCATGCGCATCATCGCACAGTTCATCGCTGTCGTTCTCATCGTCATATATGTGTACCTGCGAAAGGACGCTGGCTGATGGTTGTTCTTAATAAAATCTACACCCGCACCGGCGACAAAGGCGAAACCGCGTTGGGAAACGGGGACCGTGTGGCCAAACACGACCTGCGGGTCGAGGCATATGGCACATCCGACGAATTGAACTGTTTTGTTGGTGTCGCGCGGCTTGAGGCGAAAGGCGAAACCGACGCCGCGCTGTCGCGTATCCAGAACGACCTGTTCGACCTGGGCGCTGACCTGTGCCGCCCCGATATGGAAGCGGATGCAGACGCCGAATACCCGCCTCTGCGCCTCGCGGCGGCGCAGGTCGACAGGCTTGAACGTGAGATCGACGTGATGAACGCTGATCTGTCCCCGCTGAGAAGCTTTATTCTACCCGGCGGCACCGCACTTGCCGCGCATTTGCACGTGTGCCGGACAGTTGCTCGCCGCGCCGAACGGCTTGCGGTGCACTTGGCTGACAGAGATTCTATTAATCCGGCCGCCGTCAAATATCTGAACCGGCTAAGCGATTGGTTTTTCGTCGCGGCGAGGGCTTCAAATAACGGCGGTAAGGACGATGTATTATGGGTGCCCGGGGCAAATCGCTAAGGCCGTCAGTCAGAAACGCCGCGTCGAAAGACAATAAATTACTATTTTTGACTGTTTTGCATTCGATTGCTTCGTTACACCGACGAAGAGTTCACATGATCGGGGCCGAACCGGCCCGGATCGTCAACTGAGGAGAGAGAACGCTCATGAAGGTACTGGTACCTGTAAAGCGCGTGATCGACTACAACGTGAAAGTACGCGTCAAAGCGGACGGCACGGGTGTTGATCTTGCCAACGTAAAGATGTCGATGAACCCGTTTGACGAGATTTCCGTCGAACAAGCGATCCGCATGAAAGAGGCCGGCCAGGTCGAAGAAGTTGTGGTCGTCTCTATCGGCGTAAAACAGGCGCAGGAAACACTGCGCACAGCGCTGGCAATGGGCGCGGACCGCGCGATTCTGATCGTGGCGGCCGACGATGTGCACAACGATATCGAGCCTTTGACCGTTGCCAAAATTCTGAAAGGCGTCGTCGAAGAAGAGAAGCCCGACCTTGTTCTTTGCGGTAAGCAAGCGATCGACAACGATATGAACGCCACTGGCCAGATGCTGTCCGCTCTGCTGGGGTGGTCGCAAGCGACCTTCGCCTCCAAAGTCGACATCGATGGCGACAGCGCTGTTGTTACACGTGAAGTCGACGGTGGTTTGCAGACTATTAAGGTTTCCATGCCTACAGTCGTGACTGTGGATCTTCGCCTGAACGAACCACGCTATGCGTCGCTACCCAACATCATGAAGGCAAAGAAAAAGCCTTTGGATGAGAAGACACCTGCCGATTATGGCGTCGAGGTTTCCAACCGTTTGGAAATCATCAAGACGGCTGAGCCAGCAGAACGTGCTGCGGGCATCAAGGTCGAGTCGGTCGATGAACTGGTTGCGAAACTTAAAGAAGCGGGGGCTGTGTAATGGCTGTTCTACTCCTTGCAGAAGTAACTGATGGCGAACTGGCGCTTGACGCGACATCCAAAGCCGTTGCTGCGGCCAAGATGCTCGGCGATGTTACTGTTCTCTGCGCTGGTGGTTCCGCCGCTGCGGCGGGCGAAGCGGCGGCGAAAATCAACGGTGTTTCCAAAGTTCTGGTCGCCGAGGATGAGACCCTTGGCCACCGCCTCGCGGAATCCACGGCGGCGTTGATCGTATCGCTCGCCGGTGATTACGACCACATCACCGCGCCAGCGACCACAGACGCTAAAAACGTGATGCCACGTGTTGCAGCGTTGCTTGACGTCATGTTGCTGTCCGATGTGTCCGGTGTTGTCGATGCCGACACGTTCGAACGTCCCATCTATGCGGGCAACGCGATCCAGACGGTCAAATCCTCGGATGCGAAAAAGGTTATCACCTTCCGCACCACGACGTTTGACGCCGCTGGCGACGGTGGCTCCGCCTCTGTAGAGACGGTATCCGCTGCGGCCGATCCCGGCCTGTCTTCCTGGGTTGAAGACCACGTTGCAGAAAGCGATCGCCCCGAGCTGACATCGGCTGGCGTGGTTGTTTCCGGCGGCCGTGGCGTTGGCTCCGAAGAAGACTTCGCCTTGATCGAAAAGCTGGCTGACAAGCTGGGTGCCGCTGTTGGCGCTTCGCGCGCTGCCGTTGATTCGGGCTATGCTCCGAACGACTGGCAAGTTGGTCAGACCGGTAAGGTTGTCGCGCCCGAGCTTTATGTGGCGGTTGGTATCTCCGGTGCAATCCAGCACTTGGCCGGCATGAAAGACAGCAAGATCATCGTCGCCATCAACAAAGACGAGGAAGCGCCGATCTTCCAGGTCGCCGACTATGGTCTGGTGGCAGATCTGTTCGAAGCCGTTCCCGAGCTGATCGAGAAACTGTAAGCCTTTAAGGTTTTAGTGGATAAGGCCCGCAATCACCTGCGGGCCTTTTTCTATTTCAGGCGTGCAATCGCCTGCGCGACCGCCTTCGCAATCTCTTGATGTGCCCGAACGCCGGAGAGCTGTAGCGCCCGCTCTTTTTCTATTGGAGGGAACACCATCCCCGCCGTCCCCTCGGATATGGCCGCGTGTGACGGTGTCACATATACCACTCCGGCCGCCAGACGACTCACCTGAGAAACCATAGCTTTGGTCACGAACAGAGGCCCCGCGCGAGCCTGCGCCCCCATGTCCCGCGTGGGCTTCTCGGGACCAAGGTGAAGCAGCACGCATGGTCCTGACATTCGGCCAAGCAGCAGGGTCATCCGTGCGATCCAGGCCTGCTGAAGCTCGCGCACCACCATCGCGAACCGAGTGGGCGAGACTTGCTTGAGCGCTTCCAATAGGTGGCGTGTAAAATGAAATTCTGCAAAATCAACCTCGGGGTAGATGGAGCAAAGCAGTTTCGACGGTGCGGTAAATCTGTCGTTTCGACGAGGGTGTACTGAATAGTAACGATTCGACATGTTGTGTGCGCCCAACACTTGCACCACGGTCACATGCGCCCCTGCGGCAATTTTCATGACTTCGGCATCATGTAGAAACACATCCAGACCCGCATTTTGTAACCCGAAATTGATGCAAGGCACCCCGCTCGACAGTTCTACCAACGCAGGGAACGGAGTTTCGACGTAGCGGCCAAACGTCTGGGTGCCGCCAACAAAAACTACATAGGGCGAGGAAGTTCCCCGAAGAGGTCCGCGAAACAGTAGTTTCGACGTGCCATAGCGGCACAACGCGTAATCCAACCGCCGCCTGCCATCATCTGTAACGCCCATACCGTTCACCCTGTTCCACCGCTTTACGGACGCAGAATCGCCCTAAGTATTTTCGATTTCCTTAACGTTAGGATTTGAGAAAAGCTGTCGTGAATTCCGACCCTTGCGGCTGCTACCCCGCCCGCTTTATGCTGCGGCGAAACAAAAGGGGACAGCGCATGGATATCCAGACAATCGGCATCGTTGGCGCAGGCCAAATGGGCAACGGCATCGCCCATGTTATGGCTTTGGCGGGCTACGACGTGCTGTTGAACGATGTAAGCGCTGAAGCACTGCAAAAGGCGGTTGATACCATTACTGGCAACCTCGACCGTCAGGTTGGCCGCGGTAAGGTAACCGAAGCAGACCGTGACGCGACGCTCAAAAGAATCGTGACAACCCAAACACTTGCAGAGTTGGGCCAAAGCGATCTGGTGATCGAGGCGGCGACCGAACGCGAGACGGTCAAGCAAGCGATTTTTGAAGATCTGATCCCCCACCTCAAACCGACCACGATCCTGACGTCGAACACGTCGTCAATTTCGATTACAAGGCTCGCCAGCCGGACCGATCGCCCTGAAAAGTTTATGGGGTTCCACTTCATGAACCCGGTGCCCGTGATGCAGCTGGTGGAGCTGATCCGCGGGATTGCGACGGATAAGGAAACTTTTGAGGCCTGCCGCGGCGTCGTTGATAAACTGGGCAAAACTGCGGCCTCTGCCGAAGACTTCCCAGCATTTATCGTAAATCGTATCTTGATGCCGATGATCAACGAGGCTGTCTATACACTCTATGAAGGTGTGGGCTCTGTCGAATCCATCGATAGTTCACTCAAGCTGGGGGCCAACCACCCGATGGGGCCGCTGGAGCTTGCAGATTTCATCGGTCTAGACACCTGCCTGGCGATTATGAACGTGTTGCATGACGGGCTGGCCGATACGAAATATCGTCCCTGCCCGCTTCTGACAAAATACGTCGAAGCGGGCTGGCTGGGGCGTAAATCTCAGCGGGGTTTCTATGACTATCGCGGCGATGTGCCTGTTCCCACGCGATAAATCTACAGCAAGCAGCGGGGGCCAGCCCGCGCGCCCCCGGGATTTATCCTATTTGGAAGATAGCGTTAGTCTTTAAGCGCAAGTGTATGCGCCCGTAGCCACGCCATGAAACCGCGCGGGTCGTCCGCATGAGCGGCCATCTGCTCTGGCGAAAGCGGCGCGCCTACGATCGGTCCCTGCGGCTTGTCGCAGGCGTGCACAATCTCGTGGAGCAGAAGCCCCTGCCGCAAGATGGGCGAGATTTTATTCGCAATTTGATAGGCTCTGCTATTTTGCCCTGGAAAGCGCATTGGCACCACTTGCGCGCCCGAGCGCCGGATCATTTTCGCGGTGAAAACGTTCCATTCCGCCTCGATAGCAGGGCCGAACATGGTATCCGAAGCCGCTACGACCCCAGACGGAAACAGCGCGACAACACCGCCATCCTTCAGATGCGCCATCGCTTTGGCGCGCATTTCGACACCTTTGCGCTGCGCATCAGGGTCATGGGGAAACGGCACGGGGATCATATAGCTGCCCGCGACCTCGTCGATAGAGGTCAACAAAGAGCGCGTCAGGATCCGATAATCAGGGCGTACCCGTCCGATCAGATCGGCGAAAATCATGCCATCGACCATCCCGTGCGGGTGGTTCGCAACAACGACCACTGGACCCGTTTTCGGAATGCGATCCAGCTGTTCCTGCGGGGTCGTCAGGTCGATCCCCATCGTATCAAGTGCCGCACGCCAGAAGCCCTGCCCTGTGGGCGCGCCCTGTTTCTCGAACTGTCGGATCAGGCGCAGAACCTTGAGCTTGCCGGTGAAAAGTTCGATAGCGCTGATGATCCCCGATTTGACAGGATGATCAAACGTGGAGGCATAGGACAGGCTTCGGCGGTCATACTTCGTGAAGGTCACCGGTTCGCCGCTGCCATCGTTCAGCAGGGGCGCAGGGCCGGTTGGCGCATTCTCCGTCATGTGGTTAACCCTTTACGCATCACAGTGACCACCGGCCGCATTGCAAACACCGCCGTTACTGGCCTTCGCCGAACTTGTCAGCCACCAAGGCTGTTAACGCATCGGCCAATGCGTCCTGATCCGGGCCGGAGGTCTGTACATCAATCGTACACCCTTTGGACGCCGCAAGCATCAGCAGCCCCATAATGCTGTCACCAGAGGCGGACATCCCGTCCTTGCTGACTTCGGCGCGTGCATCAAAAGCCTCGACGACCTCAACCAGCTTGGCGGAGGCGCGGGCATGCAGGCCTTTTTCGTTTACGATTTTCAATGAGACTTGGGTCATACAATAGGGGCCTTGCTATTCCGCACTAACATTCTGGCTATCAATATATTTTCTGCCGGCCGCCAGGGCCGCGCGCACCGCCTCGGGCACTTCCAGATCACGTGACTTTGCCAGCTTGATCAACATAGGAAGGTTTGCGCCGTAAAGGATCCGACGGTTTTCAGGACGGCATGCAAGCAAACTGAGGTTCGACGGGGACCCACCGAAAAGGTCCGTTACGACGACAACACCATTGCCCGTATCCACGGCATCCGCTGCCTCGCAGAATTCCCGCTGCTTTTCGGTACGATCATGGTCTGCATGGATCGCAATAGCGCGCACGCCGTTTTGCGACCCAACAACATGTTCGATCGCAGCCAAATATTCTTTGGCCAATCCACCGTGTGCAACAATCACAATACCAATCAACGCGATGTCTCTTCCCGTTTACTACGATCCAGTTCGCGGTGTCTGATGGACACCTGCCAGCCGTCGTTCGAAAGTTTGAACGCCAGATGTTCGGCCAAAGTTACGGAACGGTGTTGCCCCCCTGTGCAGCCAAACGCAAGAGAGATATGCGATTTACCTTCAGTCTTGCAGGCTGGCAGGATCAATTGACACGGAGAGTTTACCTGTGCGGCAAAGCTTTCGAACAGCGGGTCGGCATGCACGTAATCGGCGACCTCTTTTTGTGTGCCGTTCATACCACGCAGCGAGGGTTCCCAATAGGGATTGCGCAAAAACCGGCAGTCAAACACCATATCCGCACTGCGGGGTAAACCGCGCTTATACGAGAAAGACTGTACGGATACGCTGAGGTGATGCTCCCCATCAAGCGCGAACCAGCGCTCCACTTCCGCACGCAACTGGTGTACATTCAGCTCGGACGTGTCGATCAGGACATCCGCCAGCGCCAGCACCGGTTCAAGCAGCTCTTTCTCGCGCACGATCCCCTCGACAGGTGTAGCGGTGGCCGCCATGGGGTGACGCCGGCGTGTTTCGGAGAAGCGACGAAGCAGGACGTTGGTCGCACAATCCAGATATAGCAATTCAATATCTACATCGGGACGAGACCGCATGTCCAACATCAGTTCGATCACGCGATCGGTCGAAAAATCGCGGTTCCGCAAATCGACACCAAGAGCCATCGGACGCAGTTGGCCCGGTGCTTCGAGCAATGCGCGCAGCATCCGCATCGGAATATTATCGATCGCTTCAAAGCCTGCATCCTCCAACACATTGAGCGTCGAAGATCGCCCTGCCCCCGCAGGGCCGGTCACCAGCACCATACGCCGGTTGGGTGTTACATCATCAGTCATCTGCTGTGTATTTCATCATCTTTGCCATCAAGTAAACAGTGGCAGCAAAATGGGGCCCGTCGCATCTTTTCAGGCATCGGATTTGGATGCCCATCACGTTCTGGTATGTGATTTCGGGAAGACGGTCGGGCTCATCTTGGTCAAGGTCTACGATAAGAA
>Ga0114900_1001545_pt1 | contig 13883 bp, 18 predicted proteins | sample MalvireepMed_231_FD_89685 | JGI IMG/M metagenome (GOLD analysis project Ga0114900, IMG submission 89685) | Marine viral communities from the Global Malaspina Expedition - Malaspina viral metaG DeepMed_231 | ecosystem: Environmental > Aquatic > Marine > Oceanic | place: Mediterranean Sea...
AAGATCACGCCGCGCAACGATGGGGTATGACGTATCCAGATTGGATGCGAACTCTTCTCCCAAGTCGCGCCTTACCGTGAAGTCGGCGCGTTCTGGATAAAAGTTTTCCGCTAATTCCTGAAACAGATTGATCAGGTTTTGGCTTTTGGAAAAAAGTTCCGTGCCTTCATCCAATAACTGACGATGACGGGAATCAAGCATGATCAGCCAAGCGTACCGCCGCCGCCGAACTGACCACCGGCTAGGGTTTTTATTGTTTCTTCTCGACCGCCGCGTTTACGAGCCCTCTGCATGGCAATCCTTTGTGCCGTCCGAGAGGCTTGCCCGCCCCTTACTGGGGCTTCAGGGGGTTCGGAGGGTGTTATAGCACGGGGCTGTGCGATTTGCGGTTTATCGTCTCCAAAAAGTTTACCTACCGCCTTGCTGGCAAGGGTGCTTGCGACGGCTCCGATTACTTGTTCAACCATATTTATCTCCTTTGTCTATGCCCGCGTGATCTTTTTGTAATCACCACCGGCTTCCGATTTCGTTTTGAGACACGGCCCCCGCCTAGCAGGGAATTACCGGCCCACCACGACATAATGACCGCATCGCCGCGATCAGTTGAACGTCCAAGGCGTTTAATCAAATCCTCTTTTGGCTCAATTCGTATTCCCCTGGCGGGAACGTCAAAAGTAGGAGCCGCCAGATCAGCGAGAAGGATTTGGTCTGACGGAAGTGCAATTGGAGAGCCTCCTTCCTGATCAGGATCAAGAGCCTCTCTGAATTTCCAGTGTGCGGCGGCGCGGACATTGAAAAATCCAAGCCGCCGGTCCTTGGTTCTCTGAAGTGTTGTTTCCGCACCGTTGAAGCCAATGACCTCAATGGCGTTGTCGGTTAAGTGTTCGTAAGTCGGGCCACCATACCCGCCGCCCATGTCGAGAATAACAACGGCATTATCCTTGCGGTTGGCGACGATAATGCCGGTTGAATATTTACCCATCGCTTCCGGCGGTAAATTCTTGCCCGGAACTTCGATCAGGGGCGCATACCAAGTGTCATATCTTGGGGCGACAACCATCGGGTCTTTGCCGCCGCCCGACGCATCGACTCCTATAGCGGTCATGGGGTAATTGAGCGGCGGCTTCTCGGTCCATCGTTTTTGAGCGGCGTCAATCCAAGCTGTCGGAATGACCTGTCTCGGGTGATCACGGAGTCCTACTGAGAACTTTCCTTCGGCGTAGACCTCTCTCAAGTCAGATGTCAGATGGGTCAGTTTGTCGCCGTAATCGCTTTGGTCGAGGTCGGGATTGTCCGATAGCCTGGATCGAATAAAGGTTCTGCTCGTTGCTCTGATCATTCGATTGAATTTTGGGTAGGGGCCGGGGCCTTCAACTTCACGTTCAATGTCGTCTTCGCCCCTGAAGTACCACCTTATCTCCCCTGTCTTTGCGGGATTGGGATGCTTCTTGTCAAGCCACGCGGCCCATCGCTTTACCAACCAAAGCCCTTCAGCGGTCAATGGCGGGTTGGAAGCGCAAACGATACGGCATCTTTGGTTAACGTCCGCCGACCGGCACCAGATGGATATGAACTCGAATTGGGTTTCACTGAAATCGGCGGCTTCGTCAAAACCAATAAGATCGTGAGGCTTGCCTTTGTATGATTGCTTATCCTCTTCGTTTAAACAACCGCCAAAGTCCAGTGTGCGGTCTGGCATCCGCCATTGAAGCAGGGTCCGGTTTAAACCGTCATTGTGACCGACAATTTCGGCGGTCCTTTCTGCAAGCGCCCTAGCGTCCTCACGGATACGTCTGAGGATTAAGGAATTTTTGTGACTCACCAATGCAAGGCCGCACAATAAATCAGATTTCCCACCCCCTGCCTCGCCGCCGAAATACAGTTCATCGGCTTGGCAGTTGAAGGCGTCAGTCTGTGGGCCGGGATTTGGAACCCAGATATAATCCTTGGACTTATCTAAAATTTCCTTGTCGAACGCCTTGCGCTGGTTTTCATCCAGCGCCCCCATTTTTTCGAGGATTTCGTTGAGAAGGCTCTGTGCCACTAGAGTTGTCCGTTTTGCTTGGCTAAAGCCAGAAGCTGGTCAACCTTCCATTCGAGGGTATGTTCCGGTAATTCGCCGGGATCGTTTGGGTCCACGCCGTCGAGAACATAAACCTCACGCAAGAAACGAAAGGCCGTTATCTCACCGTTGAGTTGGTTGATTTCAGCCGATAGCTGTTGGTGTTGCGTCGTCTTTTCATTGGAGATGCCAGTCAAATATTCGATCTTTGAATCAATCATCCCGGCAAGGTGTGTTTCCCATCCTTCGGGATATGGAACCGGCTCCCGCATGAGGCCGCAACCCTTGGGCATATAGACATTGACCCCTGCCAGCCGTGCAAGGTCGATGAAATGCCGGGCCCCGGCATATTGCTTACGATATTCCTCGCCGGATTCTAGGTCGATCCCCCAAATACCAAGGTCGGTGACATTCTCTTCGATTGCCATAGCGACGGCGTAGGCAATTTGGGAAGTGAACCAAGACCGTCCGTATTTCTCGAACATTTGAAGTTTCGGATAGACCACACATGCGGGCCATTCTGGCATGTCCTCTTCAGTGTAGATAATTCGAGGCGGCTCGACTTCCTTCAGTTCTTGAAGATAATGAACGAAACCATCAGGCCAGCGCCCGTTGCCGTGAATTTCAAAAAGCCTTTCCCAACGGTTTGAGTTCTTCCCGCCGGGCCCGATAGTCCAGAATTCCCATGAAAGATCATTCAGTGGGGCCGCACCCCTGGATGGGCAAGTCCCAAGGATTCCGATCTTGCGGGGCGGTTTGTCCCTGATTTCCCTCTTATACCCATCCATAACGACGGTGGTGTATTTAGGGTCTGGTGTATCAGTTTCTTTCCGGTTGTCCGCAAGATCGCCCTTTTTCTTTTTCCCCATCAGCCGATAACAATTCCTGCGGTCGAGCCGATGACCGACCATTCAGTTGTGGAAATGCCGCGAAGGCGGATGGTTGTGCCTGCCAATTTCACCCTTGAAATGAACAGAGAGGAACCGGCGGCGTTGTTGGCGGGTTGAAAGATGATAGAGGTGGCGGTGCCACCAAGGGTGAATTCCGTACCAGAGGTGCGAATTTCGATTTCCTTGAGAATACCGGCCACTGGAGCGGCAATTTCATGCGCCGTCATAGCCGTGGCCGACGCCGAAGAAAGCAACTGCCGCCCATAGTTGGTGAAGGTCGAGCCGACTGAAGCCGCGACCGCCGATTGGGCGTTGAGGTTTTGACCGTCAAGAGTCATGACACCGACGAAGGACAGGGCCGTCGAGGATGACCTGATTTGACCCGTTGAATCTTTCATCAACGCGCCGTAGGCGTTTTTATCGACGATTGCGCCAGTCGAAGACAGTGCAAGACGCCGACCGTGGATTGAAGTGAGTCGATTGTATGCCATCTTTTTTCTCCTTGCTTAAAGATGCTGTTGCGGTGGAGCGGGCCTTGTATCCCGGCGGCTCTGACCGGCCTTAACGTCCGTAGCCAAGCGTGACGTTGACAGTTAAATCGGTTGAAGAGATAGCGGCAAAATGAGTGTAAGAAGGCTTCGGAACCTTCAATATAACCTGATCTCCGCCGTTGACCATAATGGAGTGCGATGCCGCCGCGACAATATTCGAGTCACCCAATGCCACATGGTAATGGGGGGCGTCTTGTGAGAAAATCCGGATTGATCTACCGCCCGGACTCTGCCATTCGCGCACACTTGTTGCTTCCAAGGCAATGGCCGTTGAAACATTGGCAACGGATGTGCTTTGGAATGATGGGGCCGTCGAAATGATGGGCTGGAAGCCCTCTAATCCGCGTTTAGGCATGACTTTCTCCTAAAATTCAAGGTGTTCGAGATATTTCTTCTTATTTTTCTTGGCGGCTTTTAAGCCGATGTCGGAGTCGCCGGGCCTTGGAAAAATGTCGCAAAGAACCTTATCCAAAAATCCCATTTTCACACCGGCATCCCGTAGCCGCTGTTGGAGATCAGTGTCCAAAACTTTATTTGTTTCGTTTCGCCAGCAATCGGGGTTGAATTTGAACTTTTTCAGCTTCGACCGATAAAGCCATGTCTGGAGGGAACCGACCTTCACCCCGTCAACGTCATACGGCTCCAAAACCCCTTCTAGGGACATCGCCTTCGCTGAAACGAAGTCGAAGGCATGTTCCTTGGCAAAATTCAACAGGCTGGAAACGAGATTTTTATGCCAAACGTCGTCATCGTCGATTGTTGCAATCCAATCGCCGGTTACTTCGTCCAATCCAACATTGGACGCCGCTACTCTTTGGGCAAACCAGTGGTTTTCCACTGTCGGGGGATATGTTTCTTCCCGGGGGATAGAGACGCACCTTACGCGGTAATCCTTTAATTGTGCCTTATGGACTTCCAGTTCGGTGCCATCGGTACAGCCGTGGGCGACGACGATAATTTCAAGGTCTTTGTATGTTTGGGCCTGGACGCTCGGAAGTGCCCCTTCCATCAACAAATCAACGCGATTGTAGGTCGGGATGTAGATGCTGACTAATTGATCCATTCGCGCCGCTCCGCTGTGCTTTTGATGGTTTTCTTTTCAGAGGCCGTTGGCCGCTTGATGCCGTCGCCTGTCATCTTTTCCGCCGCCAAAATCATTTCAACCATGTTGGCGAATTCGGCGGGCTCCATTGACGCCCTGTGATCTGGCCCGGGTTGTTCCCGGCTGGCCGTAAAATGCTTTTCGATCACCGAAGCGCCATATGCAACGGCAAGGACCGGGGCAACACATCCAAGCGTGTGGTCCGAAAGACCCACCGGACAGCCAAACGTCTTTAGGGCCAATAATGCAGATACATTTGCATCTTCCGGCGGCGTTGGATAGCCGCTATTGCAATGAAGCAGGGTGATATCCGCGCCCTTCATAAATCTATAGGCGTTATAGATTTCGGTCAGGGTTGTCATGCCGGTCGATAGGATAATGGGCAACCCGGTTTTTCCCGCCGCCCTGAGAAGCTTGTCGTCAAACAAACCGCCGGAACTGATCTTGAGTCTCGTAATCTCTAATTCATCAACGAGGAAATCAAGGCTTCTTACATCAAACGGGGTGCAGAGAAATTCAATCCTTTCGCCGCAATATTTTTGAAGTTTTCGTAGCTTATCGAATGACAAATGAAGACGTGTCAGCATTTCACGCCCGCCGCCAGGTGGTTCCAGTGCCACGGGATCGAAAGATTGAAATTTCACCGCGTTGGCACCGGCTCCAACAGCGGCGTCGATCAGTTTTTTGGCCGTGGTAAAATCGCCGTTATGGTTTACGCCGATTTCCGCGATTATGAACATATGCCGGGTCCGGACGGGACATTGATAATGGAATTTGCCAGCCGCATTGTTGTTTCAAGATCGTCCCTTGGATTATTCTGATACATCGGCATTAAATGGAGCGGGGTCCATGACAGCCGCGACTCGATACCGACTCCATTTAACAATAAAACGACTTCATGGCGAAGGTGTTCATCCCTAACAACGACGGCATTAAGCCAGTGATTTGTTGGCCGGACTGTCTTTAAAACTGCCGCATATCCTGTCCCTTCAAAGGCTTCGTGATATGCATAATTTATCCGTCTCTTCCGTTTCAGAATGTCCGGCAGATTGTCCATTTGCGCCAATCCCAAAGCGGCGTTCATGTTGGGCATCCGGTAATTGAAACCGACATCGCTGTGCCAGAATGAATGGGGCACTTCGATCTTGGATACCGTCGCCAAGGCGCGAATTCTTTCAGCGGTTCTTTCGTCGTCGGTCAACACCATGCCGCCGCCGCCGGTCGTGATGGTCTTGTTGCCGTTGAAACTGATTGTGGCGGTATGGCCGTTGATTTTGGTGATGGCCCCAAGGGCCTGTGCGGCATCCTCAATTATAGGAATTGAATATTTTTCGCCTATTTTGCAAATTTCTTCGATATTGCAAAGGTGCCCGAAATTATGGACGGCAATGACGGCTTCGACATGATTGTGCCGTAGCCAGTCGTTTAAACGAACCGGAGATAAACTGCCGTATTTGTCGCAATCAATAAAAACCGGGATCGCGCCGCAATAGCGAACAGCATTCGCGACTGCCACAAAAGTAAAACCCGGCAATGCAACATGGTCGCCGGGTTTAATGCCAACCGATAAAAGAGAAAGATGCAGGGCGGCGGTTCCGCTGGACAATGCAACAGCGTATTTCGCGCCCGTACACCCTACAATGGCCTGTTCAAAGCGTTCAACATGTGGGCCGTGCGTTACCGCACCCATTTGAACGGCGCATTTGACGGCCATCGATTCCGATTTTCCGATCAGGGGGGAGTGAAGTTTAGTGGCCCGCTTGACTACGGACTGGACGGCCTCGACGATATAAGCCGCTCGGCTTCCAGAAAGTCCTCCATGTGGTCTATATCCACTGACCGGCCCTTGGGCATTCCATAAGTCGTCACTCTTCCCGTGTCGAATAGATTTGTCTCCCTTAACCATGTCGTCCATGCAATGTAGACCGCTCCATTGGCGTCCGGCCTGTTCTCGGTAATTGAAATACAGGATGGCGCATTTCGGTCAGAGCAAATTTTGATAGCGTTGTCGATGTCGTCTACCAGCCGTAACGGCGATGTCACTTGAAGCAATATGATCCAGTCATGCGGCTCGAAATATTCGAGGGCATGGAAAATGCCGTCATAAATCGAACTTTCATCAGCCGCCAGATGGGTTGGCCGGTCAATGATCTGAAGAGGAAATGGCTTAACGGTCTGAACCACGTCCTTGTCATCGGTCGAGACAATCAAGGAATCAATGTATTGGCTTTTTAATGCTTCCTCGACGGTCCAAAGGATCAGTGGCTTGCCGTGCATCACCCGCATGTTCTTCCCGGGCAATCGTTTCGAGCCAGCCCTGGCCGGAATGATGGCGAGGACCGTTTGGCCGTTGATCATGCCGCTTCTCGAACCGGAACTCCGGCTTGCTTCATAGCGTCTTTGGTGTGCGACAAGAAACAGGTGTCGTAATGAAGGCAATGGGCCATTGCTATTGCATCTGCCCCCTGTTTAAACGCTAAAACGGCGTCGTTGGGAACGCCCATGCCGCCGGAAGCAACAACGGGTACTTTTGATTCCTTCGCAACGCATCGGATCAAATCAAGGTCGAAGCCCTTTTGGGTGCCTTCCCTGTCAATGGAAGTTAGGAGAATTTCACCGGCCCCGCGATCAATTGCCTGACGAGCCCAATCCTCAACACACTTCCCGGTGTTCTCCCTGCCGCCATCGACCCATACCATGTCGGTGTAAGCGTCTCCGCCGGGCCAGACAAGGCGCTTGGAATCAATCTGGATAACAACGCATTGAGAACCAAATTTCGCGGTTAATTCGTTTATGAGTTCCGGGCGTTTGACAGCGGCGGTGTTTAAACAGATTTTGTCGGCTCCACAACGTAGAAGCCTCTTGGCATCATCGACGCTTCGGATGCCGCCGCCAACGGTAATCGGCACAAAAACTTCTTCTGCCGTTTGAGAAACCAAGTCTTCCAAGGCGTTTCGGCCATATAGGGAAGCGACGACATCTATGTATAGAATTTCGTCGATGCCTTGTTCGTAGTATCGCTTTGCAAATTCATTTGGATTCCCAACGACTTTAACCCCTTCCATCCTGACCGGCTTAATCAGGTTTGGGGATTTAATGTCCAGCCGCGCTAGTAGACGCTTTTTTAGCATCGTAGACGTTCTTCCGGGTTTTCCATGAGCCGTTTTTTTTGAGCCAGATACGAGGGTTGCGGTATCTGTTGACGACTATGCAGAAGTGATTGTAGTCGAGGCCAAGATAATCCAGGGTTTCTTTCATATATATTTTCGGAACCTCGCCGTCATACCGCTCTACCAATGCGACGGCTTCGTCCCGCGTGATGTCTCCGTCCCTGACTTCGTGCGCGGCATCTGAAGTGCAACGTCCGATGCCGAATTTGATGTAGGCCATGTAATAATGAAGGCCATCGGTGCGGTCGTCGAGGGAAGCATATTTCGAGTGTGTTCCCTCTGAATGTCCGTCCGGGTTGGCCTCAAAGCCAAACCTCTCGGTTGCGAGATAATAATTGCTCTGCGGGTGCCATTTCTTGTAATACCCAAGCCAGTGGAATTCCGGATTGCGGTCGAATTCCATCGGCGGCAGGGAATAGAAGATCGTAACTTCGCGGGCCTCTTCGCGTGTAAACGCTCCAAGCTCCATCCCAATTTCTACAAGCTTATTGACCCCTGTGCCCTTCAGATAAACCCGGTCCCAGTCAGCGGTATCCCAACAAGGCTTGTCGTTCGCCGCCGGATCGCCGCCGTATTCCGCCTCGCCGTTTTCCCCGAACATCACCAGCGGTATATTCAATTTGCTTGCCATCTGCATCGGATAGCAGAGTTGGCCGAAGGGGAACGGCTGGAAATGATCACCAAGGTATTCAAAGGCCAACCGTGCCAGCTTCCGATGAATCAGACCGTTCGGAAACATGGTAATGCAATCGTATCCGGACTGGATAAAACTATTGAAATTCTTGAGGCCAACGTCGGTGAATATGAAAGGAGCGAAGCTGACACAAAGCGGATTCATTCCATATTCATGTTTCAGGGTGTGGGCGACGAATGCGGAATCCTTTCCGCCGGACGCCGGGACCAAAACATCGTAATGGCCCCGGCCCCGATGAGCGTCCAACAAAGAGGTTAGCTGGTCCGCTCGTTCATCCCAGTCAATTCCTTCATCTTTCCTTTCCGCGAACCGACAAGCGGAGCAAACCCCCTCGTCATCAAAAGTAATGCGTGGGCGCTGGTTGCTGACCACGCATCTTTTACAGAATTCAATTTCTTCGGGCCCGGTCTGTCCGTCTAAGTTTTCAGCTTCGTCCCGGATGCGCTGTTCGACCTCTGGGCTCCACAGTTCCTTCATTTATCAGGCCCATCTACAAGAAAGCCGACCATTGCACCGCCGCAAAGGACGATGAAGATAATGATCATCAACAGGATTTCGCAACATAGGCACACTATCGGTTAACCCATTTTTCAGCCTTCGTGGGATCGTCAATTGGGACCGGGGTTTCCTTGTTACAAACTGTACATTGCAAGGCGAGAAGGACGTTGGATTTTTCGACTTCGACTCTGGATATTCCATAGAACGAGATATTGCCGCAATCGCAAGTGGCGATACCGTTGGCCCCAAGACCAAGAGACATCTGACCGGGGGATACTTGTTCGTCACCCATTTTGAAGTTCAAGATAGTCGTAGCAAACGTCGCAATTCTTGGAACTGTAATCGTCGTTTGCCAGTTTTTCCCGGTATGCCTCTATTCCCTTATCCATCCAGATTAGAGAAATCGGGACTTTGAGGATGTTCGCCATTTCGGCAACGCCGTTGTAGTCGTTGCAACAAACCGCCACGGTGCCATCAAAATGGATCGAAAGCTTGTCGAACACTTCCGGGCAGGGTTTGGGGTGGTGTAGGTCGTCGGGCTCGAATTCACTCAGCCGCGCCAGCGTTTGTTTCTCTTCCTCGCTTAAACGCACGGCCCTCTGGTCGATGAACCGGAAAACGGTCTTCCCGATTGAAACCTGATCCACAAGCGATTCCATATCGCGTCTGAATAGTTCGATCTTTTCTGGAGTCTCATGGGTTGTCGTGGTCGAGACGGCGATGAAGGGAAAGGGCCGTGAATTTCGGATACCCGAAAACATCCTGATCGTATCCAGCAATTCCGGGAACCAATCTATATTCCGCATTTCAGCGAATGATTCTTTATCGACACCCTGGAATGAGAACTTTATCGAGTCCAAACCAGCTTCGATCAAGTCTTCGGCCAGCTCTTCCGTCATTTTGCTCCCGTTGGTGTTCAAGTGCGTCAGGAGCCCGGCATCGTGCGCCATCTTGATAAAGCGCGGAAGATCAGGGTGCATTGTCGGCTCCCCCCAACCGATGAACCTCAAGGCCGTCTTGTGCGGCTTGCAATCATCGACGATACACTCAAAGACCTCTTCCGTCATAAACCCGGTTAGACGATTCATGGACAAATTACCCGTGGGGCACATCAGACAGCGAAAATTACAGGCGTTGGTCAGTTCGAGGTCGATGATCCGGGGGAATTCCCGAAGGTCGTCGTTTTTTTCCCGGTTGGTGCCGGAGTTGCAAATTTCATACAGGGGGTCGAATGGGTTCACTGATAAACCTTGCCAGCTTTGACGAAACGGTTCTCCATCACGGATTTGCCTTCGATGATGATGGCCCCGGCCCCGATAAAAGCGCCTTCCTTGATGGTGCAACCGCCAAGGATGATCGCGCCGGGGGCGATGAACACATGATCCTGAATGATGCAGTCGTGATCGACTTGAGCGCCCGTGTTTATGATGACGTTATCACCAATCACGGTATTCACCTGAAGAATCGCTCCTGACATGATTTGTGCGCCGTGGCCGTGGCGGACATTAGGGGCGATGAAGGCGGTCTTGCATATGACTGAAAGAAATCGCTTCGCTCCGTATTTTCTGAAAACCTCGCGCCGTATTCTGTTGGAGCCTATTCCGAGTAAAAGGTCGTCGTCTGGTTTCGGTTCTTGGTCGGTGGTGATGCAATAAAACTCCATACCCGCCGTTATCAGGCTTTTCAGAACCCCGGCGTGTCCGCCGTCGCCTATGATACAAATCATGCGGCTTTTTTCCTGATTTCTATCGTAATCCCTGCCAGTAATTCGGCTATCTTCGACGACGCGCCGGGTCCGCCGTGAACATTAGGCCCAAGATTCCCAAATCCAATAGCGCACCTAATGGCGCTTTCGATGTCTTGAGCGTTGGCCTTGCAGTTGATTGTGCCGAAGGATGTTTCCCGGCCCTTTTGACGGTCCCCGATGTTGACGGTAGGCACACCAAGGCTCGGGCATTCTATAATAAACGAACTGGAATTTCCAATAACTGCGGCGGCGTGGCGGCAATGGCGAAGGTAGCTTCCCACGGGCCAGTTTACTTTGTGGGAATAATTCAGCGTGGCGGTGATTTTTTCATGGCCCGGGTCGTTGTTGACGCCGGTCCAGTATATTTGATAATCGGGAAATTTCGCCAGGGCGTCCACCAGCGCCTTAACCCCACTGGAGTCTCCAAGAGTTTCTGGATGATAGGTGATAACGAAATGCTTGGCCCGTTCACGCGGGCCTTCTTTGAGGATGTCGGACAGGTTATCAAGCCCCGGTGAGCCGACGTTCCAAATCCGTTCCTTGGCCTCTCCCATCCGGATGAGTCGTTTCTCGTATTCTTCGCACGAAACGAAATGTATATGGGAAAGTTTGGTGATGGCGTTTCTGATCGCGTCGTCGAAAGAGCCTTCAGTGGCTTCGCCGCCGTGAATGTGGGCGATTGGGACTTGAGCGACCGTGGCGGCACCGCAAGCGGCGAGAGTTTCGTACCTGTCCCCAAGGACCAATAAAAGATCAGCTTCGTTTAAATTAAAATAGTCCGATGCCTTTTTCGCTGAACTTGAGAACCCAACCAACGAATCCATGTGGCCGGGAAGATCGAGGTGGTTAATTTCCAGCCCTTTTGTTTCCATCAGGGCGGCGATTACTGGTTCCAGTGGGGATTTGTCGGCGCGGCTCGAATAGGCCACGCAAATGGTCTTCGTCAATGGATAGCCGGTTCCTCTGGTTTATCTTCCGGTTGCGGGGCGAGAGTGCCTTGTTGCAGAAGGAAAGCTACACGCCTGGCGATTTCGTTCGCGGAAACATCATTGTCGGGGATCAGGGCCTTGCCGTCCTTGCCGGTGATTTCGTTTCGGATAGTCGGGGCGAAGCGTTCCGGCCATCCGCGTTCGAGCAAGAACTGAAGCATCCTGTCGGAATACTCGCGTTCGGTGGCGATCAGCTTGCCCTGATAGAATTTTCCAACTTCGACGCCATCATAGGCGCGGCGGATGGCCTCTTCCTCAAGCTTCTCGAATATTTCGGATCGGGCTATCTCGAATTCGGCCCGGAACTCTTCATTGTTTTTTCGGAGCGAGTAAAAACCGACGTATGTACGCCCTGCCGCCGCCGCCGCTTTTTGTTGCGACCGCGTTTTCCGGTATACCTCAAGAAAGGTATCCTTCTGTTCGCGGGTAATGGGACTATTCCTTGCCATTATCGTTCCGGATTTGTTGGGGAATTGCTACCGCAGGGAATTGAAGTTAATCAACCCCCGAAATCGGTGAATAATTTTACTTACCAGATTGATTTATTTAATGTCAAGCGACATGACGCTCTGGCACACTGGCTCTCACTTTGCGGCCAAAGCAGTTAAGCAATGCAATTATGCGATCACCCTGTCTTTGCTGGTACAATCCATCGAAGCCGATATAAGAGCCGCCGACTATTCGTATTTTCTGATTGGGCTTAAACTGGCGGTCCTGAACGGTTTCGCCATAAACAATAACAGCGCCGCCGTCCTTTTTCATGCGCTCTCGGATAACATCGACAACCGAATCGTCCAACATAGAGGGTTCTTTGTCCCCGTTGCACACAAGATAGCTGACGCCGGGTGTGCTGGAGACAGGTCGCCATCGGTTGTTCTCTGGCATCCAAAGGAACAGATAACGGGGGAAGAGCGGAGTTTTTTCTGTGCCGCGTGGCGTTCGGCACAAGGGTAAAAAGGTTGCAAAACCCTGTTGAATTAAATGATTTTCGGCCCGCTTCTCTTCCCGTGGTTTGCAGTAACACACCAGAGCCATAAATCCTTGTAGTTTAAACAAGAATCCATGTCAAGGAGAAGTGCCCGAATTGTCGGTCTTGTCTACATCCTGTCTAAAGGCGCGTATTCAGTAAAGTCGCTCGGTGCCGCGTCCCAGACCGTCCAAAGAACCTCCATTGTTGGCGCACCCGCTTTAGCACCGAATAGAAAGTCCGGTCGCCAGCGTAACGGCAACACGGCGGCGGGCTGGTATTTGTCGAACACCGAACCGCGCCGGGCCGCATGCCAGTATTGGCTTTTTAGAAGGAAGGCAAAAGGAACACCCATCTTTGACGCAGTGTTGATAAACTCCTCGGCCTGTTTAAATGGCGGGTTAGTAATAATCCAATCACACTCGCATTTTGATAACGTTGTGAAATCAACGCCGGTTTCCCCGCATCCTTGATCGTGAAGGTTTGAGGATACCACATGATAGCCTTTGGCCTTGATTGCCTTGGTCATGTGACCCTCACCGCAAGCTGGTTCCCATATCGTCGTGTTCTTAGGTAGATTGAGCCAGTACAACAAGGCTTCGGTGACGTTGGCGGGGGTTGGGTAGAAATCTGTTCCGCTCCGGTCGTCGGCTGATTTGTTGGCTAGTGTTTCACCCCTCATCTTCCACCTCCTCAAGGAGAAGTGCCGGTCGCGGGCGAGAAAGGAATCATTTTGCCCCACCGGCTGACGGGGTTTTTTAATGCACGGCACTCGCCGTCTAATCCGTGTCCGCTCAACTGGCCTCGCGGGCCACCCCGGCGGCAAGGGAAATAAAAAAGCACTTCTAGATGTTTATTCAATTTCAAGTCTGTTTAAGAGTCTGCGAACGCTTGTCGGGTGCCATTTGCCGCCATAAGAGGCTTTGATGCCATCTGCGTTTAAACAATCGGCAATTTTGGCGGCGGTGCAGACCCCCAGTTTTTTAAGCGATATTATTTTGGGTTCGAGTGTTTTTGCCCGGTTGAGGGCCGATTTCCGGTTTTTTTCGGCCAATTTCTTGCCGGTGGCACCCAGAACAACGCCATTGGCTTTAGCGGCCTTCAGGGCGGCTTTTGTGCGCTCTGACACCATGCCTGACTCCAATTCGGCCACCGCCGCCATCATTGTCAGGAAAAACTTGTTCATCGGACCCTTTGGCATGTCCGGAAAGTC
>Ga0114900_1001549_pt1 | contig 13874 bp, 25 predicted proteins | sample MalvireepMed_231_FD_89685 | JGI IMG/M metagenome (GOLD analysis project Ga0114900, IMG submission 89685) | Marine viral communities from the Global Malaspina Expedition - Malaspina viral metaG DeepMed_231 | ecosystem: Environmental > Aquatic > Marine > Oceanic | place: Mediterranean Sea...
GGTGCTCGGCGAGCACCCGGAGTTGCGAGAAGTCTACGACCGCGCCGGTGACGGCTCCGCGATGAACCCATTCGTCGGCGACGTCATGTGGAAGCTGCGCAAGTACGGTGAACTCAGCGACGCGCAGATCAGCGCGGTCAAGCGGGCGGTGGCGCGGGATGCCGAGTGGGCGGCCAAGCGGGCCGAGCAGCGGGCCGAGGATGCAAGCAGCGAGTTTATCGCTGAAGTTGGCAAGCGCATCACCCTCACCGCCGAAGTCGTCGCGACCAAGTTCATCGAGAGCGACTACGGCGGCAAGCTGTTCATCCTGCTCCGCAGCGAGGGCAACATCGCGGTCACTTTCTACTCCGGCTTCGCCGACACCTACGAGAAGGGTGAGACGGTCACCATCAAGGCCACCGTCAAGGCGCACGAGACCAGAGACGGTATCAAACAAACGATGCTCGCGCGGATCGCGCGGCAGCAAGCTGAACGGAGGTAGAGCATAACGATGGTAGTGAAGGAATCGGAAATCACTCAGAAGCGCGGCGAGGAAAAGCTGAGCGTGGTCATGGGCACGCACCGGGAGGTGTCGCTGGCCGGGCCGGGGCGGGTCTGGTACACGCGCCTCCGCATCTACCGTAAGGACGCGCCGCCGTTCGAGGTGAGCGGGCACTACGACATGACCGAGGAGGAGGCGCTGGCGGACTTCTACCAGCGCGCGGAGCGTGAGGTGAGGGGAGTGAAGCGCGAAATGGAGGACGGCAACTAATGACTATTGATGTGCAGAAATACCAACTCATGGTCGCGGACAGCACGCCGGGCCGCTTCGAAGGAGAGACCGCCGTCACTGCCTATTTCTACGAGGCGTATCTCAACGGCGACGGCGAGTGGCTGGGCGACTACTCGCTGTTCAGCGTGAGCCCGGAGGAGATGTTGGCCTTCGGCCTCGATTTCACCGCCACCGCTTTCCTGGTGCGGCAGGACGACAACGGCTTCATCTACGGCCACCCGGCTACGGTCGAGACGGTGGCCGCCCTCCGCACGGAGGTAGAGGCCGCTGACGACGAGGACGAGTGGCCGCCGGACGCGGACACCGTGGTCATCCCGGAGGAGGAAAACTAATGGCACTCAGGGTCTACAACATCATCAACATCCCCAACATCGCGACCTTCTACCCGGTCGAGACGCCGGAAGAGGGCGCCGCGCTCATCGAGAAGATGGGGAAGGCGCAGCTAGCTAACCCCGGCATCGACTCGAACGTGTTCGGGCTGGAGGAATGGGACACCGACGCGGGCGAGTGGCTGGAGTGGTACGGCCCCTACGGTGAAGACATTGACGAGTTCATGGAGGCTCAGGGCTACGAGGAGGAATCGTAATGCCGATGTATTGGGACGCACGCACGGTTGAGACCAAGATCAGCCGCGTGAAGGTGGAACTGCTCGCGGATTTCTTCTACACGATTGTGAGTCAGCAGAACTACTTCGCCCGGAGCGGCGGGGTGCTCACGCTGGACGAGCAGATGGTGGACAAGGACATGGCGGTCATCTGGGCGCACATGAAGCGCTTCATCGACCCGATGGAGAAGCACATCGAGGCGTACCACGCGGAGGGCGGGCTCATCGAACACGCCTTCGACCCGGAGTACGACCGCGAGCCGGAGGCGCCGAAGCCCGGCAGCATCCTGGCCGAGCGCGGTGAACGGAGTGCATCGCACGGGCACATGGTGCCGCCGGTGTTCATCCTGGCCGAGAACATCGCCAAGCTCGAAGACACGAGCGTGACCGGGGAGGAGTACGAAGCGGCACGCGATGAACTGCTGAGCTTCGTCGGCTTCCAGGTCTACGCCAGCCATAGCAGGGTTGACCCGGAGGAGGTGTTCGGCGCAGTCAGTTAGTCCTGCGGAGGACGGCGAGATCGGCTCGCCGTAACGCACCAGCGCCCCAGTTCCAAGCCTGGGGGCAAATCAAAGTGCGCGGAGGTGCCCGATGGGGGACGAGTTCGGACGCAAGGCTGCCTACGTGGCCCTGTACGTCACGGAAGACTTGAAGTGGGTGGCCGTAGACCGGCGTGCGATGCTCGGAGTCGCGACCTTCGACGTCGGCGGCTACACGCCGGTCTTCGAGTTCTTCGCCACGCGCGAGGACGCCGAGACCGAGGCCAAACGCCGGAACGCGGGGATGGGGCTGAGTGAGCGTGAGGCGTCAGTCATCACGATCTCCTCGATGGCTCTGGAGGCTGGCGAGCAGCGGAACGGACGCAGCCTGGACGAGGTGGTTGCGGAGCTAGAGGGCAAGAAGATTGGGCACCTCCACCAAAACCAACGCGAACACGCCTTCGACCCGGAGGAGTAATGAAGGTCATCAATCTCGACGATAAAGTAGGCCCAATCCCAGCCGACCCGCAGTACACCGACTGGAAGTTGGAACACGTCGCCAAGGCGCTCAACACGGTGCCGCTGCCGCAGGAGATATGGGAAATCATCAGCGACCTGCACAGCGCGGTGATGGGGCTGATGAGGGAAGTGAGGGGCCGATGAGTATGCCCGCTGGTTATGACGCCTGGCTAACTACGGACGTGGAAGGCGAGCGCCGCCAAGAACGCGCCGACTACTGCGCGGACAATCACCCTGACTTCGACGGTGAGGGCGAGTGCCCCGAGTGCGAGGCCGAGGACGCGCATTGGGCACAAGGCCCAGACCCCGACGACGAGCGCGACCGGCGCCGGGAGCGAGACCTGGACGAAAGGGAGGGGTGATGCTGATACGCGTGACCTACGAGTCCATCGACGGCTATCGCGAGACGCGCACGTACAAGACGCTGAAGGGCGCCCGGCGCTACGCTCAGCATCGGCTCGGCGAGCACCCGGACATCGGGATCACCGGGGCCGTCGATGACTACGGGATCGGGAAGATTCAGGTGGACGGGGACGCGCGCAGCGCTGACCTGTTCCCAGAGGACGAAACCTGCACGCACTACAAGGCGTACCGGCGCAACCCGCACGACGAGTTCACTTACTGGTGTCCGACCTGCGGGTTCCAGTGGAACACCGAAGACATAGACGAAGAGGCCCGCAACGAGGCCGGAAAGGGGGCAGGCTGATGCCGTACACGACGGTTGAGAAGTACGAGACCCTCATCACCCGCATGGTGAGTGAGGTCGCACAGGCTGAAGGTAAGGAGGCGGTGGCCGAGTTGGTCATCGCCCTAGAGCGAGCGCTAGCGTTCGCAACTGAAATCGCACAGGAAAAGGAATGAATCAACCAACGAAAATCGAACTGAAGCGGAGAGTGTCCACGGTCAAGAAGGCGCTGATCGAGGCGGGCAAGAAGGGTATGCAGGTGAGCGAAATCCTTGCAGTCCTGAGGGTGGACGAGCCCAACCTCACGCGGGACACGCTGGCAGCTTGGGTAGCGTCGCAGACGCGCCGAATCCAGGCGGTGCGCGGGTCGCACCGGGCGCATCCGGGGGGTTACACCTGGTATCACCGTGGAGCCGACCCGAAGGCACCGGCCCCGACGGCGCGCAGAGTCCCGGCGCAGGGCCGGGTCATCACCATCACCCTACCCTCCCTGCCCCGCATCACGCCGCTACGCGTGTACGCCGTGGGCGTGACGGTGCTCGCCGCAACGCTGACCGCACTGGCGGTGCTCTAGATGGATTACACCGCATTGGAACGCGCACAACTAGTGCTTGCGCTGCAAGCTGAGGTCTACCGTCTCTGGCACGAGGTTGGGCGTCCTGATACTGACCACTGGCAAGCATGGCCCGTGGCACTCGCCAACTTTATAGCCGGGCGCAAGTGGCAAGCGTCCACTAGCGTGCGAGCAATCGGGAAGCGGGAAGCAGGAACGTGGACGGTCGAGCAAGCAAGAGGAGAGGGAGAGTAATGGCAACGGTTATCACCGTAGACGGGCACGAGTCGACGGCCCATCCCGCAGACGGGAAGGTGTTCACGCTGGAGGAGCTTCAGAGCTACGTCGGCGGGTACATCCAGAGCATCAGCCTGCCCAACGGCACGTCCATGTACGTGAACGAGGAAGGGTTACTAGAGAGGCTGGCCCCCAACGAGAAGGCGAGCGAGATCGCAGCGCCGCACTACGTCGTTGGGAACGTCATCATCTGTACGGACGCCGAGACCGGCGCCGATAAGAGAGAAGAGCCGGAGCCTGCGGAGTACGTGCTGCGGGTGACCGAGGAGGACGTTGGCGTCCTGGTGAAGTGGCTAGACGGCCTCGCCGGGTGCGACCAACTCCAGCGCCGCATCACAGACCTACGCACCGCCATCGCGGCGGGCATCGCAAGGAGAGTTTGATGAAAGCAATCTACGAAGAGTCCAGCGAAAGCTACGAGGAAGCTCCCGACGGCGTGAGAGTCACCGTTCTGAAGGCTGAGTACCACGACGCGCCTCGGACGCCGCGCTATCTCGTCGTGCTCAGCACGTTCACCGGGGTAGGCAGCGGGATCACCCAGCGGTGGGACAGACACGACGCTAATGTCATCCGGTGGGCGCAGGCTGAGTACGACACGCTGAAAGCGAAGGTGGCCGATGCTCTCCAAAATTGATCTCGACATCGTGGCCGAGGTGACCCTGGAGTTGGTCGCCCTGTTCGACAACGTGCAGCACAAGAACGTGGCCGAGCTTCTGAGCTACGCCCGCATACTGGGAGACGCATACAAGAAGGACGCCGCGTTGAAGCTGAGCGCCCAGGCTGCTGGCCGCGCACGTAAACGGCGCCGGGAGTTGGAGGCGCTGGCGAAACGCTTCAGCGGGCCGACACATGAAGCGAAGATAGCCCACACGCCGTCCCGCGCAGGGCCGCCGTTCAAGCTAGTGGCCACGAACATTGAGCACGGGAAAGAGACCGGCGCCGTCTCTATCCCGTGGCTGAAATGATTGACGCGAGAGTTGTCCCTGTGACATCATATCCGCATGAATACTTACGAGTTTGAGTGCGACCGTTGTGGCCACGAGAAAACCTTTGTCTCGTGGCCGCACAGGTATGAGAGTGAGAGCCTAGACGGGCAAGCGTGCCCGAAATGTACGGGCGGGGCGCTGCGGCGGAAATACGGCACGTTCACTTTCAATGTGTCCCGTGTGGCACGGCGGGGTAAGCGATGACTTTTGTTGAAAAGGTCGAGGCTTTCCTGGAGAAGCACGAGCATTGGAATCAGAACCGCCTGGCGAAACAGGTGGATATCTCGCGGCAGCACATCAACTACTGCATGCGTGGGGAGCGGCCTTTTAGCGAGCGCTTGCAGGCTCGCATCGAGACCGTGATCGCACTGGAGGGCGGCGACGAATGAACCGGGTAACCAGAACAACGCCACGGGAGCCGTCGCTCGGCCCCCTACCCGTCGACGGCAAGTTCGATCTCGGCCCCGCGAGCGCCCTGGTATGCCCCAGTTGCGGTAAGGCTCCCGGCCCTTACCACCATTGCACGAATGGCCGTGAGCGCGCGTACCTCTACGTGGTCGCCCCCTACGGTGCGATCACATGCAACACCGGACTACGGCGACCGACAAAACGAAGTGAATAGCGAATCTGAAAGGGGTGCGTGATATGGAACAGTTAGAGATGACGAGGAAGGTGCGGACGCGGGTGAACGTCTCCACGACAGCCAAGGGTATCAAGACCTATGACTGCACCGTAGAGTCGGACGAGCTACCGCAGAGCCAGATTCTCATGGCCAGCGATCTGTTGGTCGGTGAACTGGAGTCGCGGTACTCCATAGCGGCCCAGCTAAACCGGGCCGAGGAGTTGGTGGCGGAACTGAAGAAGGCAGAGGGAGGAGCTTAGGATGACCAGCCTAGACGTATACCGGGGCGACCCCGGTGAGAACGCAGCAGCAATCTACGAGGCGAACACGCATCTCGTAGACCCGAAGGTGATGTTGGCCCACCAGTCGAACGTGGCCAACGCCCTGATGGATGTCATCAAGAACCAGGTTGTAGACGAGAAGGGCAACACACCATTCGCCGTCAAGATAGGCAAGGCGAATGGGAAGGACTTCCTGACGTTCGAGTCCTGGCAATTCCTTGCCCGCATGAACAACTGCCACGTTGAACTTGAGGGCGAGATGATCGACGTAGTAGAAAACGGGAACGTGGTGGCCTACGGCTGTTACGTTGGCGTCTACGATGATGTGACCGGCGTGCGCCGGAGCCGGGCGTACATGGAATGTGGTGCGAACTCCTTCCCCACGCAAGGGAAGCAAGGCCGGGAGAAGGTGAAGGCGGCCCAGTCGGCGGCCCAGACATGGGCAGCGGCGAAGGCGTGCCGGATGGCGTTCTCGTTCGTAGCCGTGCTCGCGGGCTACCAAGCCGCGACGGCTGAAGAGATGTACACGATTCCCCAGCAAGACGCGGCGCCACAAGCTCAGGCCCAGCCGTCCGCTCTGGCCGATGCTGACGGGGACTCTGGGGTCGAGTGCCCGAAGCACCCTGGCTTCACGTTCTTCAAGACGCCGAAAATGCGTAGCTTCGCCCACAAGGATGAGAACGGTGAGTGGTGCAACTTCGCCACGGCTCTCTTCAAAGACAAGGTGGAGATGCTGGCCCTGAACCTGGGTTGGGATGCCAAACAGGCGGGGGAGCTTTCCAAGGAGCTTTACGGGAAGACGTGGAGCGCGCAGAACCCCTCCGAGATCACGGGATCGCTCGCGGTCATGGAGGGCAAGGCCCGCGAACTGGCATCCATAGACACGCCATGAGGATTCTTGGCATCGACCCCGGTAAGAGTGGCGGGCTGGCGCTACTGGACAACCATGAGGACTCGGCACAGGCATTGAAAATGCCTGAGACCGAGATGGATGTCTGGGATGCGCTGTACCAGATGTCACCCTCCCACGCCTTCATCGAGAAGGTTCACGCGATGCCGGGCCAGGGTGTGAGTTCGACGTTCAACTTCGGGCGGAACTACGGGATGCTCCTGATGGCCTTGACGGCTGCGGGCATCCCCTTCACTGAGGTGACCCCGCAGAAGTGGCAGGGAGCGATGGACTGCCGGACGGGTGGGGACAAGAACATCTCAAAGCGTCGCGCGCAGCAGTTGTTCCCAAACGTGGACGTGTACCACTGGAACGCCGATGCCCTGCTCATCGCCTCATACGGACTGAAGGGGTCGCGCCGGTCGACGGCGCCGACCACCTAGCCGTAGTAAGGCGGGTAGGGGTTCCTGAACGGGTAGTGCCGAACGGGACGCAAGGGTATAACAAGCGCCACCCCTACCCACTGAATCCCAAAGCTACACAGAGCCGGTGGAGATTTTTATGCCAGAACGAATCGTAACTAGTGAAGGTGGCAAGTTTGCCATCGTACCCATCTGGGTGGTGATGACGGCGGAGCCCCAAGCCTTACGCCTCTATGCGTTGCTGGCCGGGCGCTACGCTGATCAGGATGGTGTCGCTTACCCCAGCCGCAAGCGGCTAGCGGACGAGCTTGGCGTCGTGGTGAGGACAGTCGATGCCGGGGTGCAAAACCTTGAACGCATCGGCGCCCTGATTGTCACCAGGCGACCGGCGCTGAACGAGCGTGACCACGATACGAACCTCTACCGGGTGCAGCGGATTGCACCCCCTGGTGCAGCAGATTTCGCTACCCTAGAGCAACCTGCTGCTCTACCCCTGGTGCAGTCTGCTGCTCCCGAACCAGACCCATTGGAACTAGACCCACTAAACCATAAGAGACCCGCGCACCTACCAGTGGATGAGACGTACCGGGAGATGATGGTGCAGCGCTTCGATGGAAAGCTGAATGCTGAGCAGGTACAGGACGAGATTGATCGCGCGTTGAACCATCCAGCGTCGAAGAGGTGGGTCGACAAACGCATGGGGGTGCTCAACTGGCTGAAGAAAGCCGTCGAGTTCAAGGCTGAGCGAACATCGAACACCCTTTCGCGTGAACGCGCGGTGGTCTCCACCAACCCCAGCGACTATGCAAACGGCTTCTAGGGTTGCAGGCCAGGAGTAAAATAGATTCATGGTTACGCAAGTAGGAGACGGGCTCAGAGCACGGATGGTCGCGGTGCTCAAAGAACACCTCGACCCCACCATCATGGAAAAGTTCGGCGTCGGCGCCCTGCGCGTCAACGATCTTCTCGACTTCGCCAAAGCCCTACCCGACCCCTCAGTGGCCCAAACCCTGTCTGCCATGGTGATGGAACGGTTCATAGGGCCGCCCGACAAGGCCGCTAGGGCGCGTCTGGCCCTCGCACTTGATGTCACGGACACTCAACTGCAAAACATGGCGTCTACGGGCGTTCTCGACGCTGCTATGCAAGAGAAGGGCGTCACGGTGGACGGCATGATGTCCGAACCTCAGTACGAACCAGACCGGCAGAGTGCTATTGCGCGTGCAGAACAGTTGGCGTGGAAGTCTATGCCGTGGGAGACGGTGGACTCAGGTGTCAGCCCGCAGGCTTCCCTCTCAGGGATCGAACCATTGGATGCTTCTCTCGTCGCCGCCGTCCGCGCTGTTCGGGCCTGGGCCTTCGACCAGGGCAAGCCTCTAGTGATACTCACTGGCGTGCCCGGATGCGGTAAGTCGCACATACTCCAGGCAGCGGGCAACATGCTCATGCACGACGAGAAGCCCGTCCTGTACCGAGTGGAGGGCGATATCTTCGGTGAGCTATCTAGGGGAATGTCCGCCAACAGAGCGGAAGAGGTGTACGAGGCGTTCGCAACGGTGCCGCATCTCATTTGGGATGACCTGGGGCGCCATGCCGACACGCCTTACAAGCAGGGCTTGCTCGACCGGCTAGTGGATGACCGCTACCGGCACAAGCTGCCAACGCTGATCGGCACGAACCTGAAAGGCGACCAGTTACCAGAGCGGGCCGCCTCACGGCTGCGTGACGTTGAAGTTGCGCTGAGCGTTGGGATCACGGCGGGAGACTACCGCCAACGCAAGCGCTAGAACGACGATGACCCTAGACCACTGAGCGGGGGTGCTACCGTCGTGGTCTAGGGCCGGGGAGGAGTGTAAGCGGACGTGGGAGTGTAGTCCACTTACGCCATAGGAGAGGTTACTTCTTCGGCTTACCGATGAGCCCCAGCATTGACAACCAGCGCGACCCTTCACCTACGCTCATGTAGCCGTCGCTCTGAGTCGCGGTGATAAAGTAATCCATCGCCGCATCGAACTCAACCTTGGTGTTCAGATTCCCGAACACCCGCATCGCGGCTTCGATGAGCGCCTTGTGTTCCTTGGGTACGAACTTCATCGCGAACTTCGTCACAAGCTTCAGTAACATCTTCAACTCCTTCTTACGGGTTGATGGGCCTTGCAGTAGAGGGTCGGCTTCATGGGCTGAGTGCGGCATCGCTCACCATCCACATGGCGATACATGCAGCGCTTGACGTGCTTCTTCATGCCACCTCAAACGCGGTGGCGCGCGGGTGTAGAGTCAGACCGCACTCACACTCGATGGTGTATATAGCACGCGCACTTTGGCGGTGGCGTTGGGGTCGGAGTTCAATGTCTCTCACGATCCCGGTGTGACCGTTGTGTGCCCAGTATTGAGAGTTGCCATCCCCGTCGAGAGTAAAGACAACCTTGTCTCCGGCATCGGCCTTTCGCCTTTTGATGTCAGGTGGCTGCATCGTTTTCCTTCTTAGTAGTTTCACGCAGGAGTCCTCTGTGCATCAGATAACAATCGACAACAACTTCGTAGCGTGGGGCAGGGACACGTCCCGTCGGAAACCTGAGCCGCCGTCACTGTGGCAACGCATGAGGCTAGCTGTCCGCAGTCACCGTAGCAGGCTGGGCCATGGCGACCTCAACATTATTGTTGAGCGTAATGACGCTCCCAGTCGTACTCGTCTCAACGGTGAAGTTTTTCTCGGCTAGATTCTGGTCGCCGCCTATCTCATTTCCAAGAATCTCAACGGTTCCGGCTTTGATTCTATGCAGGTAACAGGGGCCACCCCTACTGTATGCATTCCTTATGACGAGTTTTTGAACACGCCCGTTCACAGAGGCTGATGGCGCATCGATGAGCAATCTATCGTAGGTGCCAGCGGAAGTACTCATCGCCTGGGCTTGGTGGTGACCCCCGATGATACTTCTCTGCCTAGAGGTTCCAGCGATAGGAGCTATGCTCTGACCATCTGAAACATTGCCCGATATCGTGAGCGTATGAGCTTGCACATCTCTGATTAGGAGGTCAGAGCATCTATTGTTCTCAAAGATGAGATGACCCACCTCAAGGTAGGTTGACTGGGCCTGGTTGCCCCCAATATCTATCGCCGTCGTGGCGGCACCCGGAAGCTCCGAGCCCGAATACACCGATCCTACGGAGATATCGGTGATCTCTATACTCTTTACGCTTGTGGTGCCGAGGTCGATACGCAAGGTATTAAATGTCTCAGACCACATCTGCGGAGTATCGAGCGGGGCTGTGTATTGTCCGGGATCGCCGCGCGCGAACGACTTCTCAGCGAACACCGTCTCGTTGACGACGACCCCCGTGCCGATTGTGGCGGTCAAGCCAAGCAACGAAGCGGCAGTCGTCGGGTTCATTCCGCATGCGCGCAAGAAGGAATAGGGGGATTTGAGAACTGAGAACGCCGTGCGAAATTTCGCACTCTCACTCTGGAGGAATTCAATTTTTTGCAGGAGCCAATCCCGCCAGACAGCGATGCGTCGGTATGCTTTGACCGGCGCGGTGATGAAGATCAGCCGAGGCGTCGCGAGGATCGCACGGGTTACGGCCCGGAGGCAATAAAAAAGCAGGAGAAACGGCGATATCGCTAGTCGCCACGCCCAACGGCCAGCCCATACGAACGAGTCGATGAGCGAGGTTACGAGCAGTTTGGCGAATGCGATTAGTGCATACATCAATTACTTCTTCTTACCGTACTTCACGGGCGTGCCCTTGCGCTTCGCTGCGGCCTTAGCCTGCGCCTGACCCTTCTTCGTGTAGGGGTAGTGTTTCTGTCCTACTTTAGGCATCGTGGTTTCCTCCTCTCTATATTCTTACGCCAGTTTAGTCCGTTCCTTCAAGTATACGCATACCCAAGGCGACGATGCCTCCGATGCACCCGGCACTGATCTCCGGTAAGTCGTGTGTGATACCAAGCACGGAAATGAGCGACAGGCAGCAGACGGCCAAAAATATCTGCGGACGTATCTTTGAGATCATGCGGGCACCACCTGGCCCACAGTGAGCGTTGCGCGCCCTCCGCGCTTGCCTACCCCGCCACGGCCATCGCCCTGATCGAGGTGCGAGTACTTGAACCTCAGATTCGAGACCTTCACGTACAGCGTCCCGCTACCGCCAAGGACAAAGGCGGGTAGGGTGGTAAGGTCTCGCGCAGCCTTCAGGTTCGTGATGACCTGCTCGGTGTCTCCGTTCTTCACGGAGTCTTCAACCTCGGCGCTCTTGTGCAAGTCGATGACGAGGACGTGGGACTCTAGCGTGGCGTAGTTCTTCCGCCACAGTACCTCGAACTCCCGTACATCAATGCGCTTCGTATTCGTCCCCGACCGGCGCGTCAGGGTTATCTTGTGCATCGACTCCTTCGCCGCGACACCGGCGCCGCTGCCAAGCGTGATGTTCAGCTTGTCGGAGTACAGCGTCCCTGGGGACACATCGTCCCAGTCTCCATTCTCCAGGCCATAGTTCCACACAACCTTCTCGTTGTCGTTCGAGGTAGTGTCAAGGCCATACGCCGTTATACCTGCCTGTACTAGCGTGCCTGTGAGGTTTGGATCGCCGTGGTCATCAATGGCGAACTCGACGTAGCTGGTGGTCTGGTACTTCCCGGCGATGCCCACAACCTGGTGCGAGACGAACGGTTCGTCAAAGTGGAACATGATGCTGGCCGCCGAACCCTCTGCGGCTACATGCGCTCGTGGTGTAGCGTCACTCTCGGAACTGAGGCCCATCATCGTGAAGTCCACGTTCTGGGCTACGCCGCTGATAGAGTTCTCCTGGGCGTCGTGGAAGCAATGCCAGACCGGGGAGCCCTGGTCGCGGCTGCGCTCGTAGTCGTAGCACAGCACCGTGGCCGTCTTGCTTGCAGCGTGGCCTCCGAAGAGTACCCATAACCACCGCGAAGCCTGTCCGCCGATGGAGTTCCCTGACATCAGGTAGTTCGCATGGCCACGCCACACAGCGGGCACCCCATCATGGGCCGATAGCGGCCCGATGCGTGAGGCCTCCCAGGCGTAGATACCCTCTGCAACCTTGCCGCCCAGGCTGACTTGAAGAACGTCATCTTCGGCCAGTGGGGTGTACAGGTTCCCGTCGTCACCAACAACCATCCAGCGGTTGTTCGCCACCTGACCGTCAGAACCCAGTTCAAGCGTGTATTCGTTATCAGCCGCGTTCACGGAGTAGATGCCCTCTGCTAGGCCCAACAGGACGCTGCTGGAACCCTGCCGAGTGAACCAGCGTATGGCGCCTTTAGGCCCATCGACCGAGGGAATCTGAAACTCTGCTACCCACGTCGTGCCTTCGTCCACCGTCGTCAGAACTTCAACCTCATTGTTCACATCATCCCAGACGAAAGCCCAAAGCATGTCGCCGTCATCGAACAGACGGGCCATGTCATCGTTGAAGTTGTTCCGGCGCGTCACCGTTGTCGACAGGAGACTCGTGGACGGCCAGTTGCTCCCTTCGTGCGATACGAAAGTCGCACCGTCGGCGCTTGACCAGATGCCATACGTCTGCTCGCGGGCCTCCCCGCGAGAACCTACTACCCACATGCGGCCCTTGTGAAAGCAGGCGTCGAACATCCGTACGCCGACAGCGTTGGAGTCCCCTATTGAGATCACCCCGTTGGGCGCCGCTAGGACTCCGAACACGATGGCGCAGTTGCCATTGCCCGCGCTTGTGGTGTAGCTATGGTCGAACGTGGCGCTGCGACCGCCAGCCTGCTCATAGCTTGTTGCTAGCTCAGGAGAGCTTGAACCATTGTTGAACTCTGAGGTCTCCGTCTGGCCGGTGCCTGGCGTTATTGCCCCCGAACCGCCTGTTGCAGGACGGTGAGCGAAGCCTCCAATCACAAGATCGTCATCGTGAACATCGGCCTCGCGGGCGAGGGTCTGCGCGCTGCTCGCCCCTGTTCCACCACCCTCACGGAACGGCTTCAACTGGTCAACGTAGTAGTAGTCAGCGACGTGTAAGAGGAGTTCGTCGTCGACAGAGACCGAGAACGTGCAGTCCGATGCAGCCACAGGGGGGTCGATGAGGTAATAGATGCTGAGCTTTACCGCCGTCCCGCCAGTCACCGTTGTCAGCAGCGTCATCGCAGTTCCACCGTACGTCGCTGCCGACACGGTGCCCAGGCCACCGCCGCTCGCGTCGTATTGCGACAGCGTGGCCACCGCAATGCGGTAACCGTACGTGGACTGCGCCGTATGGGACACCGTGATGCTCCCACCCGTCGCCGCGCCCGTCGAGTCGCTTGCGAACGTCGGGTCGTTCGCGGACGCCGTGTCATCCCAGGTGTCCGTACCCGCATTGAACTTCCGCGTGACTGCCGTGTTGATCGCGCCAGCCGCGTACTCTTCCTCAAAGATGCCGAAGAAGTCGCCCTTGAAGTTCATGTAGCGGACGAGGTGGTCGGCAACCCCAGAGTGCGTCTGCGCCTCTTCGAGAATCTGTTGGTAGATGGACTCGTCGAACCGCGTCTCAGCCGTGCTCTTGAAGAGACCGCCTACCCCGCGCCCGTCGTCTTGTCGCTGGTGGTTCCAGAAGACGCCCTTGTTCGCCCAGTCGTTGTAAACCGTGGACTCAACTTCGGTGTTGTCACGACGGCGCGTGCTGCCCGTGAAGCGCACTGGGTCAGAAATGGGGTTGACCAAGTTCTCTTCGGACGTGCCGTCGACCGTCACATACTTCTTGCTGTTCAGCGTAATAAGCACGGAGCCCCCTACGCCAGGATCA
>Ga0114900_1001555_pt1 | contig 13844 bp, 17 predicted proteins | sample MalvireepMed_231_FD_89685 | JGI IMG/M metagenome (GOLD analysis project Ga0114900, IMG submission 89685) | Marine viral communities from the Global Malaspina Expedition - Malaspina viral metaG DeepMed_231 | ecosystem: Environmental > Aquatic > Marine > Oceanic | place: Mediterranean Sea...
AGAATAAATCAGCAACATCAGAATAAATATACAGAGCAGCCAGAGACTGAGAATATCAAAGCCTGGCTGCTCTTTCATTTTCTTTGTCTTTCATCCATAGCCTGAGGATTTCGGTTGCCTTCTTTGCTGCTTCATCTTTGCTGTATGCTACAGCGATCTTTTCCCTTATTACCTTTGCTTTGTCGCACAGCCTGAAGACATAGCTAAGCTTTGAAATCTGATATATTTTCATATCAATATCGATATTCAGATCTTTATCTTTCATCCAACTTCTCCAGCCGAACAAGGATCTCATGAAGGCTCTTTTGGTATAATTTCCTGTCTGCTTCCTGTTGGTCAATCATCCGGTCTATCTGTTCAAGGTGTCGATCGACTACAACCGGAACATAAGAGCCGATCGCATATATGATAGCCAGGCTCAAAATCAGCGCTGAAAAAGGGCCGGTCATCAGCTCCACCCATGACCGAAGCTCTGAGGACTTCATGGTCTCACTTTCTGAATCTGAATACATCATAGCAGTCTTCCAAAGGATCCTTATCATAGCAGGCATCTAACATCTGGAGTGAGTTAAGCAGGTTGCCGATCTCTTCACATTCCTGTCCTGATGTTTTGCTGTCAATGCCTCTGGTTGTCATTCTACAAAACATTTCTCTGCATAGTCCTTCTCCATGCTTTTCTATATAAGCATCAGAGCAAGGGACTTCTAAAAGATCGGGTTCGGTTAGATTCTTCTGAACTTCAATCTGTTCTATGATGGGCTGAACAGGATCAGGAGCTGGTGCCCTGCTTTTGATGATCAGGACAGTTCCACCGATGCCGGCTACCAGTCCGCCTATCAACGTATACAACCAGGTCATTGATTACCCTCTGATCATAATATCACGAAATGTAACAGATATGTCTTTGGTGATAATATATGACCATATCCTTATATTATATGATATTATATAAGTGAGCCCCAAAGGAGTATTTGAAATGAAAAACAAAACACTAAGAGAAGAGATGATAGCTTCCATCAACGAGCTGCTTGTTGATATATACGGCTTTGAGTTTTCTCCTGCTAATTGCACCCGAGAACAAGCAGCCCAATTTATTTCAGTCGTTGATAGTACTTTAGAAAATATTATGGAATCTAACAACTGGGAAGAGACAGAAGAGACTGATATCCTATCAGATCTTTCTGAAGAATATGACTTCAACTGGGAAAGCTGGGCAGCTTTTGAGGCACTGAGAGAGCAGACCGAAGAGCAGACCGAAGAGTATACAATTAATTTTTTCAGTCCCATCCATCACCCATCACTGGATTACATCACCCATACAGAGAGCAAAGTTCTGTTTTCTTGCTCCACTTATTCAGAGGCTGCCGAATGGCTGAGCAAATATCATACCGATCAGCAGTTAGGATATGACTGCCTCGAGGAATATTGGTGCGATTGGGACCATATGGTTAGTCATCAGCCGCAATTCATAGGGACAGGAAGCAGAAGCTCTTGCGATCCTGCTTTTTCTGAGACAGCCCCGATTTTGCCTCCTCCTTTTTAAGCTGAAAGGGCATAGCATCCCGAAACCAGGATAACACCTGGTCGCTGTCTAAAGCTGACAGCCTGAAGACTCTAAAGAGTTTCAGCAATACCCCAACAAAGAGATAAAAATGAAATATCCATTCAATGCCGTAACAGGGAATTCATACAGTGAAGCCAATACTCTTCAGCTCATCCAGGCCGGTTATTCTTCTCCAGAATTCGCTACTTATAATCAATGGAAAAGCATAGGCCGTCAAGTGAAAGCAGGAACAAAAGGAACGAAGCTTATCAGAGTAGTCACCATAAACAAAGACAGCAAAAGAGAAAAGCAGACAGTTAGAAACTTCTATGTTTTCAATATAGAACAAACAGAAGAACTATCGACTATGGCTAAAGATGATGCTTTCATGGCTACCACAGACCCCCAGAGCTTCACTGATGCGAGCATGGCCCTGTTGCATAAACTGAGCAAAGCAGAAGCATAGCAGGCAGCCTGAGAGCATGAAGGCCCGGATAATCCGGGCCTTTCTTGGTTCCAAGTATGTCCAGTATGGGGCCCATAGTGGATTTGAACCGCTCAGCTTAGTAGTCTCCCCTGATCAGGGTATAGGTGAACCTTTGCCAATTGTTTACCTCGATTTGCTTTTTACAGAGAAAAAGCACCCTGGCCATTGATTCGGGGCTGCTTAAAACAGTACAGCCGGCTGAATATTGACCAATTGCCTCTTCTGAAGTATCCCGCCAAGCCGATGATCGGTGGATATTCACACCTATAACACCACGATAGACTGTCCCGGAATAGTGAAGGGTCCGGTCTTTTGATGCATCCCGCCAATAATCAACGGCCTTTGTCTGTTTCAGACATTCATATTTTCCCCGGTGAAGCCCGATGCTATAGGCTCCCCTCATCTGTTGAGGATGCTTTATGATTGCCGTTCCCCCTCTCATGGTTGCATTTTTCAGCCAATAATAGGAAGGATCACATGTACACTGGAAGCGCTCTTCTTTCCAGACTCCTTTGGCTTTATAGCAAATCACAAGCTGATCGTCATATCGGCCGGCTTCAGTGTTCAGGCTTCTGACTCCTATGATGTTCAGGTCATAGTCAGCATTTCCATCAAATACAGTGAATGAGTATTCATTTTCAAGTGCATCCAGGATAGCCGGCCTTTTGTTCTTTCTTGTTCTTCTCTTCCTTGTTGTCTTCTTTACGGTCATAAGTGCCTCTCTGGAAGTACGGCTAAATTTAGGGTACAGATCTGGTCAGATATGGCAAAGTCAACACTTGTAACCATAGCCCTCTTTGTTGAGTAGGTTGTGCCCGGCCCTTCATCCTTTCCATAAATGAAAGCGGAAGTCATCTCGATAATATCACCCGCGCAAAGGGTGGAATATTTGAGCTTCACTCTTAGGACCAGGCTTTCATGGCTGTATCCATCCCATGACTTCATTCTTTGAAGATCAGCATCAGCCATATCGGCCGGAACATAGGGAGCGGTCTGTCTGTATGTGTTGCTGTTGTCAAACTGATGTATAGGAGTAGCCGGAAGACCTTTTATTTTTGAAGAGTCGACCGCTGAGTTTTGCCCTGTTGTTGTGTATGAACCCGACAACCAGTCAGGACTCACTATCATTTTGCTGGTGCTATAGCTCTGATTAACATCTGAACTATACCACTCATGTCCTGATATGGATATGATATCAGAATCACTAATTATCATTGCTACAATTGGCTGTTGAAAGCAACCAATTCCGTTAGGGTGGATCGCTGCCCTCCAACTGACAGCTCCCTGTCTCCAGACAGGCCATTGACCAGCTTTTGCGGATACTGAAGTCAAATATCTGAAGCCATCAGAAGGAACAGAATCAAGTACTAATTCCCAATGATAGGCGGTCCCTGTCTGGGTTCTGACATATTCAGCCATGGTGTTAGCATCAGCATAATCAAATATATCAGGATCGAAACCCCCGCCGGCTGACCAGGTTATCGGGTAGGTGTCAAATGCTCCATGTATTCCTGTTCCGGCCGGATTGTTCGACCCGGTGCTTTGTAGGATCTTAGACATGATATACCATGGCTGACCCAAAAGCCGGACTGCATTGCTTATTCTGCTGTTGTTGATTCCTGTCAACAGAGATCCTGAAGCATCCTGAGAAGGATATTTTGCGACCGCTGAAGACAGGGTAATTGCCCCCCTCGGTGGAACCGTTACCGCAGTTGCTGTCCATTCAAGATAGAAGAGCTTCGATGTTGCTATGTTTTCACATTTCACAAGCCCGTTAACGGATGACTCTTTTTCAAATATGCCTATCTCATCAACGTCAAGATTCAGGGCTGAGCCATTCCAAGGGTTTGTCAGGACAGTAGACCGGCCGGCATTGGTGAACATTCTATATTCAGGATATTGGGTGGAAGTGTTATGCTTTGCGCCTTGCGTTAATATTGAGCTGCTTGTCTGGAAGGCTGTCAGCAAGTCCCTGAACTTCAGGGTGAATGTCTCCCTCCCTCCTGATATGCTGTATAGCTGGCCATATCCGATGATCTCAAAGGGTGAAAATCCACCTGAACCCCGGATCGCACACCGAAGAACAGCAAAGATTCCTTTTGCTAACCGTGCCGAGTAGGGGCGAAGATCACCAACTATGTCAACATCGAAGCCACCGAAAGAGACATTCCATCGGCCAGGGATTACCCTTGTCCCGTATATACGAGGTGAGCTGTCCGCTATCCGTGCCTGTCCTGAGTGAGTGTTGAGGGTGAAGCCCCCTGAAAAGCTGTTCGACAAAGCCAGAAACTCCAGTTCATAGACCGGAACAATTGCCGGCTGTGAAAGAGCAGCGATAAAGTCAGAACCCCAGCCCATCAGTTAATCCTTGACCATATTTCATGAAGGTTGACAGTATCAATTCCTGATTCAGTCTGAAGACTCTGGTTATACAGTCCATCCAGGCTTTCCTGTCCGGTCCTGTCTGGTAGATCTCCAGACACAGGAGAGTCAGGAATCAGGCCCGGATCGTATACATTTCTTGGCCCTGGATGGAAAGAGAACAGGGCAGAATAATCAGGAACAAGCCGAAGATTTAGAGACCAGGTTAGGCCGTGTTCGTTTGTTACTATGTTTTTTCCAATATCAGCCTTTGCCCTTTTTAGGACTGGCCAATATCGATACCATCTGGCAAAAGGAACATCAGGATAAGAGAAGTTGATTCTTTCTGTAGCTGTGATCTGTCCTCCACCGTTATAGGTCACAGTTTCAGACTGGACCTTTATGATTTCTTGTATCATTCCAGGGGGCCGGTTTTCGATCACGATATAATCAGTTGCTGATGGTTCAGGATTTGATCCGGTATAATGAGTCATAGACCTGAATGGATTAGCGCCAACCGAAAAGCTGAAACCTCCACCATTCGGAGCTGTCAGAATTGGGCCAGCCCAAGCTTTTGTGTGATCAGCAGTGAAGCTGACACTGTAACCCCGATCAAGGTGGTTCTGCATTGCTATGAACTTCATAGCTAGCTCTTCAGAGCCTTTCATTCTATCGCGTTGGATGGTGATCACTTCTCCATTTCTACCGACCGACCGAAAAAGGGATCCGTCCATTCCCCGGCCGTCATTCGCCATAACATCCCATTCAGAGAACAGCTCCCCAAGTCCTTCATCCAGGTCTATCGTTACTTTGTGATTTCCGGCTGGTTCTGGATAATAGAAGAATTTTGCGCTCATGATCAGCCCTGGTTGAAAAGTGGAGAGGTTGAAGATCCGAAGGTGTTGAACTGTCTTTCTATTCTTCTGACCAGCTCATCAACTGCATTGCGCTCTACTATATCAGCGTTGATGTTTATGGTGATGCCTCCACCTGATCCAAACTGACGGCCTACTGACTGAGGCATTTGACCAGAAGCCGGAACGACGAACTCGTTCTCATGGAGCATTGCTAAGCCGCGCCTCCCACCTGTGAAGCGCATCCCTTCCATAGCTGAAGGAATAAATCGACCGCCTCCCATAAAAGAGGTAGTCATGTTTTCAGATATCCATTGACCGGCAGCAGCTACATTTTTTCTTGTATTCGCTCCCCATCCCTCTTCTTGTCTTCGCTCTCTTCTTGATTGAACTACTGACTGAATACTTTTTAAAGCCTCCGCTATTGCCTTGGCAATATGGGCGGGAAGCTGAAAAATAGCCATAACAATTCTTCCAGCTGCTTCAAATAGCAGAGGAGGCAAAACATTAATCAGGATTTCAGGAAGAGCAGCCAATCCGATGATAAAGCCTCTGACAAAGTTTTCAATGTCCAGTTTTATAAACTCAGTTCCTTCTTCTTCGACACGTTGACCAATGTCTGAAATAGCCGAAACTCCACCGGCCACAGCTCCACCGACCGGACCCATAAACTGAGAAGCAGCCCCAACAATATCACCTGAAGCAATGCCTGAAAGAACACCGGCTGCTTTCTCTATATTGGAGACGATACGGTCAAGATGATCCATCATAGCCTGTAAGGCTTCATTGATTCCTTCAGCTATCTGATCAAAAGAATCAGAGAAGTCAACTTCATAATCATCAAGAACATCAAAGAATTCTTTCCAGGCATCTTTGGCCTCTGTTGCGCCTTCTCCGATGGCTTCACCTATGACTGATCCGGTTGCTTTTCCTTCCTTCTGAAGTGATGACAGAACATTATCAAAGTCTTTATGAAACTGGATTTGAGCTTTATATCCAGAATCAAGGGCTTCTGACAGGCTAGGCCATGACAGCTCAGACTCTGAAAACTCAGCCGCTCTTTTCTCGGCTGCTTCTAAGGAAGCCATAGCATCAGTTATGTCTATCTCCACACCTGGAATCATAGACAGATATTCGGCGATCCTGACAGAAGCTCTCGCAAAGTCCTGTTCCCATTGCATGGATAACTGAGTCCCGAATTGGCCCATCTTATCGAAAAGCTGTTGTATGAATTCAGAGACTGCCTCAATGGTTGTACCAAGGTCAACAATTGCGCCACCTGTCCATTTTATCAGCTTGACCATTCCATCCTGGCCGAAGACATTAGCGAAAGTTTGCGCTAAAGCTCCCAAGGTAACATCGAGCATAGCTACAGCTTGCTGAAATTGGGCAGCTTGTCTTGTTGCGTCTTCTCCAACGTCAAGACCCCAAGATTCTGTGAACTTCATAAACTGGCCAAGACCTTCCGTCTGTCCGAAAGCCTGAAGCATATTACCCGCCTGTCTTCCGAAAAGCTCAGCGGCTATAGTTGCTCTTTCTGTTCCACTTTCGATCTTCTGGAGTTCTTCTGTCAGCTCCACAAAAAGATCCTGTGAGTCTTTCAGCTTTCCGGCTGCATCAAATACAGAAACGCCAAGCCTTTCAGTAGCAACAGAAGCCGAGCCTGTCCCCCTTGCGAGTTCCCCCATCATTTTCGGCATTTTATCCAGAAGGCCCTGAACAGCAGAAGCTTCCTGTCCGCTTGCGACAAAAGCAAACTGAAGAGCTTGAATTGACTCAGCCGCTACTCCTGATCGGGTTTCCATATCGTTCAGAGAATTGACTAAATCAGCGCTTTGCTGTCCCAACTTGAAAACAGCAGCTCCTGAAGCCAATAGGGCAGCTCCGGCTGCTGCTATACCGCTCGCAAGCATCTTCCCGGACTTAGCCAACGCCTTCATGCTTTTGACTGAATCTTTTGATCTCTTATCGACTTTCTTAAGATCCTTGCTGGTCTTCTCTGAAGCCTTCCCAACATCTTTCAGGCTTTTGGTTGCTCCCTTATCTGTAATCTGAAGTATATATTTAACGATATTGGAAGCCATAGATCACCCTATCATAGTATATCAATCAGATCCGATATAGGCAGAGTAGGAAACAACATAGCCTTTTTGCCTCCTGATTTCATTGCCCGCTTCATCCTGACAGACCTTGACCATATACACCGCGCACAGATCAAAAGATCGGACCAGTCAAGTTTTGCAACCTCAGAAGGAAGACAACCATAAGTTTTTGATATTATATCATATAGATATATCAGACCTTCATCCTGATCGAAAAGTTGCCAACCTCTCGGCTGCCTCCTTATGACCTTGCATAGCCTGATCGACTATCGCTTTCCTGTCTTCCTGGCTGAGCATCCCGATCCATAGCCGGTCTTTATCAGGATCTTGCTCTTCTTCTCTCAAAACCAGATGAAGGACTGACCAGGTTTTGCCTTCATCTGTCGATCCCTTTTTGATGCATTTGCTGATTATCCGGTCCTGATGTTCTGAGAACTGGAGAAGCTGTTCCGGCCTTATTTCCTTCAACACTTCTAACATTTTAGACCAGGCTTCATCATCCATATCTTCCTGATTTGCCATCTTAGCAAAGTCTGAAACAGATGATTTTGCCTGCTGTGGAAATAGCTGAGCGGCTAACATTCCCGAGGTCATACCGAGCGCCTCTGATTCTTGGGGTGATAGAATCCGGCCTTCCAGCTTCAGATCTCCATCAAATATATCAATCTCAAAGCGGCTTCCTTCGGCCACTCTCTTTATAAAGTCCTTCATTCTTGCCTCTTGAATGTTGGGGTTATTTTTAGTTTCCGATCGCTGATGCATCCTGGTTAGCTATGACGATATCAAAAGCCGGATTCACAGCATCAGAAAGGCCCTGAAAGGTTAGAGTCCTTTCTATTCTTCCAACAGTATTCAGAGCATCATCGTATTCTGTGATCACAGCATTATAGAGCCTGATTCTGAGTTGGTCACTATCTGAGTTTGTGAAAGTTATATCAGGGGTTCCTTGAGTTCCGGCCAACTGAGCATCATAAAGATTGTTGTCTTCCAGGTCCAATGTCACAGTCAGGGTGACTTCTCTGATATCGGTTACAAGCGGCTGAGCAGTCAGCTTCGATCCGAGAAGATTTCGACGATCGATCTTATTGTCAACAGTCAGCTCCATAGAACGAAGCGAATAATTAACAGCATTGAAGTTTAGTTGACCGGCTTCATAATGGAGAACCTGGCGACCATCACCAAAAGAAGAAGATACTGTTCCAGAACGAGCGGCTGCTGTCTGGGCAACGATATCAAAAGAGGCGGTCATTTCTCCACCGGCTTCTACTGACATGGTCATAGAACTGACTATGCAACCTTCAAACTTTTCAACTGTCGATGATCCTCGCATCACATCAATTGTCAGGCTTGGAAGGTCTGCCGATGGGGTATAGGTGTGAGTATATGGGGCTGGTCCCGGTGTACTAGCAGCAGAACCGATCGCGGCCTTCAAAAGCATTCCTGATCCTTCATAGTAGATCGGAAGATCAATAGTCCCTCCGGTTAGCTCCATGCCATCAAAGAAGCCCTGACTGAAAGCCGCGTTTCCGGTGCTTAAAAAAGTCGTCTGATTTCGCTCCTGAGATCTCTGCATGGTTGTGCTGACTATTCGATTGCTGACAGGAGTAGCAACAGGAGATCCCCAGGTGACCTCTTCCCCTATGTTTATAAAGCTATTTCTTCCAAGTACGACGGGCATTTTTTACCTCTTAAGCGGGCAGAAGATCCCTGACTTTTATCAGGCATCTAAGCGAAATTATTTGAGTTGCTGATGTGAAAACCAGACATTCAAGAGTGTAATCTGTATTATTTGAGCCTGCTTTTGACCGGACCTTTACCCATCCAGGAATAAAGCGGGTTTCAGCTTCATCGTATCGGTTAGCATCATCTGAACCATCAGCAGCAAGGCTTCTCACCTGAACATAGTTGATGGCCTCATATCCTTTCCTGAGCTTGTATGTGCTCTTTCTCTGCATCAGGATACTACCAATATTAAACCAGACATCAACAGCTTCATTTGTGGTCTTCGTGAATGATGTCTGTGGCGCTTCTGTGGCTGCTCTGTTGGGAAGAGCCTGAACTACGCGGCCGGTCGGCTGACCAAGGAAGATGTAACCATCTTTTGCGCTTGTTATTGTTGGGCTGGTAGCCTGATCTGATGCTCCGGTGTTCATCCAATAGACATACAGGAAAGCTATGGAATCTGAGTTTATAATAGCAACTGCATCTAATTCCAGAGTCAGAATCCTGTCCGCATAGTTAGCACCGGCGGCTCTTTTGAAGGGAAGCAACAGGCCGTCAACATTCACAGGAACAACATCAAACATATTGACGTTGACATTTTCCCAAAAGTCATCCCAGTCTTTCGGGATATTTATCTGAATGTCAAAAGTTCCCGGTCCTCCTCCTCCTCCAAGGACATTGACAGCAACAGGCCTTCTCATCTTCCAATTTATATCGTACCAGTTGCCGGACATTTTTTACGCTCCTGTTGCCGTCTGAAATTGGACCTCACATCTGATATATCCGATTCCAACACCTTCAACACCATAGCGGTCCCCATCCAGAGACAGGTATGAGCATTTTATATCATCGATCAGACCAGCAAGGCCCAGGGTTCGATCGGCTGTTAGTGCAGTGATACAGTCTGAAACAAGATTCAGACTATTATCAGATCGCTCAGCTACTGAACCGCCGGCAGCAAATACGTAGATCTCAAAGATAGAATTGGTGGAAAATCTGCCCATAGTCGGTCCGTAATCTTCCAAAGCATCAGCAAAATGAACACAAGCAAAAGGGATTTGTGGCGGGTCTGTGACTGAACCTCTGACAACAGCAGAAGTGAGGTCAAGCCCTGAATATCCGCCGGCATAGCTGACGGCTATCTTCTCCAGTATTTTTTTATGGACTTGTACCACAACAGAATCAGGCATTATCCGCCTCTTCTTTTCAGGGCTTTTTGTAGCAGCTTCTCAGCCTGCTTTTGGAAGGATGGTTCTATCCTCTCAATTGCTCTTTTGATATAAAGCCTTGGCTTCATCCTGCTTGTCCCTGACTCCACAAACTCAGCATAGTAGGCTATATCTGTATCTGCGAAGACATAGATCGTCTGTTCTCTTCCAAAGTCTACTGTATAGCCCTGAATGGAAGAGACCAGAAGGCCAGTCCTTTTCTTGGGGTATACATGAGCATTTTTGATAGCCTGATCTTTCATCCTTGTTGCTGTCCGTTCTGACAGCCTTGTCAGTTCCTTGTTGAACCTGACAGAAGCATTAGCCAGGTCCTGCTGTAATTCAGTATAGGTCAACATATTACAGGATTTGAAAAGGGTTCATAAAAGGCTTTATCAGTTCCCGGACCTCTGTTGGCATATGCCGAGGTGAAAGCTTGACCGTAGAATTCCTTTGAGTCACTGAGTCTTTGCCCTGATTGGCTTTTGCCCTTTGCAAGGCTGAACACCATACAAGAATCGCCTGAACAAGATCAGAAGGTGGATTCGCTGTTGAATATCCGGCTGAACAGACGATCTTCAGAGCCCTGTAACCCCGGTCAAATGTCAAAGTTGCGGTCTGGGGAAGAAGATAGATCCTTCCGTTCTGGGTGTCTAACTCATAGGAAGCAGCCGGTATCAGTGTATCAGAACCATAGACCAGATTTACATCTGAATGAATGGAAGCAACAGAAACCAGGGGCTTTATAGGAAGCTGTATAACCTGAGTATCAGAGTACAAAGGCCCGTTCAGATGAAGGGTATAGGTATTCTGATCCAAGGTCGGCTCTGTTCCTGAGTCGAAGACCGGAAAGCCTATATAGCGGGCAATAGAACAGGAAGTCCTGTCTATCATTCGCCCAAGTTCTGTATCAAGAGAACTGCCCGAAACCTCGGGCAAATACTCTTTTAGAAATGTTACAGATACCAAGGCCATTCATTTTCTCATCACGGCATAGCGCGTGCGTCATCAAATGTAAGAATTAGATTTCCGTCAATGGTTGCTGGACCGCTATTCAATACACAAGTCACTTTACAGCCTTGCGTTCTGCTGTAATCAGTCAAATTGGTATTCACCAAAGTAGCAGAATCCGCTATTCCACCTGTATAAGCCTTTAGTTGATTTGAATGGGAAGCTACAGCCGTAAGTCCATCATTTCCGAAAACAGTCACAGTGAAATAATCTGTTGGCTGAATTCCGAAATTGGAAGCCGTCACAAGCTGAGCTTTGATCAGGGTTGAATTTCTTGGGGTACAGAAATAAAGATCTGCTGCTGCTGTCAGGTTTATATTTTGATAATGAGCCATTTTTTTAGTCTCCTTCTTCAGATTACACTGAATCAAAGTTGTAATTGTAGACAACATTGGTAGCTGTGGCTGCATCGGTTGACTGCATTACAGCTCTCATTGTTGAAACCATTTCAATAGCTCCAGCAGAGATATTCTTATCAGTCTCAACCAAAATGCCTCGCCTGTTAAAAATTGAGTAGCTGTCACGATTGACAAGACAGAAGCCGGTCTGGGTTCCAACACCTGTGTAGAAGCCATTCAGATTAAGGTCAGCTCCCATGAATCGACTCATAATTACAGGGACATTCATGATGCTTCCCACCTGGCCTGTCAAGAGTGTAGCCTGAGCGCCAAATTGATCAATAGTCTGAAGCTGAGTAATTCCCATCAACTGCTTCACCATGAATTCAGGTGAGCATACTAAGATAAGATTTTGGACGGCCAATTCTCCGAGCCTTCCAAGTTCACCGATCAGCTCAGCAAGGGTGATCTGTGCTGGCGTTCCTGCTGTGTTAGAAGTTCCCCGAATTACTGACTCCCTACGAAAGCCATTGAACAAACGTCTGTGAGAAGAAGCGCCGCCAAGGCCCCCTCCTCCCCATCGGCCACGAATATTCCATGTAGCCAGAGCATCCTGATGCACAGCGCTTGTATCGCCATTAATCATACAGTCCTCAAAGCCAGCTTCCAGGTCTTCAGCGATCTGTTTTCCAAGCGTGCTCATAAGATTGATAGCGGTATCTTCGACCGCTGAGTCATCCAAAATGTACCGAACAGCTAGCCCGCGAATTGTCACAGAAGTTTGCGCTGTTGAGACTGTTGAGGCTGTATAATCGGCCGGAGAATCAGAACTTACAGCCCCTTTTCGGTAGGGCCGGCCGCCCCGAACAAGGCGGGGAAGAAGGATAGTTGCCCGATCTACTTCAACCTCAGGGAACAAGGCCCGAAGCGCGCGGGGAACTTTGAAAGTTTCAGTCAGCTCAGGAACCCATTGATCAGGAATCCACTCACCACCGTCCCCGGCGTTATCCCAATATGCTTTTTCAATAGCCGGCTTTATATAAGAGGGGGCCCGATCCAGGTGCTTATACAGCTCAAGATCGGTCTTGGGTGTATGTGGGGAAGCCATGATCATACGAGCAAAAGCGCGTTTTCGGGCTATAGCTTGCAAATCCTGGTGCCAGTCATTAGCAGGAACTGAGTCAAGCAGACCTTCCTGGGTACTGGTGACAGAACCGGATCCAGGTATCTTGAACTGCTTGGATTCAGTAGTCCACTGAAGAGAACCATCAGAGCGGACAAAAGTTTTCAGCCGGCTGTCTCCACCGAAGGCGGGAACCGGAGTAGTCTGAACGGATTCTGTCAGAAGCCGGTGAGCCTTCATCATTCCATCAACTTTTTTATCCAGGTTCTTCAGCCGAGTATCTGAATTGCGCTGCTCGCTGACGATACCGTCAATTACTCGCTTAGCTTCTTCAACCATTGCACGATCTGTTTTTGTTTCACTCATTGTTCTTTCCCCATTTTTAGGAGGTAGGTTAAAATGTCTCTTTCAGAAGGGAGGAGGCTTTTTACCTTCTCCTCCTCTTCTTCTTCAGGTTCTTTCCAGGCTTCTTCTTCGGTCTGTTCTTCTGCTTCCTGTCCGGCTTCTTCTGCCTGTTCGGCTTCTTCTTCGTCCTTGGCTTTCATATAGGTGACGATATAGCGGTCTTCCAGTTCTTCAACGTCTGTGATATGACGGAAAATCGACAGCTCATGAACCCTCTTTTTGATTCTGAGGTCTATTATATCCCTGATGATTTCAAGATCAGGAAGTCCGAAAGGAGCAAATGATTTTGCCGCTTGTGTGCTTTCACGGTTAGCCGGAATTGTCACAAGGGAGACTTCCAAAAGCTCAGCGCTTTCATAGAAGTTACCCTTTTCACCGGATGCGAAGTGTTCAGATGGAAGATCGGCACGGCTGATCATGGTTCCAGGATTGAAGCCAACAGAAACTGCGTTTAAGAATCCCGCTGATGCTTTCCTGGCTACCTCAGCCGCTTTCGGATCATCCATATCGAAAGTTATGTCTATCAGAAGCTGGTCCTCAACAATCTCAACATCACCTTTTCCGATCGGCAATTCTTGGCTGTTGTGATTAAGGAGGACAATTGGATTTTGGCGGTATCCGTCAAGATTCCAGTTTTGACTAACTATGTCACCATAGCGGTCTTCTGATGAGGTTGAAGCAACATAAGAC
>Ga0114900_1001582_pt1 | contig 13684 bp, 20 predicted proteins | sample MalvireepMed_231_FD_89685 | JGI IMG/M metagenome (GOLD analysis project Ga0114900, IMG submission 89685) | Marine viral communities from the Global Malaspina Expedition - Malaspina viral metaG DeepMed_231 | ecosystem: Environmental > Aquatic > Marine > Oceanic | place: Mediterranean Sea...
ATATACATAAAGTCGTGTTTGTTTTTAAAGCAATAGTTTGATAATTGTATCCACTCTTTTCTTGTTAAATTACACGCAATCTCGTCAAATAAACAATCCAACTCTCTTTTATTTTTAGTATTAAACAATATTATCTGACTTGCGTTTTTTCTTATTGGTGGTGGGATTTTGTTATACACTTGAGTAGTAATCCAAACACTTAAAGACCCACCCCCACCGCATAAGTGTCGTCTATTCATAAGTATTTTCGCCATAAGACGTTCAAGGTGTATATCCTTTTTAATATCATTCACAACGTCGTCCATAAGAAATAATACTTTTTCACCACTATCCTCTATATCGTCAAGAACACCTTGTAAATCGTCATAATCTAACTCTGCGAACTTTTGCTCTTCTGGGATTGTCTCAAAAGGGTTGTCCTCCATAGTAGTCATACTTGGTGAAAACAAATATATTTTATCAAACCTTTTATTATATATCTTATGGCGTTTTGCTATTAGGTTTAACACTATACTTGTCTTACCAGTCCCCGCCTTACCACAAATAAGAATAAAGTGGTTAAGTGTTTGGGGTAAAGGTTTTGGTATTCTTGGGTCAATATCGTCGCAATTAAAATCAAACTTTTTAAGGGATATAGTCTTACACTCTTCTTCTTCAATTTTCATATTATACTATAATATAGATTTTATTTTTAATAATATATATACTCTGTTTGTTGAGGTGGTTGATTATAGTATTGAGGTGGTATATATTGTTCTTGTGGAGGTGATACTTGACGTTGTAGTGAATAGTCTTGTTTTTTTGGTCTTCTTTTATATATTAATTCTTCTTCTTCACTCTCACTTGTATCATAATAGACAACTTTTTTTCTTCCTTTAGTTTTTCTCTTTGGGGGTGGTGGTGTATATTTCTCCTCCTCCTCTTCTTCACTTTCACTTGGTTCTTTGACTGGTTCTTTTTTTCTTCTTGTTCTTGGTTTTTTTGGTTCTTGTTCTTTTGCTTTTTTTCTTGCTTCTCTCTTCTCCTTTAATACTTGTTGTGCCTTCTTAAACGCCTCCTTTTGCTTCTCTGTCCTTGCTCCCTTTCTCCTATCTATCTTTTTCTTGATAGGTGGCGGTTTTTGTAGGTCGTCTATATCCTTATCCAACTCTTCCTCTACTACTTTTATATTTTGTGGTGGTGTATCCTCTGCGTCGTTCTTTAAATCCATATTATATATATTATACAAGAATAAAATTAGTTTAGATAAGACACTTTTTAATCGGTTTTTTTCGTATTATTTGAGGGTCTATATCGTTAAAATTATTATCTTGATTTTAATATAAATATGGGGAATAAACAAGGACAAATCTGGGTTTTAACTATTTATAAAGACAAATTAAAAAGTGAGGTCATACAGACCATACACTTTGACACAATTAAAGACCTCGCCTACGTTGTAGGTGTTAAACCACAAGATTGCTCTAACTTTTTTCACCGCTTAACTGGGGCAAGAGGCATATTTGAATATATATCTATATATCAATATCAACTCACTAAAGGTGAAAATATTGAGGTGTGGAGACTAAAAGAAAATATTGACTAATATATATAGTATGGATTACCCAGAGAGAGAACAACCACACACAGGAGCAATTGACAATCGCCTTGTTGCCTACAAATTGAGAAGCACCTTTATTAACCCTTCTTATCAAAATCAAAGGTTAAATAATAAAAAAGTTAATTATTATCCTCACAAAAAAATAGTTAGACACGATTGGGGAGAAGATATTTCTTATAGTGGTTATACTAATCCAGCAGATTTTATAGGTGATAGACGACTACCTTAACTTACTTTTTATTTATAAGTTAAAAAAAAACTTATTCTATTTCACTACTATCCACTATATCACCTCTATCCAAGTATAAATCCAATTCCTCTACTTTTCCAAGTGATATTTTATTATGTTTGCCTTCTTCGTCTGCTACACCAAACTCACTTATTCTATTTATTCCTTTACTTGAAAAGGGTTGAGGCATACCCTCTCTATCTTGGTCCAAAGAAGAATTATAGATTTCTCTTGGTCGCCCAAACTCACCAGCACGACCTTCTGGTCTATCAATCCAAGATTGTGTTGTTGGAGACCATACAACACTATAAGGTTGATAATCACCTTCTCCACTATCTTTATAAAAAGTTGATACATACCTACCCCATAAATCACTTTGAGGTAGTTTAACTCCTTTTCCTCCTTTTATAAGTGGTGAGTGTTTAAAGGATAGTTTAAAAGGCAACCCAGTTTCCTCGTCAAATTGGGACTGGTTATTATATTCACTAAATCCTTTTATTTTACTTTCACCTCCTTCTATTGGACTAAATCGCACTTGCTCCCACCTCGCTAAAGGTGGGTCTTCTAAATCAGTTGGCGGAGGCATAACAAATCCTTTTTTACTTTTTTTTATTATTTTAGGTTGGGTTTTATCTCCAAGTCTATTCCCAAAATAATAATCACCTCTCAACTCAAGTAAAATACTACCCAGCGCTAATCCCACGGGTCTAACTAAAGGGGCGAGTGAGTGTTTGTATCTATCAGTTGTGGGTGGTGCTAAATAAAAAGGTTCGTCAATATCTCCTTCACCAATATCCTTATACAATTCTTTTTGGTTTTCCCTACTCAATCCACCATACACAAAATCCACCTCTGCTGTTTTACCAGTTTTATCACTTGTTAATAAAAAACGTCTTGCGTGTTTATTTAACTCTTTTGCTTCCTCTTTTTTTAAATCCTCTCTTCCCTCTTTACTCTGTGATAAACCCTCTACGTCCTCGTCTTCTATTGGGACAATACTATCCAAATCGGTTGGTGTAGGACTTGGTGGTGTTATGCCTTCTGCCTCACCAAAAGGGTCTCTTTTAATTTCTTCTTCTTCTTCTCCTATTCTCAAAGGCGAAGGGTCTTTAACAAACCCAGCGAGTTGTGATTGTTGTGTTAAAAATCCACCAAGTCTATCTTTATTTAGTGCTTTTATTTGTAGTGCTTTCTTCTTGACTGCTAAATCGTTGTGAAAAGTAATATCACTTTGTATATCTTGTAAATCACCTATAGACTTGCTTTCTCTTGGGTCGTCAAATACAACTGACCTTGCTGGTTCTGTGCCTCCTACTCTCTGTCTTTCACCTCTAAAATCCCCTCTATCAAACCTACTACGCAAAATATCAAGTTGGGTCTCTCTCTGTAATATTGTTTGGTTTTGTGCCTCTATTCTATCCTTTAACGCTTTCTCTTGATTAAATCTCTTCTCTATTTGGGTCTGTGATTTTGTTTCTGCTTCTCTTTGTTTAACTTGTGCTGTCTGTAATTGATTAAATACAGCACCAACACCAAAAGGAGAACCAAACCCCATATTTATACCTTGTTGAGGTTGAGGTTGGGGTTGAGGATAAGTTTGTTGTGGTGTATCTCTACCAGTAATAGTGTCTTGTCTAAATACTTGCTGTGCTATACCCCCACCTTTTTTAACACCAGATTTGGTTGTGTGTGCTTTAGGTCTTTTTCTATTAACAGGTTGTTTAACACCTTTTCTTGATTTGGTGTATCTCTTACCTGACTTCTTTCTTTCTTCTGCTTCTCTCCTCTTCTTTAACGCTCTCTCAATACACTCCTTAAGAGTTTTATTTTCTTTCTTGCGACAATCTAATTTCTCTCCTCTCCTATAAGATTTATGTTTTTTTGCTTTTGCTTCTTCTTGTGTTAATTTCACTCCTTTTGGCATACTTTATTATAATATAAATATATATATTTTATTGCGTTTGTATTATTTTTTTATATATATAGAGTATAAATAAAAGTATGTTAAAAGTAGAACAACCACAACAAGAAGAACAATATATAACCACTATAGCAGGACAGGACGTCCCAGTAAGAGCAGACGGCACTTTTATATTAGAACAAGAATTAAAAAAAGGGACACAAGAAGAAGAAAGGATAAGAAAAATAATAGATAAGAAATATAAGGTTTCACTCAAAAAATTAGACCAATATAATTGTATGGATTTTGTTAGTGATAAGTTTATGGTTGAGATAAAATCAAGAAGAAATAAGTTAAATACCTATTCAACTACTATTATAGGTAAGAACAAAATTGATTATTGTAGTAGATATTTATTCACTATGAACCAATTTGCTTGGGAGGAAGACAAGTTTAAGGTGTTATATGTATTTGCCTTTGAGGACGGAGATTATTTTATAGAACACGACGAGAAGTGGATTAAAGAGTGTGAAGTTAAAAAAATAACAAGAAACGACGGAGTAGGAACTAAAGATAAAGAACACTACTTAATACCAGTCAAATTATTATCTCCACTATAAATATAAAGTATGCCAGAGAAACGCCACCAAGACGCAGTTAAAAAGGGATTGATAAGTCAAAAGCAATATTCAAAATTGCCTTCTGCTCTACTTGACGGAATAATAAAGAAGAAAAAGGGTGAGAGTTTTTATGTGCCTAAAAAAGGTAGAAAAAGAGTAGGACAACCAAAAGGTTCAAGATTAGCGTTTGACGACACAAAACAAGAGAGAAAAAAAAAATCTAATAAATAAGTATAAATATGGTTGATAAAAAGTGGATACAACAACTTGATATTAAAAAAGGTGCTTTCACAAGACAAGCAAAACGAGAAGGATTAACAACAAAACAATTTGAAGACAAAGTAATAAAATCTTATAAAAGTAAAGGTGGATATAATCCTACTCTAACAACATATAGACGTGCTGTATTAAGTAGAAAATTGAGAAAAATAAAAAAGAAAAAATAATATAGTATATATAAATAGTATGAGAGAAGAACCTAATAAAATTGGTGTCAAATCAAGTTCAGCAAGAAAAATTGGGACAAAACGGCAATTGTGTTATTATAGAGTTGGTGAAAAAGCACACCAAACACCCGAACACGAATTAAAACAAATAGGTCTTGATAGAGATAGTGCCTCTATTTTGCTGAGTAAAAAATAAATTATTTTTATATTTTATATTCTATATAGAGTATGAGTGAAAATACAGAGATATTAGGAGTGGAGAAGATAGGTCAAGATAATAGTGTAGTTCAATTAATAACTACTAATCCAAACCTTAACTATCATATAGTAGGTTTGCCTAATAAAAGTAATTGTGATACTATACAACAAGACGATAAGGACTGGATAGATAAAAGTATGGTTGATTATAATTTCCCTATACCTAACCAAGTATTAAAAAAGTGGTTAGAAGTGAATAAATCAAGGAACTTAAATCAAGAGTTAGATATAGAGCAGTATAAAAAAAAAGGATTGCCTTTATCTTTTTTAGAGATAAAGTGTGTGGAGGAGGGGACAAATTGGTATTTACAAAATAGACAAGATTTACCCAAGGGATTAGCACCACTATTATCTCGCTATATGTTTGGTGATTTAAAAAAATATAATAGGCAACAATTAAGATTGTTAAGGAGGCAAAGAGAGAAAAAAAAGAAGAAGAAAAAAGAAGGATTAAAAATTGATAAAGGACAATATACAATTAACTTTGCTTAATATAAAAAATATGGATAAACCAAAAAGAAGAGATAATATAATTGAAATAGAGAAGATAGATATAAAAAACACAATAGAGTATAAGGATATTATCACTATATTAGAGGATAAACCTTTATTAATAGAGTTTATAAACGATATAATAAATATAGTTAATAAAAAATTATATAATCTTGATTTATAATTAAAGTATGCCCTCACAACAGCAAATAGCACACGAGACAAATAATTTCTCTCAACCCTCAAAGGTAATAAGAATAAGCAGTAAAGATAGTCAATTAGTTAATCAAAATAAAAATCAATTGTCAATATTGTTAGAAGACCCACTCCAAAAAGACCCATACAACGAGGTTATGGTCTTCTCTATACACAATATTTCACTCCCTTTTTGTTTTTATAATATAAGGGACGACTATACTAATAAGTTGTTTTATTCTCCTAATATCCCAAGTGTAGGATTGAGTGAGGTGAGTATATATAACGGATTTTATAATTTTTATGATAAGAGTGATAGTTCTAACCCTTATAGTGTGATTGATACAGATTTTAAAACACAATTAGAGATTACTTTTTCTCCTTGTGTTTTTACTATAGACCAATATACAAGACAAATAACAATATATAACCCTTCTGCTAATACTATATCTTTTCTTTGGCGTAGTATCCCCAGTATAACACTCACAGATAGACAAACAACTATATACACAAGGACAGCAAATATGTTGGGGTTTGATACAGCAGATACTGGACTTGATATAAACGCTGGAGTATCTGTGATATTAAAATATTTGCCTGACGAATTATATAATATACACCAACTTAAAATAAAAACGGATATACCAACAGGACACTATATAGATAAGGGGACAAACACAAAAACTTTCTCAACTATAAATATAGGTGAAACAATATGGGGTAAAATAATTAAAGCAAATAATCAACCATATTTATCTCACAATCTCCATTCACAAACCTGCGACGCACCAGTATTGAACTCAATAACAATAGAATTAACAGACGAGGAGGACACACCAATTGATATGTTGGGTATTGATTGGACTATTGATATTAAAATAGATTTTAGACGAAAAGTGCCTTTTATAAGAGTTGGGACACCCTTTAACAAAAAGGGTCAAATAGGAAATACAGATATATATACACTCCAAAGATTAGCATATTATAATAGAAGGAATATTAATCAAGCAAGTGGAGTAATAAACGGAGGGTGGCGTCCAGTTGTGCCTCGTGGTCTGCCTATTAAAAAAATAGAACAATTAAAAGACAAAAAAGATAGTGTTAATAATATATAGTATAAATATAAAAGATATGGGTTTTTTTAGTGATATAAAGAGAATAGGTGAAAAAGTTGCTGGCGGAGTTGCTCGTGTTGGTTCAGTTGTCTCTCACGTTGCTGGTGATATTCACAAAGTAGGAGAAAAGGTTGCTCCCTATCTTGAAGCGGGTGCTACTGCTTTGGGACAACCTGAGATTGCTGGTGCTATTGCTGGAGGAGTAAAACTTGCTGGGGAGGTCAGCAAAGTTGCTGGAGACGTCAGCAAAGGTGCGAGTGATTTACAGAGTGGAAATATAGGCAAGGTGGTTAGTGCGATTAAAAATAAAGGAGTAGGAGTAGGTAGTGGAGCAAAAGGAATTGCTGGGGCAACGCCAAGTGCTACAGGAATATCAGCACCCAGTTCAGTAGCAAGTGCTTCACAAGTATTAGGACACTTAGCAAGTGGGACAAGAAGCACTAATTCACAGGCAATAGAGCAGAACCTTCTTAATTATATACAGAAAGCGTTTCAGTAGGAGTAAAAATATAAGTTTGTTTTATTTTATTATAATCTATATATAAACAATATGGGTATTAGTGAGTTTGCTAAAAATATTTTGGGATATAGAAAAATACACCTCTCCTCAACAGAGGCAATATCTTTTCCTACATATCAAACCAACGCAGTGGGGGCTTCTCTGCCTCTACCAACACAATTTAATATAAATATGCCCTCTGTTAATACACCTCCTAATACTGGGTCTCTTGGAGCAATAGCAGTATTTAGTGGAGGGACTATAAATATATCTTCTTATGTTGATACAGGTGTTTATGGTTCAAGTGAAGAATATACAAGAATAACCCCAGTAGTAAATATTGAGGTAGAGGGTTGGAGTAATCAAAATTATTATAGACCAACAAAAGAGGGTAATACAGGTATGACGGCAACTTTTGACGCAGAAACAGATTTGAGAAAGTGTGCTAATATGGATTATCTTAATACAACAGCAACGGATAGTGTTGATATTAAGGGAGTTCCTCAGTCAATATTTTTAAAACCACTAAATAATAATCGTTCTTGGACTACTGGGATAAGTGTAGGCAATCCTTTTAGTAAGAGTGTTAAGTGTAGTGTATATTTACAGCAAGGACACGACGTAGATATAGCAGGCAACACAGAGAAGAATACTTCTGCTTATACAACAAGAGATTTGGTGGGACTAAATCAAGATTTTTCTAATACAAGTGGCGCACCAGAAAACACCACCCACTATCCAGTTGATAGTATAGCAAGTGTAGATTTATATTTTGATTTTTTGATATATGATATGGATAGGATAAGTAGCAACCAAATAGAAACGATATTAATATAAGGTGTAAAATTAACTTATTTTTTAAATTATAATATTAACAAATAGTATAAAAAAAAGTATGTCTCAACCAGCCGTAGCAGTTCCAGTTCAATTAAATTACGCAGATACTCCGCCAGTTGCTATAGAGAGCAGACCGCAGAGAAGATTGTTTTTCCCCACAAACGGACAATCTTTCTCACCGGACAACACTAATCAAATTAGAATTGACGTGAATGCGGATAGTATGTTAGATTTTAGCCACTCTTATCTCCAATTTGATTTATCCTTAACAAATAAAGACAACGTTTTAGGGTGTTTTTTGGACGTAGGGTGTCCAGTGGTAAATCGCCTACAAATTGAGAGCGGTGGGGTTGTTTTAGAGGATATTCAAGAGTGGAATAGGTTATACGCTATGCTTTGTGAGTTTCAAGGGGATAGTTCAAACAATAACGATTGGTCTCTAACCCAGAACTCTGTTGGGGGTGGGATTATGGGTAAATATTGTGGTGGGGATACTGCGGGTGCTTATAGTTTGCTACAAGGCGCCGCCGGAGCAACGGGGACTACACTTGATTTCTCTGTTGCTGGGGCAAACACAAACGACACTCAAAGTGTTTGTTCTGCTTCTGTAGATAATTCAAGTTGTAGTGGTGTAGGTTGGTGGGATAATTCTGCTGTAGCAACTGCTACTTGTATAGTATCACCTCAATCTTGGGACAATTGGTTATTTTGTCCTGATAAAGGCGCACTTGCGGACACAGACGTCGCAAACGGACAGAACGTTAGAACAACTTATAAATACAACGTCCCTCTTATGTGTGGATTAGGTATGTTAAGAAAATACTTTCCCTTAATATTTTTAAATCAAGGAATTACTATTGTTTTACACTTGGAGAGTGGAGTTAATATTGGTGCTTGGTTAGGTAGTGGAGTTGGGGCAGCAGATCCTTTAACAAGTCAAACTTCACAATCCTATACTTTATCAAACGTTAGATTTTGCGGTCACTTGGTAGATTTGGATAGGTCGTTCTATGAGCGATTACGCTCAACTATGGAAGCAAGTGGGGGAGTTATGACCCTATCCTCAACAACATATCGCCACTTTACAGACCAAGTTGCTTCTGGTTCAACAAGTGCTACACTTAATATCCCAGCAAGAATAAAAAGTATAAAAGCGTTGTTAGTGAAACAAGTGCGAAGCGACCAAGACGGCAGAGCGAACTCTTTTAATATAGGTCAATCTACTTCTGCTGGATTAAACGAATATTCTTTTAGAGTTGGTGCTGTTAAATATCCTCCTCAAGATATAGCAGTTGGTTATGGTGGGACTTCACCAGCAAGTCAATTAACAAACGGCGGAGAAGTATTCCAAGAAGTAAGAAAAGCGTTTGGAACAATAGGGGCATACGACCACAAAACAAATTGTAAGCAAGAAACTTGGACTGGTTCAATAGCAAAAGGAAACGGATTAAAAACTCAACCAGAGACACAGACCTATATTGTAGGAAAAGTATATACTGACGACGGCACCGCACCATATCACAATAGCGTTGCGTGTTGTAAGCAGAACTTTATGTTTGCTTTTGACTTTGAAGGATTTAGCAAGTCCGCAATCCAGTCGGGTTTGAATAGTCAAGATAGAAGTTTGCCTATCACACTAGAAACCAAATACAACGCAGAAAACCCTATGGTTGCCAACGTCGTCCCAGCAGTAGCAGACGGATTTAGAAATACAGCGTCCGCGTTAAGAGTAGATACTTATGCTATGTGTGATATACTATTTTATATAGACGCGTCAGGAAATATAACTTCAAGAATATAAATAAAAAAATATATTGTTAATATATAAATATGGTTTTTAGTCAAGAAGAAAAAAGAGAAAGTAATTCAAGAAGATTACAGCGAGAACAAACAGACAAAGACCTTAAAAAAAAGGCAGGTTATAGTCCAGCACCTCAAAAAGTATTGGGTTCAAAAATAGTAGGGTCTTCAACACATAATCAAAGTATAGCAAGGCAATATACAACATACGACCCAAGAAGAGAAAGGCAAGAAGTAAAAGAAGTATCACACGTTCAACCACACTAAACTCCAAAGGGATAGACCTTATTAAAAAAAAGGTTGTAGGGTGTTATATTAATTTTGTTTTGATTTCAAGCAATAAATTGTATTAACTTTTTATTAACTTTTTATTCAAATTAATTAATTTTTTTATTCAAATTGATTTCAAGTAATAAATTGTATTCAAAAATATGATTTTTATTAACTTTTTTTTTTATTTTTTTAATTTAGATTTTGTAATATAGAAGTGATTGAGTAGTAGAAGAGAAAGTGATACTCGCTTCGCTCGTGTCTCGCTCCGCGAGTATATATAAATATGATACTCGCTTCGCTCGTGTGCTACTCTAAAAGGTAAAAAGAAACTTAATAAATTAAAAAAGACTGACACTTTTTTGTCAGTTCAAGGAAACTCCTACAAAGTGAAATATATATCGCATACAAACTTCTTTTTTTCTATAAAAAAAGTGTCAGTTTTACTTTTCCCCCTCCTCAAAAATCCTCAAAAACACTATAAAAACAAGAGAAAAAAAGTGATTAAAAAAGACTGACACAAGGGGGGAAAAGACTGACACTTTACCCCTAAAAACTGACACTTTTGAGAACTTTTTTAATCAATTTTTTTAACAAAAACACAAAATCCCAATTTTGTTTTTAAAATCACCAAAAGTGTCCGTCTTTTTTGACACAAAACTGACAAAAGTGTCAGTCTTTTTGCCCAAAAATACGCCAAAAACAAGAATTAAATTAAAAAAAGTGTTAAAAAGCACACTTTTAGACCCAAAAACACTTTTAAATCTCAAAAAAAAGAAGAGAAAAAAGAAGAGAATTAAAAAAAACCTTACTGAAGTGAGTGTTAAATTGAAAAAAAAAGTTAAAAAAAAAAGTTTTATAAAAAAAGACTGACAGGACTGAAAAAAAGTGTCAGTCTTTTTTATGTCTTTATAATAAAGAGTTAAGTAGGTTTTTTATTAGTTCTGCCTTCAATATAATCAACCAAATCGTTAATATCTGCTCTACTACCTTCTTCCTCTGTTATAATTTTATCAGTTGGTTTAAACCTAAAATTAACTGAGACGTTTTTATATCCAAGAGTGAATAAAGTAATAATATCAACAATCCACATATTATTTTCTTCTTGAGTGAGTGTATGTTTATTAATAATTTTATTTTGTAATTCTTTTAGTTCTTCAAGTTTAATATCTTTAATTTTATCAATAGAAAAAAGTTCAATCTCTTTAGGGAGTGTAATACAAGTTAAGGTGTTAAAAATCTCCCAGTATAATTTAAATTGATTATTAATATAATATATTTTAGTGCCTATTGTCTTATTAAAAGAAAAAGTGAAAGTGCCTTCACAACAATTAGGAGGGAAATTGTGTTTATTTTTAAAATCTTCAAAAGAAATAAAATTGATATGTTTATCCATATTAATATAAAAAAAGAATATAATATAAATTAAAAACCGCACTTAAAGTGTATCTCTTTTTATAATTTGTAATTGTCTTTGTTTAGCAAGGGCTTCACCTATAATAATTGCTTGAGTATGATTATGAGGTCTATTTTTAATAAGAGATTGTTCTCTACCTAATTGTATTTTTCTACACTTTTTTCTTAGTTTGTGTAAATCCATATAAGAAACCCTACCAATACCCCCTTTTTTGATTAAACTATCACAGCAAGAACAAGGTGTATAATCACCACTACTCCACTTTTGCTCGTCTGTTAATATTAGTTTCTTATTATATTCTTGATTAGTATTCTTTTTATACCACTCTGTTTGACGTAAAGAATTAATTTGATTAATTAAATTATCTATAATATTATCTTTTTGAGATATTAAGTCTTTAATAATATTAAAATCTTCACCAAGTTTGTTTGTTAGTGCTAAATATTCACCTTCACATAAATTATAATTGTCTGCTCTATTCTCTGCGAACTCTTGGAGATTGAAAATAATTTGAAGGACTTTCTCCTCCATATTTATAATTTTCTTTTTTTTAAGATTTAACTGCTCTCTTGCTCTTATCTCTTCTTGATTTAAACTCATATTATATTGTCTCTCTATAAAGTTATTTTTTACTCTTTAAATAATTTCAATTTTGAAGTTTATTTTATTAAAATTAATAAAAAAGAATATATTATTTATTAATATCACCACTACAGAAAGGACACTTATTAACTTCTCCAACCTAATTTATTATAATTTTTAATACTTTATTAATTTCACCACGACAGAAAGGACACTTCTTCACTTCTCTTATATTTGCCTTGTTATAACACTCAACGCAGAGTGTATGCGAGCAGTCAAAAACAAGAGGTTGGTGTTTTCCAGTTTTTTCACAATTAGTATAACAAACTCCACATAAAAAGTTTAACTCCTCTTTTTCACCTTCTTCTTCTTGTGGTATAGGTATGATAGGGAGTGGTTGATTGCGTTGAGATAGTGGTATGTCGTTGCCTTCATAAACCACCTCCATATTTCCACTCAAGAAACAATCAAGAACATATTTGAGGCGCGACGCGTTGTATGAGTGTTTGTTTGCTTTCCACTTCCAATTAGCAAGTGCTTCACTACAAGTCGCACAATTATTATGTTGATTACACAATCTCCACTTTCTTCTTGGTTGGTTAGACATATCTGTCTTGAAAGCAATAGTTTTTACTCTCAAAATAATTTCAATTTATCTTTTTTGATAGTTGTCTCAACTCGTATAGTTGTCTCAACTCGTATAGTTGTCTCAACTCGTTAAAAAAAAAGAATATATTCTTTATTAGTATATTCTATATAACCACTCAATCGTCTCCCTCTTGCCAGTCCTCGTCGTCGCTGTCGTCTTCAATCCCAGGAAAACCACAATACTCCTCCTCCTCCTTCTTGATTACCCTCTTACTAGTCTTAATTTGTTGGTAAGATTGTGAATATATGCTTTTTTGATTAGAGGGAATATCGCCACTATAATCATACAACCAATTATTATCAATCTTCAAATTATAATCAATCACAAAAATAGTTAAAATAGAATGGACTTTGAAGAGCATAAATACATACTGGATTTGAGTGTGTTTATCCACTTCACCGCTCACCAAAGACCAATCAAGACGCTTCCTAATCAAATCCTCCAACCTCCTCATATTCACCATATCCTCACAATCATACTCCTCAACCTTGTTTGTCGCTAAAATAAAATCTTGCCAGCAAGTATGAGGTGTGTTTGAAGGAAAAACAGCAATCTCAACACCGCTGTATTTTATCACCAATCCCTTTTCCTCAGTTAAACGGCTGATAGTTTTCAAATACTCGTCGCGGTCGAGACAGCGCCAGGTGAAGGAGAGCATATTTTTGTATCTTTGTGTTCTCTGTCTTGAAAGCGATAGTTTTTACTCTCAAAATAATTTCAATTTATCTTTTTTGCTCTGACGAGTTGAGACAACCCTAACGAGTTGAGACAACTA
>Ga0114900_1001584_pt1 | contig 13670 bp, 17 predicted proteins | sample MalvireepMed_231_FD_89685 | JGI IMG/M metagenome (GOLD analysis project Ga0114900, IMG submission 89685) | Marine viral communities from the Global Malaspina Expedition - Malaspina viral metaG DeepMed_231 | ecosystem: Environmental > Aquatic > Marine > Oceanic | place: Mediterranean Sea...
GTTGGAATACGAATTGCCATCCTAAACCAAAAGCACAGATCCAAAGGATAGCTGGTCGAGCACCAGATACAAATAAACTAGGGTGTTTAGCAGCTTCAACATTTGCTTGTGCTTGAGCTAAATCCAGGGAGATCATCTGTTGTTTTAATTCTGCATTAAGTTTAGTTTTACGATCCTTATCCTCAACAAACTTATCCAATACCTTACCGGCAACACCGATAACCGATTCCGCTATACCTAACATGGTAGGAACTCCTTATAGTTTTTAACTTTATCCATATTGGATTTATGCCATAATGCACTGACAAGTGTATTCTCACCATGCACTTGTATATCCATCTCAACATCACTTCTCTCAAATAACTTCTCGCAATCTTGAGCCATTGCCAGTAGTTCTCCTGTTGTCCAGAATTTAGTATCATCCACAGTTACATTCATAAATTTAGGTCTGCCATCCTTTTCTTTTTTATATTTTATTTTTTGTGGTGGTTCTGGTATAGTAGAATCAAACCCAAACAAATGAAAGTTTCTAAACCCTATTGTATGCATTAATCCTATAGCTCTCATAGCTGCACACGTACCCCCTGTAATGAAGGTGGTATCATGTGGGATATCTAATCCTTCTGCTACATGTACCGTGTTATCCTGAACTGGTTTATTCTTTTCAGATTCCTGTCTAAGAATTTCTGAAAATGCATGCCATCCCCATACCTCATCGGTCTGCTTTTTTAACAACCGTGTGACAGATGGGTTAGTCATCGACGCCAGGAAGAATATGGTTTTCTTATCAACCTTTTCAAATAATGTCTTCCTTATTATACCATGAGTTGACTTACCACTCAATGGTCTAGGATCTAGAATAACACAACCCCACGGTTGAATACCATGTTTTAATAGGTTAGGGTATGAGTGTTTAACACAGACCACACGAGTATTTGGTTTATGACTAAGACTACGGACATGATCCCAATCAGTACTGTCACCACCAGATACAATGATGGCTGTATCGCTGTGTGCTCTACCTTTCTCTAACCAGTTATTCAATAGTTTTAAATTCTTTTTAACATTACCAACGATGTTACCGTCAGGCACACAGTCGTGGGGAGTAACATGGATAGGAACCTGCATTACTTTAGTAGTAAGATCCTCTACTTTATCAGACGTTAGCATAACAGCTAAGTGAGTTTTACCACCATCCCGTACAGGATCGTTGGATGGAAGCACATACTTTCTGTTCTTAGTCTCCTCAATAATTTTATTTACTTCCATAAAATCTTCACTAGGACAAAGACCACGCTCATCCTCACTAAAGAAATCATCGAAGACCAAGACAGGGATATGCTTTAATTTATTATAATCATTACGAACTGTACCTATACTATGACCACCATCTATATAAGCAAGATCAGCTTGTGGTCCTATATCGCCAAGTGTTTCGTTTGTATTGCCTTTTATAAGTTCAAAGGTAAAGGTTTTATTCTTATCCTTCTTCATTTTCTTTTGAAAAACTGTAAGATGTTTTTTAATATCTGCTACATTAACAGTCTTCTTTACATTTAATTCTTTAGCATTTATCTCTTCATTATTATCTTCAAACAGATCATAGCCTATGTAATGAAAGTCATCTCTGTTTTCAAAAGATGCTAACGCCATTTCAATAGCACGTTGTCCTACCCAAGTACCTGTCTCCACTACCCGTGCAGGTTGGTATTGTCTGATGATATGAGCTAATAGTTTATATCGTTTAGGAACAAATGTTTTGGTTGTTGGAGCACCAGATTTATCTTTCTTATCCCCCTTTAGATGTTCCATATATTCACTTAATGGGAATGATTCAAATGCCTGTTTACCTTCAATCATACTCTTGATATCTAAATGACCTGTAAAGTCATGTACTCTCATACCGTGAGCACGATAGATAATTAGTAAGCGTTCAAAAATAAATCCATCATGCCATTCTCTGTAATTAAATACCTCACCGGAATCATATGCCCCTCGTAGATCTCCTAATAAATCAAGAGGCGCTCGAAACTTTAGGTTGAAAGCCATGAAGGATGTTTCACTATAATCAAAGTGCTGTCTACCAAGAAAAGCTAGTTCAGCTTTATCATTAAGAATCTTTTTTAAATCCTTGAGATCAAAGTCTTTCTTGGTAAAAGTATCAGCATCTAACCAGATTATCCAACCAGGATCTCGACTTCTATCAGCTAATTCAAATGCCTTATCCGTTAGACCATACACCTTATGACAGAACTTGACAGCATCTAGTCTAAAGTTGTAGTCTATCTTACCATTTTCCGTACCGTCATGATCCTTGAAGGTTTCCCTAAAGGCAATCATTTCAGGAATGATATTTAGATTACGATATTCAATGTGTTCAACTCGTGGAACATCGTGCTTATCTATATCGAAGTCATGATAGTAGGCGGTAAGTTTTAATCCACCATGCCAATGTCTAGCTGCTGTCTCCAGCATTTTCATAGCATAGGTATGTAGACCGTTCTCGTTAAAGGAAGTAACTATATTATACATTAGGAAACATCTTCCATAGATTCTAAAATAGAAATCTTATCTTTTAAGGCTTGCCATTCCTGTGAGTAAACTAAATCCTGTTCAGTTTGTGGCTTCCAGTTTTCAAACCAAGGACCGCCTGTAGTAAAGTGTACGTTCTTAGCATCTATAACCGGAGAAGAGTGACCATCCAACCAGTTCCATTCCTCCTTAATCTGACCAATAGGATACTGTGATGGTCTTCCTAACTCCCATCCAGATAACCAACGGAAGTTATGCAACCACCATCCAGACTTTGTACTAACATCGTCCACTGTCAAGTCGGCATGAGCAGGGTGACTACAGTTCCATAAGATAAAGCTCGACCAGTTCTTTTTAGAATAGTTTTGCTGTGCTTGGTAGTCCATCTTGAAGGTAGCTTCTGTTTTATATTGATGCCATACACAGGAGATAGCATAGGTGGGATCATTATATGTTTCAAATACCTCCATAATATCTGAACGAACCATCATATCACAGTCCATATAAATAGCCATTCCTTCATACTGATTCAGATGTGGAATAAGAAATCTTGTAAAACTAAAATCACTAGAGAATGGTTTACCATCAGAAGTATCTATCTTCTGTAAGGGGTGTGTTGGAGCACCGGAGTTCCACGCTCGACGGTACAAACCAGCGGCTCGTAGAGCGTCTTGATTAAGCTTTACTATATTAATCTGTTGATTAGTGGTAGTAAGTTTAATAGAATGAACTAAGGTTTGAAATGCTGTGTCTTCTCGTGGATCATAGCCGATATAAATAGTGGGTTCTCTTCGATACATAGTAAATAGAGGAGGGATTTCTCCCTCCCCCTACTCCTTTAATTGATTTCAATAAGTTTAGGTTTCAGTTCATCTGGGATATGCTTCTCAAGATGGATAGTTAACATCCCATCCTTCAGTTCTGAATCCACTACTATAACTGCATCAGATAAAGTAAATCTCTTTACGAACCTTCTCACAGCTATACCCTTATGGAGATAAGTAAGATCCGGTTCATCCGGTTCGCTATCTTGGTCTCCACTTTCAATAACTAAAGATCCCGGTTCATACATAATCTTTATATCTTCCTTATTTAATCCTGCTACAGCCATTTCGATCATATATTTATACTCATCTAACTTGACCAGATTATAAGGAGGATAGGTATCAAAATTACCACTTACCCTAAACTGATCTCTATTCTTAAAGATATGATCAAACCCCACCGACATTAGTGGGAATCTCATAAAGTCAAATTTACTTTCAAAATTTGGAGTTAAATCTTTCATATCTTGTACCCCTTTCATAAGCGAGTGTGTTATATAGATAAGAAGTTACCCTATATATAGCAATAACTATCTTATCATTAACGTATGTAGAATGCACCTTCCTTAAGAACACAGGAGATTTCATAATTTTTTGTATACTAAAATTAACCTCGACAATAGGGTCTTACCTATCTATACACCATCCTTGATCGCCGTCTGCAGCCGCCAAGGCTACCGTGCTCAAGTTACTATCAAAGCTTACCTCCTATGCTCATAATGAAGGTGAATTCTACACTACAAATCATAGTCTATCAGAAATATACCTTCCTGTCAAGTACTTTTTTACATTCGTTGAATAATATAGACAGCCATCATAGCTAATTGTATGGCTCCGAAAACCATCAATGCTGTACCCATTTGTATTCTCCTTTTCTAATGTATGGTTTCTTGCCGCTGAAGAGGAGGAAGATCCTTCATATCGTTTAAGCAATGCATAATAATATTTGATACATCGTCCTCATCTGTCATGATTTCCTTATAGATTTGTAGTGTAAGCTTCAACAACACGGCTGGAATTGCCAAGGCACATTCTTCCCCGCTATCTTCGTAGTCCTCTATAATAGAATTTAAAGTTGTATGGACACGGTGTTCAATATCCTGTAACATTAGTACATCAGATTCATCCATGACATAACTCCTTATCAGTGTAATCTATGTAATATCCAACCCTATTATTAAATTGGACGGTGTTTAGTTCGCCGTTCTTACGATGGTTTTTAATACCTATTGCTTCACCTTCACACGGGGAACAATATTTAATATCTTTATCACCTAATCCTACGGTAAGCATTTTCATAGGTAAGTCTCTTCTGCCCATGCTTGGATATCTTTAACTTTAAAACCTAGATAACCCATGCGTTTAATTAAATCCTCATAACTTATAACATCATACTCAAACTTCTCTATGGCATTCATAACCAAACTATCCCATAGCACTCTGCTATCAATGACCATCATGCACACTCCTTCTGTCCAGTATTAGGATCTATAAAACAAGCCGTACCATTATACTCTTCCTTTGTGGCTGGTTCACTCCTATTTAAAATACCATATCTTTTACCAGATAATCTAAATGTTGTTACACCCTTTAACTTACCTCGCCATCCCCGAATGTACACATCCTTGAATTCCTCAAACTTAACATTCTCTCCTACGTTAATAGTCTTTGATACAGCACTATCAATGTATGGTTGGATAGCTATTTGCATTTTAATGTGGTCATCGACTGTAAGATCTTCTGTGGTTTCGGCAGTACGATTATAATTCTTATACACATAGTCCTGCAGTTTTACAATCACTGGCCCTTCTTCCGTAATCAAGGTACGATCTATTTCATATGCAAAGACAGGTTCGATACCACTACTCACATTGTCAGCAGTAAAACTAATGGTTCCTGTTGGAGCTATGCTTGTAAGGTGACTGTTACGTATACCATATTTGTAAATCTTCTCAATCAGATCTGCGGGAAGTCTTTTAATAAAGCCGCTCTCTATATATTTATCCTTATCGTATAATGGAAAGGAACCTTTTTCTGTAGCTAAATTAACACTCGCCTCGACAGCCGTATAGCATAAAGCCTTACCAATTAAGCGTAGAAATTTAACAGCTTTATCTGATCCATATGATAACCCTATTAAGGTAAGGCAGTTAGCTAATCCAGTTATCCCCAACCCCATTCTACGTTTGTTCTTAGCTTCTATCTCTTGGTCTGGTAAGGGATAGTTTGTTCTATCCACCACATTATCCATAGCCCTAACGACAGGTGGGATATCCTCTTTAAACATTTCAAAGTTAAAGATACTCTTTTCATCTACATATTTAACTAGATTAAAACTACCTAATAGACAAGCACCGTAGGGTGGTAGTGGTTGCTCACCACAAGGATTGGTAGCTGCTATAGTTTCACAGTAGGCTAATGGGTTGTCGTTATTAATACGATCTATGAACAATACACCAGGTTCTGCCCACTCCCAATTAGCTCTCATGATCTCATCCCACAAAGCTAATGCGTCTATCTCTTTATATACTTTATTATTAAAGCGCAGAGAAAATTGCTTCTCTTTAATTACACAATCCATAAACTCATCGGTCACCCCGATAGAGATATTAAAGTTGGTGAGTTGATCTTGATTTTGTTTAGCTCTAATAAATTCTTCTATGTCTGGGTGGTCAACACGCACCACTCCCATCATTGCTCCCCGTCTATGCCCCGCTGAAACGATTGTCCGACATACTGCATCATAGATATGCATGAAAGATACAGGACCAGAAGCGGAAGAATCAAGGCTGACAATACGATCACCACGGGGGCGTATAGAACTAAAGTCATAGCCAATGCCGCCGCCTCGACGCATGGTTTCAGCCGCTTGCGTAGCTCTTGCCATAATAGATTCCATACTGTCTTCGATAGTTCCAGATACAAAACAATTATACGCCGTGACATTGCGTGGACTCCCCATCGCAGATTGTACTCTACCTGCCGGTAGAAATCGTTGGTTTAAAAAGATATCTTTAATCTCTGCTCTATGGTTATCGTCGTCTGACATTGCTGCAGAATTTCTATTCACTGATTCTTCAAAGTTCTCATTAGGTAATCTGTATTTGTTAGCGTGTAGCTCATCACATACTGGTATTTGTGGCCCGTACATTTATCCCTCCTCCATTATCTTAATCAATTTCTGCAGATACCATTCAGCTTTCTTTAGATCTTCAATACCATTCTTATATCTATACCTCCATAAATATTTTAAGATGTTACCTTGTAGGTAGTACTCAAACCCCTCATCTGTTGCTGCTTCGATTGCATCAATACATTCTATATCAGTTTGGTTATAATGTAAAGGACAATTTACGTTATCTTGATCGGTAGATCTTTTCTTAATAGTATGTTTATCCTGTTCCTGATCTGTGGTTTGTGGTTCGATTGTAAAAGGTTGCTGGTGAATGCTCTGGCTGTGGAATAATCTACGCCAGCGTGATCGCAGACCGTCATAAAATCCTGACATGTCACACCTACACTGGTGAAGAACCAGCCAGTGGCCCTATCTCTATCATAAGTTCTCTCCTCTGATTCATCCTTGGTTTGAGTCCTACTCGCATCTAGGATAGCTTGTAAAATAACTGCAATAAACAAGCATTGTTCAGGTGGGTTCTTTTGTAATTTTTTTTCAAGGGTAAATAAGAATCTTAGATAGTTTATTTTAGTCATATCAATCCCACCATCCTAATGCTACCTTGGTATCATCAGGTACTAAATTCATAGTAAATGGTGGATCAAACGTAGTGATAACTTTTACATCCTCAATCCCATCAACGTAACCAGCCTGTCTAATATCCTCTGCAATAAAATCAGCAAAGCCACAGAATGCACTGGTAAGTGTATGGGTTATCTCAACACTTTTATTTTCTTTATCGATTTTAATATCGTAAATTAAACCAAGATCATATACATTGATACTAATCTCTGGATCATATACTTGTTTTAATTGTTCAATTATTTTCTCTTTCATATTTAAACCATGAGTCCAGAAATACGTCAGCTTCTAGTATAACTAATGGTTTCCTCCTATTCATTTTTATAAACGCTATCGGTGGATGCCGACTGTGATTGGTTGCCTGATCTATAATATTATATATGCCTGAAAACTTCTCTTGATTTTTACATTCGATAGAGAATGGGAACAGATGTATAATACTAGGAGTCAACTGAACATCCGCACCACTCTCGCCCATTATAGCACACTTTATATGTCCTTCTATATCTATTACTTTTGGACTTAGAGTTAAGTAATAAATTAGTTTATTTCTAACCCAATCCTGTAGCTTACGTCCTTTAGCTTTAGCTGATGACCTTTTCATTGACATTAGGTTCCTTTGCAACCCGTGTTAGATAGACGATACCCTTCTGATATTCAAAGGCTCGTAAACCTTCACCACCATTGGCATCAGACCAACAGGTATGTTTATATCGACAGTAGAAGCAGTTCGTTCCTAATCTATAATTACCTGACTTACCATCAGGCACATCAGGATAACATCGTGGAGGTGGAGTTTTAGTTTTAATCATAGACTTGAGATAATTGATACGCTCCGTAGTGTCCGGTCTTTCCAGTTCTTCCAGTTCCATAAAGGTTAATTCACCACTTGTTTTATTCATAACTAAAAATCCAGAACGATCTACCTCTTCCGCTGTGCTATAGGAAGATAGCTGATCAATATACCCAAATGGATCGTCACTGTATAGGCTTTTGTCTTTGAATTTCTTGAAAGAAAAGTGCGAGGCTGATTTAACATCAACCAAAACACCGTCCACTTTGGCATCAATATGACCTTTGACTCCTCCTAATGTGGTTTCTTTCTGTCGGTCAGTCACAGTATGACCAGCTAATTCGGATAGACATAGAACTAATTCCTCAATAAGGTGACCATATAAAAACTTAATAGGGTCCGCATCCTTGAGAGGTTCCGATTTTGTGTCAGAACAACTGTACCATAATTGACGATCAGGGTATCCTACATTAGAAAGACGTAGCCGTTTAACCTGTTCACTCTCTCCAGTGACAGCCCTGTTAATCTCCTCATAGATATTATCTACACAACGAGAGATTATTTCGCCTGTTTGTTCATCAGATAATTTACAACCCTTACTCTCTTTAAACAAGTTATAAATATCTGGTATAAGCTTTTCAATTTTCTTCATGGTAAAAAATAGGGAGGGTATATCACCGTCAGAAAATATACCCTCCCTCTCCAGGTTAAAGGTTAAGCCGAAAACGGAATGTCTTCAAGCTCATCGGAAGTATAACCGTCAGGAACGACATCAAAGGCATCGTCCTCTTCGGTTGAGTACGGTACTAACTCAGTAACCTGCACCGCACGTAAATCGGCAGAAACACCAGTCTTTCCACCGAAATTCCATTCAAACGGCTCATATAATACATTAACCTTAGAGCCATTACCAATCATAGTATCAGTAATTAAACGCTTCTCAGAATCCACAACATTAGGAGCACGATTGAGATTACCGCTCTTTGAATTACGAACTCTACGCCTAATGGTAACGAAATCGTCTTTCTCATCACCCTTATTCTTGATGGTCAGCCCATCCTTTTGAGCCTTCTTCTTATTGAGATCATCAAGATTACCAACATCAATAGTCCACACACCATCAGCGTCGAAGCGTGTGTTGGGGTTGATAACGGATGCCCAATAAGCCGTACCTGAAAGTATCTTACTCATATTAAGTCTCCTTATAGGGTTGTTGAAGTATTCACAGGATAACAAATTATAGTGATGTTGTCAAGTCTTTTTTCTCATAGCTTTTGAATATGCAGCCCTCCTTTCTTTTCTCCAACCTGTTCCATTTTGTCGATTACCCCATCGCTTACGCCATGCCCATGAGCATAGAGAACTCGATATGCTTTCGACATACTTATAAAATATATCTCGTACCATCTAATGCACTCCTTATCACTAATGATCTTCTAGGGAGTTCGAAGAACTCACTCCCAAGAAGATCATTGGGTTGCCTCAATGTGTGTCAGCCCAGGTTACTCCAACCTTAAATTGATTATCTAATGGACATTTAACATGGAGTATCTCTTGGGATTCCTTCATAGCTGTCTTTGTAATAGCACAGAATTCTTTAACATCTTTATTATGTACCTCAAATTGATACTCATCGTGGATAGAGGCTACTAAACGAACATCCAAATCCTTGGCATGGTGCATCATCTGAACCAACCATTGCTTACATATGATCGCCCCAGCCCCTTGTATGAGGGTATTAAGAGCCGCATGGTAGCTTCTAATATGTAACTGCCTACCATCCAACCCTCGTATTATCTTTGCTTTAGCTGCATCATCGACATGAGATCGTAATTTCTTGAGGGCTGGTACTTTAGTCATATACGTTTTTATTAAATTCTCCCCCTCACTAAGGGTTGTCCCTACTATTTTACTAATCTTAGCAGCCCCAGCACCATAGATTAATGCATAGAGAAATGTCTTTGCTTGATCTCGTGTTTTTAAATTAGTCATTTGTTGGTTGGCTGAATGTATATCTCCTTCTATTACTTCTTTAATATAATCTTTATCCCCCATATAGTGGGCTAATGCTCTGATCTCTAAGCCAGAGGCATCAGTACCAACTAAACTATAATTCTCTGGATCAGAGACTGTCCAACACTCACGGCAATCTGTACCATAGGGTGAGTGGATAGAGGGTACTTGAGCCATATTAGGTTTATGGTGGGCCATCCTACCTGTTACAGTACGTAAGGTCATCACCTCACCATGTACTCTACCTACAGGATCAACGTATTTTATCCACTGTCTAATCTGTGAGATCCGTTTCTTTAATAATAGATAGCGGGACATTATCTTAGCTTCCGGTATATCTAGAGTATCTAAGATCTCATCACTGACAATTATGTTTCCCTTTTCAGTTCTTTGTTTAGGCTTCCATCCCTTAGCCATTAACCGTTCAGCAATCTGTTGTCGAGAGGCTGGATTAAATGGTATTTCTTTTGTCTTGGTTTTTAATTCTATGATAGTAGGAGGAAACACACTTTGTAAATCCTCTTCTAGTTGTTGAGCTTCATCTTCAAACTTATTCATAAGTAACATTATCTTATCTTCTTTAAGATAAAATCCGTTACGTTCTTGTTGATCTATTAAGACTCTGATCTTATGTTCAAGCTTAATGGATTGATCAGAGAAGTTAGAGCCTTCACCAACGAGATAGGATATAAGCTTTCTAGTTACATCCACATCTCGTTGGCAATAGTAGAGCATATCATCTGAATAATGGCTGAAGTCTTCCGGTTTCTGTCCTTTATTAAACCCCAGCCTCTCACCCCATGCTTCTAGAGAATGACCCTTATCCCTAATAGGATTAAATAACTGGGATAAGATTAATGTATCTATTACTCCTTCAAATGGTATGGTAGCATGGGTAAGATCGTTGATAACTCTTCTATCAAACGAGATACCATTATGCATATAGAATTTATCTATACCTTTAGACCACTCAGGAAACTTGGTATAACATTCTTCCTGAACAAAGGTATAGTCCTTACCCGACTTAATGTCCTTACCTACGATACAATGTATAGTAGTAGCGTCTAGCTTATCTGTTTCGATATCAAGTACTACACCTGTAGTCATCACATCTTTCCTTTATTTATTTCTCCATAGATATTCTCAACAATTTCTGCAAATTGTTTTTGTGAATATCGCTTGATGCTAATTTCTTTAATCAGTTCTTTAAATAGTTCTATCTTAAAGTTACTCATAGCTATCTCCATTCTATTGGACCTACTTCTGTCATCTCGTATTCTATAATTTGTAGACAATCAGCAGGTAAGTTATTAGCTTTTATAAAAACAGTAGCAGCCTGTTTCGCATAGGCTGGTTTTTCCCAGATATATTTACATGTTTTTTTACTACGAATAAACTTATCTTTCTGAGGACTATAAATTTTATAAGCTTTACTCATCTTCTAAGCTCCACTCATTAATCTGATCATCCCAATATTCTACATGATCGTCATCTGTGTTAAGAACACGATATACAATGCTACATAAATCAGGATCGCCACAACAACTCCCATCCTCTCGTGGGCAAACATTAGGCATTTCATGATAAGTATATTTTTTACTTCTACTTTTTAATTTAATTTTGTACCACCTATCCCTCATTAACTCTTCCTCAATCATGACTCTCTCCATGTAGTCGATATTGTTATATCTATAAGGATATAAGGTCAGCTTTCTCTAACGGTACTTTATAAAAGTATTCACCTGATCTTACATGTCGATTAGGTACTTCAACAATGGGACTATTCTGTACCACCTTACCATCTATCTTCCACGCTACCTTACAATCTCCTCGTAAGATATAGAAATAGAACCTTGCATTCTCATCCTTACCATAAATAGAATCCATTAATCTTTTCTTACGGAAAGGAATGTTTATATCCTTCCAAGCTGTGGGCCAATCTCCATCCCACATAAACTTTATTTCTACCTCATGGTGGTACGGTATTCGTACACCACCGGCAGGTAGGAAGCTTTCTAAATCTACTCCCATTCTCTCTTCGACTTTCTTTACATCATGGCCTTGAGATGTAAGATATTTAATCATAGAATCCTTTGCCAGTTTATCCGATACTTTGTATAAAGCAGGATCAAAGCGTTTACGTTTAGACTTCAAAGGGTAGGTCATCGTCATCCTCCGTAGTATGTCGTTCCGCTACAAAAGGATTTTCTATAGCACTCATCCGACCTGTTTCTTTATCGTAATAAAGATGTTCAGCTACCCCTGTATCTCCGGTATATCTATTCTTGAGGATACGTATTACATTAGTGTTGGCTTCAGTCTCATCCTCGCTTTGTTGGTTACGCTCTAATGCTATGACAGCATCAGATAAATGACCGATACTAGCTGACCCTCTAAGGTGAGATAAGGTAACCTCCTTACCTTCTTCAAACCCTTTGTCACCTGTGCGCCTACGTAAATGAGACACCAACAACAGAGCCACACCAGTTTCTTCCACTAAAGATCTTAACTTAGTCATAAGAACATCTATAGACTTACGCTCATCTCCAAACTCCTCTTGCCCTGATACAAGGATGGATAGGTGGTCGAGCATAATCCATTTACAATCTAATGCTCTTGCCATATAACGTATTCTTCCAAGGATCTCATCGTTAGTTATAGAACCAAAGTGGTCGAAGGCGAAGAGTCTACCTGTACCTAAAGTAGCTTTCTCCCAATCATTCAGTTGTTCCCGATTATATTGATCACGTATCTCCTTAATATATAATCTAGCATTAGCTTCAACCGACATGATATTAAATGCTGTGTTCCTTACGTTCTCCTCCAACGCCAGGATACCTATGTTATCCTCTGTCTTGTTAAGTATGTGGTGCATTAACTCTCTTATAATGCTGGACTTACCCATACCAGAACCACTGGTAAAGGTTACCAACTCTCCTGTCCGCATACCATATAGCTTTTCATTCAACCCTTCCCAAGGATAGGGACAGGTATCACAGAAGTCTTCTTCGTATAGTTTAGATCCTATGTCACGTAGATTAATAATACCGGCAGGAGTATAAGGTTCAGCGGACCACCATGCTCTACTAAAGTCTTCTCTTTTACCAATCTTGAGATACTCATTAGCATCCTTGAAGGCTAGTTTTATAATCTTACATTTATGTGGTTCAAATAACTCCGCTACTTTTTCAGATGCCCGACGACCTGCATCGTCATTATCAAAACATAAGATAACATTATCAAATGTGTTGAGGTATTCAAAGTTATGTTTACAATCTCGCAGCGCACTAGCTGCACCACTCTTGATGGATACACAAGGATACTTCGATCCGGTTAATTCAAAGACAGACATCGCATCGACCTCTCCCTCACACACTGTAATATATCTAGCACTCTGTGGAGAGAATAAACTCTGTCCGAATAGCTGACTAGATCCTAGATCTCCTTCTACAAAGAAGTTCTTAGGGTTGGTTTGTCGTACCTTATTTGCTACGTGACAACTATCTTTATCAAAGTATGGATAGATATGTTTGTTGTTAACTACCGTTACACCATACTTCTTAACAGTTTCTAATGATAGGTTACGATCCGTAAGTGGTTCCGATACTCCTTTACTTAATACATTATTAATAACACCTTTGATCGGCGCTTGTTGTACAGGCATAGGGTTTTCTCCTTCCTCGTTGCCGAATAATTCACAGGCAAAACAATACCAATGCCCATCATCGTAGTGTACCTTACCTTTAGGTGA
>Ga0114900_1001597_pt1 | contig 13617 bp, 7 predicted proteins | sample MalvireepMed_231_FD_89685 | JGI IMG/M metagenome (GOLD analysis project Ga0114900, IMG submission 89685) | Marine viral communities from the Global Malaspina Expedition - Malaspina viral metaG DeepMed_231 | ecosystem: Environmental > Aquatic > Marine > Oceanic | place: Mediterranean Sea...
GGAAAGTACCATGTGCGGCATTGTGGGCATTGTCGGCCATAGCTATGTGAACCAGGGTATCTATGATGCGCTGACAGTCCTTCAGCATCGGGGGCAGGATGCAGCCGGTATCGTTACCTGTGATGGAGACCGTCTCTACCTTCGCAAGGACAATGGCATGGTGCGCGATGTGTTTCGCACCCGCCATATGCGCCGCTTGGTGGGCAACATGGGGATTGGCCATGTACGTTATCCCACCGCGGGCAGCTCCAGCTCGGCGGAAGCCCAGCCGTTTTATGTAAATTCCCCCTACGGCATCACCCTGGCCCACAACGGTAACCTCACTAATGCCGAGGAACTGGCCGAGCATATTTTCCGGGCAGACCTGCGCCATATCAATACTACCTCTGATTCCGAGGTGCTGTTGAATGTGTTCGCCCACGAACTGCAGAGCCTTGGCAAGTTGCAGCCGGAACCGGACGATATCTTTGATGCCGTTGCTGCGGTGCACAAGCGGGTGGAAGGGGCTTATGCGGTGGTGGCCATGATTACCGGTTATGGCATCCTGGCGTTCCGTGACCCCCACGGTATTCGCCCGGTCTGTTTCGGTCGCAAGGACACGCCGGACGGGCCCGAGTACATGGTGGCTTCCGAATCCGTGGCATTGTCTTCTCTGGGCTTTCATATTGAACGTGATCTGGAACCGGGCGAAGCCATCTATATCACCGCCGAAGGGGAGATGCACACCCGCCAATGTGCCGAAAATCCCAGTCTGCACCCGTGCATTTTCGAACAGGTATACTTGGCACGTCCGGATTCAATCATCGACGGTATTTCGGTGTACAAGGCGCGGTTGCGCATGGGCGAGAAACTGGCAGAAAAAGTGGAACGTGAATGGCCGGATCACGATATCGACGTGGTGATTCCTATTCCTGATACCAGCCGTACCTCGGCTCTGCAGATGGCCAACCATCTGGGCGTCAAATATCGCGAAGGCTTCATCAAGAATCGCTATATCGGCCGTACCTTCATCATGCCGGGCCAGCAGCAGCGCAAGAAATCCGTTCGCCAGAAACTCAATGCTATTGAGCTGGAGTTCAAGGGGAAGAATGTCCTGCTGGTGGATGACTCCATTGTGCGTGGAACGACATGCAACGAGATTATCCAGATGGCGCGTGAAGCAGGTGCCAGTAAAGTGTATTTCGCTTCTGCGGCTCCAGCGGTGCAATATCCCAATGTCTATGGCATCGATATGCCGGCAGCGCAGGAGCTGATTGCCCATGGGCGTACTACCGAAGAAATTGGCAAACTGATCGGTGCTGACAAGTTGATTTACCAAGACCTGGAAGATCTGGTGGAGACTTGCAAGGAAGGTAATCCCGGGGTGGAGTCCTTTGACTGTTCCGTGTTCAATGGAACGTATCTGGCGGGCAATATCACACCAGAGTATCTGGCAAGTCTCGAAGCACGTCGCAATGACATGGCCAAGGGCAGCAATGAAAAAACCCAGGCATTGGCAGATAACGAGATTATCGATTTGCACAACACCAACTGAGCACGACCCAAAGGAAAATTGAGGCTATTAATGAACGATCTGGATCCGACACAACTTGATGTGGAAACCCTGGCTATCCGCACTGCACAGTTGCGTACGGACGAGATGGCTCACTCGGATCCGATTTTCCTGACGTCCAGTTTTGTCTATGAAAGTGCCGCCCAGGCCGCGGCCCGATTCGGGGGGCAGGAGCCGGGCAATATCTATTCCCGTTTCACCAACCCCACCGTGCGCGCTTTTGAGCAACGCCTTGCCGCCCTGGAAGGGGGCGAGGCCTGTGTGGCTTTTGCCTCCGGCATGGCCGCCATCAGTGGCACCTTCTTTTCCCTGCTGGCACCGGGCGATCACATAGTCAGTTCCCGCAGCGTGTTCGGCACCACCAATGTGGTGTTTGACAAATACCTGGCCAAGTTCGGTATCGAGACCTCGCTGGTGGATCTGAGCGACCTGAAGGACTGGGAAGCGGCAATCCGACCGGAAACCCGGATCCTGTATCTGGAAACGCCCTCCAATCCGCTATCGGAAATCGGCGATATCCGTGCCCTGGCCAAACTGGCCCACGACAATGGCGCCTTGCTGGTGGTGGACAATTGCTTCTGCACCCCGGCCCTGCAGAAACCCCTGGAGCTGGGAGCAGATATCATTATTCACAGCGCCACCAAATATCTGGACGGGCAGGGGCGTTGTCTTGGTGGTGCGGTAGTCGGGCCGAAGGCGGAAATGGAAGAAGTGCTGGGCTTCGTCCGCTCCGCCGGCGCCTGCATGAGCCCTTTTAACGCCTGGGTCTTCCTGAAGGGCCTGGAGACACTGAAGCTGCGTATGGAAGCCCAGAGTGCCCGCACCCAGGAGCTGGCCGAGTGGCTGGAAAGCCAGCCAGGCATTGTACGGGTGCACTATGCCGGTCTGAAGAATCACCCCCAACATGCATTGGCCGGTAAACAGCAGTCCGGTTATGGTGCTGTCATGTCCATTGAAGTGGAAGATGCCGCAGGCTGCAGGGATCGGCAGGCAGCCTGGCGCTTTATTGATGCCACCCGGCTGATTTCCATTACCGCTAATCTGGGAGATGTTAAAACGACGATCACGCACCCGGCCTCAACAACTCATGGGCGTGTGAAAGAGGAAGAAAAACAGCGGGCCGGAGTCACCGAAAATCTGATTCGTCTTGCTATTGGCCTGGAATCGGTCAATGACCTCAAGACGGATTTGAGCCGGGGATTGCAGGCGATCGCCAGCGCATAACAATAAGCGCCTGGCGCTTGCTGGCTGACCCCTCGCAAAAGAAGGCGGCATCTCACCGATAGCGCCCGGTCAATACAGAATCAAGGGGAATCATGCAGGCACTGGATAAAGCCCTGGCCCAGGTGGGCCGCGTGGTACTGGGCAAAGAAGAACAATTGAAGCTCGCGCTTACCTGCATGCTGGCCAATGGCCATCTGCTTATCGAAGACCTGCCTGGCATGGGGAAAACCACGCTTGCTCATGCTTTGGCCCGGGTGTTCAAGCTTGAGTACCGGCGGGTGCAGTTCACCAGTGATATGTTGCCGGCGGATATTCTCGGCGTCTCCGTATTCGATCCCAACACACAGCAGTTTTCCCTTCGTGAAGGGCCGGTTTTCACCCAGTTACTGCTGGCCGATGAAATCAATCGGGCCACACCGAAAACGCAGAGTGCGCTGCTTGAAGCCATGGAAGAGCGACAGGTGACCCTGGACGGGGTGACCCGGATCTTGCCGCAACCCTTCTTTGTTATCGCTACCCAGAATCCGGTAGATCAGGCGGGCACGTTCGTGTTGCCCGAATCGCAGCTTGATCGTTTTCTGATGCGGATTTCCCTGGGCTACCCGGCCCCTGAAGTTGAGCTGCAGCTATTGGCTGGTGGCGACCTGCGTGAGCAGGTTCGTGAGCTGCAGTCAGTGATTAATAGTGAAGGGTTGATCAAGTTGTCACGGGTGGTGGGTAAAGTCCGCGCCAGCCATGAGTTGCTGGACTATGTTCAGCGTTTGCTGGATACCACCCGTTCCGATGACCGTTTCGTCGCTGGGCTGTCTCCCCGAGCCGGCCTGGGCTTGCTCAAGGCAGCCCGGGCCTGGGCCCTGGTCAGTGGCAGGGATTATGTATTGCCGGAAGATGTGCAGGCGGTATGGCCATCCGTGGCGGAGCACCGTCTGAGTGCCCGTCAGGGGGGGAGTGTGGCGGCCATTACCCAGTCCCTGCTGCAGTCCGTGCCAGTCATACGTCGCTAATCCATGCAGCTGCCGGCGCCGATACGGGACCTTTATGAACGCTGGCTGGCCCGGCGCTTGCCTCCGGCCAGGCAGATCGTGCTGGATCGGCGGCGCATATTTATTTTGCCCACCGGTTACGGTTTCTTTTATCTGTTGGTGGCCGCACTGCTTTTCATCGGCGGTATCAATTACGAAAACAATCTGATTCTGGCCTTGTCCTTCCTGCTCGCCAGCTTGTTCATGGTGGCGATTCTGCATACCTTCCGGAATCTGTTTGCCCTGGGCATGCGTAACGGGGATAGCGAATCCGGTTTTGCGGGAGAGGAAGGCGCGTTGGAACTCGTATTGTTTGCCCAGCGACGAGATCACCATTGCGTCTGGTTCCGCTGGCGTGGTCAGGACGGCCAGCAGATCAGTATCCGCAGAGGTGAAGAAGAAAGCCTGTGGCTGAATCTGCCACTGACAGAACGAGGAAGGGTGGCGGCACCTCGCCTCAAGGTGGAAAGCCGCTTTCCGCTGGGGTTGTTACGCACCTGGTCCTATGTATCGCTGGACCACTATTGTCTGGCCTGGCCACGGCCGGAGGAAAGTCTGGATTGCCCGGCAGATGGCGGCAAGGAAAATCAGCAGGCGTTCAGCAGTGGCCAGCCAGGCAATGACGAATTCCAGGGGCTGCGCAGCTACACTCCTGGGGACTCCCTGCGCCGGGTAGACTGGAAAGGTTACGCACGGGGTCGCGGCTTGAATATCAAGCAGTTCGAGGAACCGGTGGGCGGCCGTTTATGGTTGCGCTGGGATCGTTTGCAGGGCCTTGGCGAGGAGCAGCGACTTTCCATACTGTGCTTCTGGGTTTTGCAACTGGACCAGCAGCGCCAGCCCTATGGTCTGGAGTTGCCGGGCCTGACGTTGGCGCCGGATACCGGTGATGTGCATCGGTGGCGGCTGCTGGATGCTCTGGCCAGCTATCCGGATTACTGAGGTTTTCCATGGCGCGCATTTATCAGGTCCCGTCTCATACCAGACTCTGGCTAGCCCTGGCAGTGGTGCTGTGTTCCATCCCCCAACTGGTCAAAGGGCCTCTCTGGCAGGCCGGGTTGCTGGTGCTGGTGATCCTGATCCGCTGGCTGGTGGATCAGCAGCGCCTTACTCTGCCCGGCCGCATAGTGCGTACGCTGCTATTGATTGGCGCTGTGGGGCTGACCTTTTACAGCTTTGGCAGATTGTACGGGCCGGAAGCGGGCGTTGCCTTGCTGGTCAGCCTGTTTGCTCTCAAGTATCTGGAAGTGGTGCAGCAGCGTGATGCCTATGTGGTAATTGTGCTGGGGTATTTCGTATGCGCCACGGCACTGTTGTTTTCCCAGACACCGGGCATGTTCCTCTATGTGGTCCTGTGCATGACGGTCCTGACTACCTGTCTGGTGGGGATCAATCACAGTGACACCCGGGCCAGCGGCTTGCTGCATGGCAAGCGGGCGATGGTCATGACTTTGCAGGCTATTCCCCTGATGGTGGTGTTGTTCCTTTTGGTGCCACGGGTGGCACCACTGTGGAATATGCAAGTGGGGGAAGACAAGGCCCGCACTGGTATGAGCGACAGTATGTCACCGGGCCAGATCAGTGAACTGTCGGAATCTGCGGAGCTGGCCTTCCGGGTAGACTTTCAGGGAGACATTCCGCCTCGGCCACAGCGTTACTGGCGGGGGCTGACGCTGAGCCACTACGACGGACGCACCTGGCAGCAGGCAGTGCCCCAGGGACAGGCGGAGTCAGAATACCTGTACCGGAGAGGGAATCAAAAACCGGTTTGGTACCAGCAGCTCGAGAGCCGTCGAGCCGCGGAGCAACAACGGTATCGCTACCAGATCATTGCCGAACCGACCCAGCGCCGTTGGCTGTTCAGCCTGGCCGTTCCTTTCCCACTGGATGAAGGCATGGCGCTGGCCAAGGATATGCGGCTGGTGGCTGACCAGCCGGTGTCGCAGCGGTTTGCCTATCGTGTGGAAAGCGTGCCTGCAGCCACTGACGCTATCAGCCTTGACGGGCAGGAGCGACAACTGATGCTGTCGTTACCGCAGGAGTCAGGAAGGAAAGCCAGAGGGCTCGCGCAACAATGGCAGCTGGAAAGCCATTCAGCACGTGAAATTGCCCAGCGAGCGTTGCGTCATTTCCGTGAGCAACCTTTTCATTACACCCTGAGGCCACCCAGGCTCACCGCGGATCCAGTGGATGATTTCCTTTTTCGGACCCGGCGTGGATTCTGTGAGCACTATGCCTCCAGCTTTACCTTCCTGATGCGCGCGGCCGGGGTGCCGGCCAGGGTCGTGGTGGGTTACCAAGGAGGCGAGCAGAATCAACTGGGTACCCATTTGCTGGTGCGACAGTACGATGCCCATGCCTGGAGCGAGATCTGGCTTGAAGGGCAGGGATGGACCCGTGTGGACCCTACCGGCGCGGTAGCGCCTGAGCGCATCGAGCTTGGGCTAAGGGAGGCCCTTGAGAACAGTGAAGACGGCAGAGATGTGCTGGATGATCTGGGGCTCCGCCGTTTCTCGGATGGGGGGCTATTTGCGAAAGTCAGTCAGTGGGTGGATTACGTGGATTTCCGCTGGCAAACCTGGGTGCTGGGGTACGATAGCGCCTTCCAGTCCGCATTTCTGGAAGATCTGCTCGGCGTTGTTTCACCAGTCCGCATTGCCATTGCGCTGATCGTTGCTGTCGCCATGTTGATGGGGCTCTATGCCCTGTTTCTACTTTGGAGGACCGGCAATGCGAGGCTGACGCTGATGGAGCGTGAATACTGGCGATTGCATCAGCGTGCCAGTGAACGGGGGCGGCCACTGGCGGTGGGACTGACCCCCATGCAGTTGAGTGACGCAATCAGCGAGCAGTGGCCTCAGGCGGCGGTTGCTGCGGAGAATTGGGCAAAATACTATCAGAAGCTCCACTATGATCCTGTTTCAGCGCCGGACAAGCGACAAAGGCGTCATTTACGAAGCCTGAGAAATCGCTTATACAAATTATTGGACTAGTGTGCTATCTGTAGGTCATGGTCGCCAAGCCATGAGCTGCAACAACCGGTTGTTATGGAGAACGACAAATGCGCGCCGCAAATTACAAGAAAGGTCTCGAACTCACCGACCACAGCCCCTGGGCCCAGGCCTTCTGGGACGATCTGGTACCGTTGAAAAACCGGGTGGTGGAGCATCCGGTGTTTGTGGAAATGGGAGCCGGAACCCTCAGCTTGCCGCGTTTTCGCAGTGCCCTGTTGAATTTCTATCCCCTGGTGGAAAACTTTCCCAAGTATATGGGGTTGAACCTGGCCAAGACCCAGCCGGGCCGCTATCCCGGTCACGAAGAGAGCAAGAACTGGCTGATCAGCAACATCAAGGTCGAACAGCGCCATGCCTACTGGTACCAGGACTGGGCCATGGGCTTTGGAATTACCCTGGAAGAACTGGAGTTTGTTACGCCGCCGCCAGCCATGGATGCGGTGAACCATTACCTCTGGCACATGGGGCGTCAGGCCAGCCTGGAGGAGGGCCTTGCCGCCACCAATCTGGCCATTGAATGGGCTACTGGCGAATGGAGCCAGAGTGTGGTCAAGGGTATGCAGGCCTATCAGGAAAACGGGGTGGCCACCATTAATCGTCATTCCATGGCCTGGCTACGGGCCCACGCCTCCTACGACGACGCCCACCCCCACGAAGCAATGGAGCTCATCAAGCTTACCTGTGTCAATCAGGAAAGCCGGACAAGAGCCTTCGCCGCAGCGGTCAAAGGGCTGGAATACTATGTCCTGGCACTGGACCACTGCTACGCTCAGTCGGACTGAATAGACCTGATTACGTCTGCACATCCGGGAAAGCCATCTATCGTGTTTGGTGGTTCTTCCCGGTCCGGGTTGTTTTCGCTGTTAACTATTAACTATTAACTGTTCACTGCCTTTACATATACACCTTCAGCTTTTCGCGGATGACCCGCTGGATTGCCTTGACCTCCATGGGCGAGCGGTCAGACAGCTTGGATGGCTGGATCCGGTGCAAGTGAAGCGAGGGTGAGTCTTTGCGAAAGGCCCGAAGGTCCCCCTTGGTGATCACAGGAAGGAAGGGCACTTCCTCAGTTTCCTTTTTCATCAGTGCCCAGAGGCCCACTTTCAGGGGCACCGGCTTAATAACCTTTTCGTTATTCTTGAGTAGGCGCAGAGTCAGAAAGAGTCCTTCTTTGTTGAAAAACTCGCCGGGCAAAATATGCATGCCGGTGGGGTGTACGCTATGGTTCCCGATATTGTTAAACGTATCGTGGTAGGCATAGGGGTTGGGCAGAATGACCAGCGAGCGCTCATCATCCGGCGGTATGGAAATATCGTAGTTGGTATAGAGCTGCTCCACCGGCGCACTGTATACGCACAGCGTTTCCTGAAACTGCTTGATGAAATTGACGGCTCGTTGGTGGTTGTCAAAATCATTCAGTTTCCAGATGAGGTGCTCAGGAATCCCCAAGTCGTTCAGCATATATCACTATATAGAGTAGTTATTAATTATTAGTCGATAATGGGCAGAATATAGCATAGGCACCCCTCCCCACCAGCGGTATTGGCCGATCAACATGACCAGAAGTGACCGTCGTCACGGCGCCTGAGCAATGGACGTAAAAAATGCAGAACGAATTTCCCGTCGATGAGGTGGTGGAACCTCTCCTTGATGCCTTGCAACAAGCCGGCTGTGCCATTCTGGAAGCCCCGCCAGGAGCAGGGAAATCCACCCGTGTGCCGCTGTGTCTGCTGAATCGTTCCGGAACCGGCCAGGGTCGCATTCTGATGCTGGAGCCACGACGGGTGGCGGCCCGTTCCGTGGCCACCTTCATGGCAGCCCAGCTTGGCGAGCCGGTGGGGCAAACCGTTGGTTACCGGACTCGAACCGATACCCGGGTCAGTACCGCCACCCGTCTGGAAGTGGTCACCGAAGGGGTTTTGACCCGTATGGCGTTGAGTGACCCGGAGTTGCAGGGCATCAGTCTGGTGATCTTTGACGAGTTCCATGAACGCTCCCTGAATGCGGATCTGGGGCTGGCCCTGGTCAGGGAAATCCGTGAGGCATTCCGTCCCGATCTGGGGCTGCTGGTGATGTCTGCCACCCTGGACTGCGGGCCCCTGGTTGCCATGCTGGATGCTCCGGTGATACGCAGCGAAGGGCGCAGCTTTCCAGTCAACGTTATTTATCGCCCGCCAGCCCCTCGTCAGGACTGGCGGGATCACTGTGTCCAGCAGGTGTGTTCTGTCGCGGAGGAGGCGCAGGTAATACTGGTGTTTCTTCCTGGCCGGGCGGATATCCGCCGCGTAGCCCGAAGCCTGTCTGAATCCGGGCTCAGCCTGCCGGTTAACGAATTGCATGGTGGCCTGCCGCTGGCGCAGCAACAGCAAGTGCTGGAGGCGGCCAAAAACGGCGGTTCTTTGATCGTGCTGACTACCAACGTGGCGGAAACCAGCCTGACCATAGAAGGGGTGACCCATGTCATTGATAGTGGTCTGGCCAGGGAACCGGCCTATGATCCGGCTCGTCACCGCAGCCGCTTGGTCACACGAAGGATCAGTGAGGCCAGCGCTCGTCAGCGCAGCGGGCGGGCAGGGCGGCTGGGGCCCGGTTGCTGCCTGCGCCTATGGTCTGAATCCGAGGTGATGGCCAGCCATCAGAAGCCGGAAATAGCCAGAGTCGCTCTGGATCAACTGGTACTGGATCTGGCCCGTTGGGGCTGCCGGGAGCCCGGCCAAATGCACTGGCTGGATGCACCTCCAGCGCCGGCTTGGCAGAGCGCGGTGGCTCGACTCCGTGATGGCGGCGCCCTTGATGCGCAAGGCGGGCTAACGGAGCATGGCGCGGCGATCGCACAGCTGGGTGTTGAGCCGGCCCTGGCGATGTTGATATTGGCAGGCAGAGAGCAGGGGCTGCCTGTGGCTGCAGCCCGGGTCGCTGCCTTGTTGTCCGAACGGGATATCCTCAATGGTCAGGGGGTGGATTTGCGCAGCCGCCTGCAGGCGCTGGAAGCCAACCCGGAGCGTCACAGGCCGCTATTGGCTGAAGCGCAACGACTCCTGGCAGGCAAGCCCGGCGATAGCAGCGATTGGCGTCAGAACCTGGGTAAGTTGCTGGCCCGGGTCTACCCACGCCAGTTGGCTTGCCTGCGCCAGGCGCAGGGCAACCGCTACCAGATGATGGACGGCCCCGGAGTACAGCTGCCACCGGGGGATAGCCTGTCCGGTACACAATGGCTGCTGATTCTGGACACGGACGGTCAGCCCTGCGATGCCCGCATCCGATTAGCCATGCCGCTGGAAGAAGCGGATCTGCAATCGGTCGTGGCACAGCAGGCGCAGTGGCACGAACGGATCGGCTGGGATCGTGAGCGTCAGCGGGTGACTGGCTGGCGCCAGCGCCGCTTGGGCGCCATTGTCCTGCAGAGTCAGCCCATGGCATCGCTGACCGCAGAGCAACAAACCTGGGGGCTGCTGGAAGGATTACGTGCGGATGGGTTGGGTTTATTGCCCTGGTCTGAGGATTGCCGGCAATGGCTGGCCAGGGTGACAACCCTGGCGGCGCTGGATGAAAGCGACTGGCCGGATGTGAGTAATGAGGGCTTGCTGGGGAATCTGGACAGCTGGTTGGCACCGTTTCTTGCCGGTATGCGTACTCTTCAGGATCTGAAACGGGTGCCACTAAGTGATGCGCTCAACCTGTTGTTAACACCTGAACAGCGCACATGTCTGCAACGGGATATGCCGGAAACCATCACTATTCCCACCGGGCGGCGGGTTCGACTGGATTACACCGGTGACACGGTGGTGCTGGCCGTCAAGCTGCAGGAATTGTTTGGCCTCACTCGTCTGCCAGTCATTGCCGGGGGAAAATTGACCATCAGTGCCCATCTTCTGACACCGGCAGGGCGGCCGGCGGCCATTACCGATAATCTGGAGCGATTCTGGCGGGAAAACTACCAGGCGGTGCGCAAGGACTTGAGAGGCCGCTATCCCAAGCACCCCTGGCCGGAAGATCCTCTGGCGGCACAGGCTACCGTGCTGACCAAGCGCCGACTGAATGGCGGTTAGCAGAGACCTGACAAGACCGTTCGGTTTTGCTGCTGCCTGTCCGGCTAGTTGTGGGAAGCGATGCTTGCATCGCGAAGACGCTGGCAGTGAAGTTATTATAACGATGTAAGCCGCTGCTTTCTTGAAGGTCATGGCTGAAGTAGTGAAGGATTTCCGAAAATCTGCGCTGAACCTTTTGCTTCCTGCAAAACCGAAAACGCCCGGCAAGTGCCGGGCGTTTTTGGTTCGCGAAGCGATCAGTCAATCTTAGACAGATTGAGCAACCGGAATCTTCACGGTATCAGCCACGTCCTGGTATTCGGCCATCTGGTCGAAATTCAGGTAGCGGTAGATCTCGGAGGACATGGAATCGATGGTGTTCGCGTATTCCATATACTCTTCGGTGGTCGGCAGCTTGCCGAGGATGGAGGCCACAGACGCCAGCTCAGCTGATGCCAGGTAAACATCCGCACCCTGACCCAGACGGTTCGGGAAGTTACGGGTAGAGGTGGATACCGCAGTGGACTTGGGCGCGATGCGGGCCTGGTTACCCATGCACAGGGAGCAGCCCGGCATCTCGGTACGCGCACCGGCGCTGCCGAAGATGTTGTAGTACCCTTCTTCGGTGAGCTGGTGCTGATCCATCTTGGTCGGCGGAGCAATCCACAGACGGGTCGGCATGGTACCGCTTTCCACTTTCTGCAGCAGCTTGCCGGCCGCGCGGAAGTGACCGATGTTGGTCATGCAGGAACCGATGAACACTTCGTCGATCTTGGCGCCAGCCACGTCGGACAGGGTCTTGGCATCATCCGGATCGTTCGGGCAGCACAGTACCGGCTCCTTGATCTGGTCCATGTCGATTTCGATGACGGTGTGGTACTCGGCATCGGCGTCGGCACGCATCAGGCTCGGATTGGCCAGCCATTCTTCCATGCCGTTGATGCGACGCTCAATGGTACGGGCATCGCCGTAACCGTTGGCAATCATCCACTTGAGCATGGTGATGTTGGACTTCAGGTACTCGGTCACGCTGTCTTCGGACAGGGTGATGGTACAGCCGGCAGCAGAACGCTCGGCGGAAGCATCAGACAGTTCGAATGCCTGCTCGACAGTCAGATCGTCCAGACCTTCAATTTCCAGTACGCGACCGGAGAAAACGTTGACCTTGCCGGCTTTGGCAACGGTCAGGTGGCCGTCTTTGATGGCCTGCAGCGGGATCGCGTGTACAAGGTCACGCAGGGTGATGCCCGGCTGACGCTTGCCCTTGAAGCGAACCAGTACGGATTCCGGCATATCCAGCGGCATCACACCGGTGGCAGCAGCAAAGGCAACCAGACCGGAACCGGCCGGGAAGGAAATGCCCATGGGGAAACGGGTGTGGGAGTCACCACCGGTACCCACGGTGTCAGGCAGCAGCATACGGTTCAACCAGGAGTGGATGATGCCGTCGCCCGGACGCAGGGAGACACCGCCACGGTTCATGATGAAGTCGGGCAGGGTATGCTGGGTTTCCACGTCAACCGGCTTGGGGTAAGCGGCGGTGTGACAGAAGGACTGCATTACCAGGTCCGCCTGGAAGCCCAGACAGGCCAGATCTTTCAGCTCGTCACGGGTCATCGGGCCAGTGGTGTCCTGGGAACCTACTGTGGTCATCTTCGGCTCGCAGTACATGCCAGGGCGAACGCCTTCCAGGCCGCAGGCCTTGCCGACCATCTTCTGGGCCAGGGTGTAACCCTTGCTGGAATCACCCGGCTGCTCCGGCTTGCGGAACAGGTCAGACGGTGCCAGACCCAGAGCTTCACGGGCCTTGGTGGTCAGGCCGCGGCCGATGATCAGGTTGATACGGCCGCCAGCGCGAACTTCGTCCAGCAGCACCTGGGAACGCAGGTCGAATTCAGCGATTACTTCGCCGTTCTTCTCAACCTTGCCAGCGAACGGGTAAACGTCGATCTGGTCGCCGGTTTCCATTTTGGAAACGTCGCACTCGAAGGGCAGAGCGCCGGAGTCTTCCATGGTGTTGAAGAAGATGGGGGCGATCTTGCCACCGATGCACACGCCACCAGCGCGCTTGTTCGGTACGAACGGGATGTCGTCACCAAAGTGCCACAGCACGGAGTTGGTGGCGGACTTACGGGAGGAACCGGTACCCACAACGTCGCCCACGTAGGCAACGGGGAGGCCTTTGGCCTTCAGTTCTTCCATTTGCTTGAGCGGGCCGATTTCGCCGTCTTTCTCCGGGTGAATGCCTTCACGGGCATTCTTCAGCATGGCGTTGCCGTGCAGCGGGATATCCGGGCGGCTCCAGGCGTCCTGGGCCGGGGACAGGTCATCGGTGTTGGTTTCGCCGGTTACCTTGAAGACGGTCAAAGACATTTTCTCTGCCAGGTCCGGGCGCTGGGTGAACCACTCGCCTTCGGCCCAGGACTCGATGACTTCCTTGGCCTTGGCGTTGCCGGCTTTCATCTTGTCTTCCACGTCGTGGAAGGCATCGAATACCAGCAGGGTGTGCTTAAGCTCGTCGGCGGCGATTTCAGCCAGTTCGGCATCGTCCAGAGCTTCCACCAAGGTGGCAACGTTGTAACCGCCCTGCATGGTGCCCAGCAGTTGCACGGCACGCTTGCGGTCGATCAGGGGAGAGCTGGCTTCGCCTTTCACAATCGCGGTCAGGAAGGCTGCCTTCACGTAGGCGGCCTGGTCCACGCCGGGCGGAACACGGTTAACGAACAGGTCCTGGATGAATTCTTCTTCGCCAGCCGGCGGGTTTTTCAGCAGTTCGA
>Ga0114900_1001603_pt1 | contig 13573 bp, 12 predicted proteins | sample MalvireepMed_231_FD_89685 | JGI IMG/M metagenome (GOLD analysis project Ga0114900, IMG submission 89685) | Marine viral communities from the Global Malaspina Expedition - Malaspina viral metaG DeepMed_231 | ecosystem: Environmental > Aquatic > Marine > Oceanic | place: Mediterranean Sea...
GTTGAAATGAGTGCGTAGCAACTGACCGCTGCTGTATGATTGCGTACCGTGAGCGGAATGAGAAGTACGACGAATACCCTAGGTACACAGGGTCGAGGAATTCGCACTGTGCGTACAGGTCAAGCGGTGATTTGGTAACGGGTGAGCCGGTTAAAATTCGCCTATATTTGGCTAAAAGGCTCAGTTTCAAGATGCTTTTGGTTCGTTTGGCCTTTGGGTTCTTGATGGTGGTGCTTTCGTCAACGGCCATAAGAGCTTTGTGGGCGTTCAAAAACTTCCCAGCAAACGCTGCACCTTTCTTGGTGCTGAGTGCTTCAACGTTCATTATGAGAATTTTAAGGTCTTCGTTGGGATATTCAAATAGAGTATCCAGTATCCTTTGTTGCGTTTTGGTATTGGTAGGATTCCACACCACCATGTTTACCAGTATATGATCAGGCAAGTGGATTGGAAGTTCATTTGTTTCCCAATTACGATAAACTCCCTTGGGCGCAATAATTAAAGCTGCGTTGATGTAACCACGGTCGTACAATACAGCTATGTTGTCTATCAATACTTTAGATTTACCTGTGCCCATTTCCATGAACAAGGCATATTCCTTGCGCTCCCACGATCTATTCAAAGCTGTACGTTGGTGTTCATACGGCTTTGTCTTGAACGGATAAATTAATTCTTCCACACTTGTCTCCTTTCTGTTAATATTTTACCCTGTATAAAGGTAGTGAACAAGCCATATAGTTAGTTTGAACAGTTCGAAGTATAGGGTGTTCCATCCAAGTGCTCTAATAGGCCAATATTCTAATAGGGTTTGCTAATAGTTCAATGTTTATAAGAGGTTAACCCCTATTAGAACGCTATTAGAAGTTTACATGGTAGCGCATGCTCCTAAACGACGCGCGCGCAAGAATCCGCAGTTTACTTATGTTTTTCTACTCAGATTACTTTAGGCTTGTTTCCACCGCGCCAATAGGGTACATGGTTATAGCGCATAAACGCAGTAGAAAGAAGAAAGGTGAATGCATGACCGTGTATGCTGTTCAAGAAGAAGCCCCTGGGCAAAATATTCTTACGGCACGTGATTATGGCGACATTGTGTACCTGCTTCCTCGGGGGCAAGTTACCTTTAGTGCATCGCCTACGCTACAGCGTTTAAAACGTAAGTTGCGCGAATACTGTGATGAGGATTTCTTGCTTTTGATAGGTGACCCCGCTGCCATTGGTATGGCTACTGCGGTTGCAGGGGACTACAACCGTGGTCGTGTTCAGTTTTTGAAATGGGACCGCCAGGAAAAGCAATACTATCCTATAAAGTGGGACCTACATGAGAAAGGAGAAGATAGTGTCTGACCTTGAATTAGCAAAAACCTCACTAGCTGAGGTCATGGAAGGTTTTAGTAATTTAACCGAACATGAGTCACAGGAGTTACGGGAGTTGTGTGAACGGTTGGTGCAGTTGCGTGATTTGGAAGAATTAGCAACGGATACATTAAAAAGTATCAAAGCCGCTTACCGTAAATACGCAAAGGAATTAGTGCCCGATGCTATGGATGAATTGGGCATGCAGTCATTAACCACTTCTAACGGGGTGGATATAACCATAAGTGATGACCTGCACGTGCATATAACTGAAGCCAAGAAGCCGGAAGCGTTTAATTGGCTGCGGGACAACAACCATGAAGACATAATTAAAAATCAGGTGGTTGTATCGTTTAACAAAAATGAAGATAACGTGGCCGGTGCCTTTTATAGCGATGCCGTATCTGGTGGCCACGATGTACAGCGTAAAGAAACAGTACACAACGGAACGTTACGGGCGTTTGTACGCGAAATGCGTAACAAGGGTATTCAGGTACCCGTAGAAACGTTTGGCGTTTACGAAGGGCGTATTGCAAAAATCACCTCTTACAAGGGAGACTAGCTTATGGCTAAAGAAGCTCAAGCCGTTCAAAAAACAGAAGAAGCTACCGCAATAATGCTTCCACAACTACACGACTTGGTAACCACTGGTTTTGAAAACGTTGGCGTGGATGATACAGCCACACCGTTTTTGAAACTGTTGCAAAAAATGAGCCCAGAAACAGAAGAAGGCACCGCTGATTATATTGACGGGGCCAAGGCTGGTGGCATTTTAAATTCGGTAACCAAACAAACATACGAGGGCAATACAGGGGTCCACGTAGTGCCTTGTACATTTAGGCGCGAGTATATTGAGTGGGCACCCCGTGAGGCCAGCCAAGGTGCTCCTATCGCACGGCATTCTTCTACCAGTGATATACTGGCCAAAACCAGCCGCAGCCAGGATAATAAGGATGTATTGGCCAACGGCAATTATATCGAAAATACGGCACAGTGGTATGTCATATTGTTAAATGACGATATGTCTGAATGGACCCCTGCCATGGTTTCCATGAAAAGCACACAGTTAAAACGTGCGCGTAGTTGGATGTCCATGATACGGGAAAGCCGCGCCCCTGTTATGTTTTCCCATATGTACAAGCTCACTTCTATCCTGGAGCAAAACAACAAGGGAAACTGGTATAGCTGGGTTATTAATCGCGGCGCTGCACTTGATATAAATTACGAAACAATGACGGGTGCGCAAAAGGACTCAGAAATATTTAAAGCGGCATACGACTTTGCCTTGGCCGTCAAGCAGGGCGAGGTTGATGCAACGGAGCCACGAAGTGATGAGGTACCGTTCTAATAGCTTGTAGAAAGTAACAAGCGTGTCTGATATTGAACGATTTGCAAATGCTTTTACTGGACTAGAACTAGCATACTTGCGGCGAAAAGATAACGCCACAGGTTCAAAAAATAGTGGAAAAGTTGATAGCCACTACAGCATAGTTCGTGAAACCCCAACTCGTCAAGTATTTGCAGAGCACCTGTCGGAAGGTTCAGCAGGTATAGGCATTGTGCCCATACGTGAAGACGGCACCTGTTCGTGGGGCTGTATTGATGTTGATGAATACCCCATAGACTTACCCGCCATACAAAAACGTCTGCATGAATATAAATTACCGTTCATCGTCAGTCGTTCTAAAAGCGGGGGTGCCCATCTTTTTCTATTTACGGACGAGCCTGTTGATGCGTCGTTAATGCGGCGTAAGCTATTTGAACTTGCAGCGGCCTTGGGATATTCTCAGGGGGAAGTATTTCCAAAGCAGGAAAAGCTGCTTCTTGAGCGAGGCGATATTGGCAATGCCTTGAATTTGCCATATTGCTCGGCTGAGGCGTCAACACGGTACGCCCTTAAACCTGATGGTACCTCAGCAACGTTAGATGAGTTTCTTGACCTAGTAGATAAAAATCGCTTAACGGAAGTTGAGCTAGACGATTTAGAAGTTATCATAAAGGATGTGTTGGAGGAGGCCCCACCCTGCTTGCAATATCTTTGTGAACAGGGTTTCCCAAAGGGAACACGCAACAATGGGCTGTTCAACATTGGGGTTTATCTACGCAAGGCGTTTCAGGATACGTGGGAAGTTGAAATAGAAGAATACAACCGTCGTTATATGGACCCGCCTTTGCCGTCGTCAGAAGTGGTTGCGGTCATAAAGCAGCTACATAAAAAGGACTATGGGTACCGCTGCAAAGACCAGCCCATAATCAGTTACTGCGACGCAACAACGTGCAAGTCCAGGCGATTTGGCATAGGACCAGCCGACTATACCCCCAGCTTTTCTAACCTGTCGAAATTTAACAGCGACCCGCCCCTATGGTTCTTAACTGTAGGGGCTGATAGGTTGGTGCTTCAAACTGATGACCTGCAAAACCAAACCAAATTTCAACGGGCCTGCATGGAAGCCTTGAATATGATGCCCCCTAAGATGGGTGAGCGTGGATGGCAGGCGTTGGTGCAGAAATTATTGGATAAGGTGGAAATAATTGATGTGCCGCAAGAAGTGTCCATACAAGGGCAGTTCCTTAACCTGTTGGAAACCTTTTGCACCGACCGCGCACAGGCGCAAACACGAGATGAATTATTGCTAGGTAAGCCGTGGACTAATGAAGAACGTACTTACTTCAGGCTGAAAGATTTATTAGATTATTGCTCAAGGCATAATTTCAAGCAATATAACCACACGCAAATGGCCTCCCAGTTATCGGATATAGGCGGGGAGCATAAGTTTTTCAACTTAAAGGGTAAGGGGGTGAATGTTTACCACGTCGCAGAATTCGTGGTTGACAAAACCCCATACGTGTTGCCTGAATTAAAGGCCAACGAAGAGAACGTGATGTGAGAAACATTTACCTCGGCCCTCCAGGTACAGGAAAGACAAGCAAGCTGCTAGATCTTGTTGATGGTGCCCTGGAAACTGGAACACCGCCTCGTTACATTGGATATTTCGCCTTCACACGCGCAGCCAATGAAGAATCAATAAACCGTGCCTGTGATAAGTTCCAACTTAGCCGTAAAGACCTACCGTTTTTTAGAACGCTACATTCGTTAGCTTTTAGGCAGTTGGGTTTGAAAAGTACTCAGGTAATGGGCGACCAGCATTACCAGGAATTTGGTGAATGGCTTGGCATACGCATTTCGGGGGGCCTGGACCGTGACACGGGTGTATTTTATGGCAGCGAGCGTGGTGATGAAATTCTGGCCTTGATTAACAAAGCCCGTATACGAGACATTACCGTCGAGCAACAATGGTATGAAGATGTTTTAGATATCTCCTGGCTGGAGGTGGAGCGTGTTGATCGTGCCTTACGCTTGTACAAGGAGCGTAGGGAAATTGTTGACTACACCGATATGCTTTCACTTTTTCTTAGGCAGAAGCCAGTACCGTTTTTGGAAACCATGTTTGTAGATGAGGCCCAAGACCTTAACCGTTTGCAATGGAAAATGGTTTATTTGCTAGAGGAAATTTCCAAGAATTGCTTTATAGCTGGCGATGATGACCAAGCTATTTTCAAGTGGGCGGGGGCAGACGTCGATCAGTTTTTAGATCTAACTGGCAAGACAACGGTTTTGGATAAGTCGTTTCGGCTACCAAAGAAGATAGCTAATTTTGCCAAGTCGATCGTGCACCGCATTGACCGTAGGCATGAAAAGGAATGGCACTCAAAAGAAGAGGAAGGCCAGCTAGAGTACCACACCAAGTTTGACTATATCAATATGTCTAAAGGGGAATGGCTGGTGCTGGCCCGTACTCATTACCTGTTACAGCCTATAGAAGCACAATGCAGGCGCGAGGGCTGGTTTTATTCGAAGAACAACGTGCCCAGTGTGCGTAAGTCGCTGATTACAAGCATACAAGATTGGGAAAAGTTGCGGAAGGGCGAAGCTGTGTCGTCGGCGGCAATTCGCAAAATGTATCAATTTTTCAAGGCCGATGGAAACGTTACCAAGAAAGGAAGGGGCCTGAAAGATGTAACTGAATATGAAACATTTACCCTCCACGATCTTCAAAAGGACCACGGGCTGCGGACATCGGCTATTTGGCATGAGGCTTTTGATAATGTTTCCATATACGAGCGGGAGTATATGATAGCACTGTTGCGTCGTGGGGAAAAACTTACGGAAGACCCGCGTGTTCGTCTATCAACTATTCACGCTGCGAAAGGCAAGGAGTGTCAGCATGTGGTGCTTTTAACCGATTTATCGCGTAAGGCGTGGACGCAAATGCAGGCCCATGAGAGCGATGAACTACGGACCTTTTATGTAGGAGCAACCCGCGCGAGGGAAAGTCTGCACATTATAATGCCTCAAACGCAATATTATTTCCCCATGGGAGGTAATAGATAAAATACCGTTTGTTATCGTTGCAAACGGCACTATTATAAACATTATGGCAGCTTATTTAGAAAGGATAGCAAATGCCAGCATATGTAGACTCGATGGCTTACGCCGAATCAGGCGGGGTGCCGTGGCATAAAGAAGGATTTGCCGTATCGGATAACCTTACACCTGATGAAATGGCTGAAGCCGCAGGAATTACGTGGACCGTAAGTAAGCGGCCTTCGTATACCATTGAAGCGCCCGAATGGATTGAGGGTGTTGGGATTATGAACGACCCCAACCACAACCATATTGTTCGGGATGACACCAACGCTATTTTAGGCGTATGTAGCCCAGAAGGTTGGCACCCGTTCCAAAACACAGAAATTATGCAGTTTTACAAAAGGTTCTGTGCGGCGGGACATATGACCATGGAAACGGCGGGTAGCCTACGTGACGGTAAGGATATTTGGGCGTTAGCCAAGTATTCCGATGGGTTTACCCTTCCAGGTGGTGATGAGGTAAAAGGCTATTGTCTTGTTAACAACAGCCACAAGCCTGGAAAAGCGTTTAAAATTCTAAACACCCCCATACGAGTAGTGTGTTGGAATACGCTGAGTATGGCGTTGCAAAACTCAACTGCTTTGGGGGGCATGTTCAGGTTGGCGCACCGCGTCCAGTTAACAGCAGCCATTTTTGAAGAGGCTGAAAAAACACTGGGGCTTGCTGAAGAGCAGCTTAACAGTTTCCAACAACAAACTGAATTTTTGGCTTCCAAGCAAATTAAGCCAGAACAGTTCGAACGGTTTGTTGCACAACTGTTCGCACCGGATTTGTTGAAACAAGAACAAGCTAAAGGGTTTGACGGTAATGTTATCCCCTTACGTGATTTGTTCAAAAACGGTACGCAAGCGCAGAAGGTATATGATGCGTTTGAAAACAGCCCAGGAGCTGACCTAAAATCTGCCAAGGGAACATACTGGGGGGCAGTCAATGCTGTAACCTACGCTATGGACCACCAAGGCGTTGGTCAGCATGCCTTGCACGATGCTTGGTTTGGCCGGAAGGCAGCGCACAAGCAGAACGCTTTGAAAATTGCCACTGAAATGGCAGACGCTGCGTAAGTTCTTTACTTGGTAGCGTCATTACTGTATAAGGGGTAGCGGGTTCGCTACCCCTTATCTTTTTAGAAAGGAGACAGTAATGATTTGTTACGCGGTTGTTGATGATTACAAAAAGGACGCCTCTTACGCCATGAAATTCAAAAGTGTTGGCGAAGCAAAAGGGTCTGGTTTTATTGATAAATTTACTCCAGTATTGTGTGAAATTAGTGATGTAGAAAACGCCTACGATGAAGACGAGCTTATTGGAATTCACTGCTTGCTCTCTTTTCCCAAAGTGGTAAAGTACAGATCTTCCCAAACAGTTTACAAAAAGGACTTAGCTAAAGTTGTTTGGGAGACTATTTTAACCAAGGCAAAACCTTATAGGAAGGGTGCAATGTCTATCACAGATTTAGATGAAGTAAGAGAAAAGGTAACGGTTAAGTTATCAAAAACCGGAATTAAGCGGCCTAGACTATATGGCCGTGAGGATCGGATTGAAATTATCAGCAATAAGATTCCAATTCGCCCAGGAACCACAAAATATAAGATCTGGTCTTATATTCAAAAAGGCATCACGGTAGCTGAATTCATAGCAGCCATCAGGGAAGCCGGTCTTCCGGGCAGTGCGAAGGATCTTCAGCTTGCTGAGAAAGCGGGGTATATCAAAGTTTATAGAGCTACTGAGTCCAGCAAATAATTGGATTTTAGTTCACGTCCCACGCTTCCTTCCACGTGCTGGAAACGTCCGATGGTGGGATAGGGCGTTTCCTTAAGAAAGGAGATACTTTTGTCACTTAACACCTTTTTAAGCCAACCCTCCATGGGCGACGTGCCCTTGGGCAAAGATTTTGTAAATTGGATAGAAAAACGTCACCATATCTATCTTAAAAAAGAAGAAGGGCTTGAGTGGCCTTGGACCGACGATGAAATTTTCCAGAAGTATAAATTCACAAACGTGTTTCGTGAACTTGATAGAACCACGGTTTGGATGCGCGAAAACTTAACCAATCCAAACGCCCATAAACCGCATGCTTTGATGATTTATAACTGCGCCGTGTTTCGTATGTTTGGCACCATGGAAATGTGCGAGGCTATTGGCGGCTGGCAAGAAACCTACAACCCTGAACATCTTAAGCGCACGGCCCGTGACCGTTTGGACAATAAGAAAAAAGTATTCACAGGGGCATATATCATCACGAACCAAGGTAAAAAGGAACCCAAGGAAAACGTTGTTGTAGACGAATTCCTGTTTGCTATCTGGGACTACAGGCAGCTATTGTCTGATATTGCAAGCAAGGGGAACATACAACATATGCATCAAAACCTGGGCAAACTTAGAGGTTGGGGCGGCGGTGGGTTCATGGCCTATGAACTTGTAAGCGATTTGCGCTATACTCCTGTGTTGGAAAACGCAACAGATATAAACACATGGGCGAATGCTGGTCCTGGGGCCAAGCGCGGTCTTAACAGGGTGTTTGGTCGGCCCTTGAAATTTTCCTCTAGACTGCATAATTGGAACAGGGAAATGATGTTCCTGTTGAAAATAGTGAATGACGAAAAAGAATCTTTTGTACCTACATTAGAAATGAGGGAAATAGAACATAGCCTATGTGAGTTTGATAAATACCAGCGCGTGAAACATGGTGAAGGGAAACCACGCAGCATTTATCAGCCGCCAGGACAAGAGCGTTCCAAGTGGGCGCGGTATCGTGCCCGTAGAAAGGAGAAAATTAATGAAGAACATTTGCGTGGTACACCTGACCTATTGCAGTCCCAAGACTAGCATAGCCAGTGCGCGAGTTGCACAGTATCTTGCCAACCATTTAAACGCAGATTTAGTTGACGGCATACAGCGGGGTCGGCCTTTTTTACACCACACTTATGACACAATTCTGTACGTCAACAGTATGGGTGCATTTGCTGAAGCAGAACTGCGGTTAGAACTGGCTGATCAAATCCGCAGGTGTAAGAATTTAATTTATGTTCAAAATGACTATACTGTGCAGCCTATTAGTCAGGTGCAGAAAGTATTGCGCGATGAACGTGGTTGGTCTTTTAAGCAGCCTTTTGATACTACTCCTCCTTACATATGGAGTAATATTCCTGAAAATGCCACTGGTCCAGGAAATGCTTATGTTAACTGGAACCTTTTAACGTGGGATCCTATACCGCTTGAACAAATTGACTTTAAGAACAAGGTTCAGGGCTTGATGTACTATGGGTCTTATAGGAAAGACCGGGAACCCTATTTCAAAAGGTACTTTGAAGATGCGCCATATCCCGTGCATATTTCTACCAATGGGAAAGCCATTGAAAAGTTCAAGGCGCTTGCTCCAAACATGACCAGACATGGTAGTTGGAAGTCTATGAAGGACTTGTCTAAGTTTGCAGCTACCGTTTATATTGAGGATGAACATATACACACGCACTACAATTCACCCGCTAATCGCTTTTATGAATGTTTGTCGGCGGGGGTAGCCATGTTTTTTGACGAAAGTACGAGCAACACAATGAAAACAGCTTTTCCCGGTAAGGGTGATTATTTATTCCCTGTAGTAAATTCTGCTGAAGACGTGCTGGAGGCGCTTCCTACATATGAGCAAATTGCCCGTGAACAGCGGGAGCTTTTTAAACACGACTACCTAACTGACCTGGATGACCAAACCATAGTGGCGTGGGAAAACTTTTTGAAAGCGTCTGAATAATGCAAGAGCCGCCATTCTGTATCCAATTTGAATTAACCGAGGGCTGTAATCTAGCTTGTTCATTTTGCGGTATTCAGGGCATACGTGACAATGGGGCGCATGGACCAAGTAATACGACAGGCAAGAGCAGCAAGCCGTACAAGTTCATGACGGTTGAGAACGCTGCGTGGTTTGCTACGAGTTTACGCGAGGCCCACACAGAAGGGCGTAAATGGAACCCTCGCATTGAAATGGCGATGCATGGCGAACCAACCATGAACCCTGACTATGTGGAAATAGTGCGCGTGTTGCGTGAATACTTACCCACGACCCACCTAATGATGACCAGCAATGGTGGTGGATTACTGGGGGGCGACACCACTGATAAAATCAACACGCTGATGCAGGCTGGTTTGAATGTGTTGCTTTTAGACAACTATGAGGCTGTAAACATTGTTCCAAAGGTAAAGTCGGGCTACAGGGGTCCGCATCCTATTTATGATTACCCCTTGGTTAAGTCAGCTAATCCACACAGACGACGCAAACCAACTGACCACGACATTGTTGTGGTGGACGATATTTCAAGTGCCACGTCAGGCAACCACGCCAGCTTGAACAACCACTGTGGATCAGCTTTCCCGCCTAATGATAAGGCTGTTGGTCGACGATGTGGAAAACCCTTCAGGGAAATGAGCATACGTTGGGATGGCAACGTTGCCGGATGCTGTAATGACTGGCGCGGCTACTATAGAATAGGCAATGCTTTCGACACGCCTTTGAATACAATTTGGCAGGCTGAAGAATTCAACGCCATGCGAGCAATGCTGTATGAAGGAGACAGGGAATTTGGTCCCTGTGCAGGCTGTGATGCCTTAACATATCGCCCTGGATTATTGCCCGACCACAAGGGACAAAAGACGTGGCCTGCCGTAACTGATAACGATAAAAAAGCGGTTGCTCGTGCTTTGGCTTTGGGGCCTTATACCAGGGCAATTAAACGCCCTTGGGAGGCCCTGTAAGGCCCCCTGAAGGGGCAAGAAACAAGTACGGTAGGGGTAGGTGCCTAATTGGAGGAAACATGCACACCATACACGCTCGGAATGTAAGTGACGCCTTTGTAGGCGGGATGAAACTTTTGTACGAAGAAGGCGTTGAACGCAAGTCACGCGCAGGTACTGTTTTAGAATACCCCACCTGTGTGGCGACAGTTTACGAAAAGCCTTGGGAGCGTGTGCTATTCAACCCTGTGCGTGATGCCAACCCGTTTTTTCATTTAATGGAAAGCCTGTGGATGCTGCGCGGCCAAAGGGATGTGAAGCCCTTGGTTCGTTACAACAAGAACATGGATGATTACAGTGATGATGGTGAAATATTCCATGGAGCCTATGGCTATCGGTGGCGTAAGCATTTCACACAGGACTACAGGGTGCTCGATCAGGTTAAAATAATTATCCGCCGCTTGGGAAAAGACCCTAATGACCGCCGTTGTGTTCTGCAAATGTGGGATGCCCCGTACGACTTAAATGTCAACAAGGTTGATATTCCATGCAACACGCATGTATATTTCAAAATACGTGATGAACTAGGGGGCGATGATAGGTCAGGGCACCTGAATAAATTACACATGACGGTATGCTGTCGCAGTAATGATATTATCTGGGGGGCTTATGGAGCCAATGCGGTGCAGTTCAGCATGTTGCAACAGTACGTTGCTGATTGCCTTGATATTGAAATGGGGCCGTACATCCAAATAAGCGACAGTTTCCACGCCTACGAAGATATATTTGAGGCATACCGCATACATGAGGAGGGGTTACCGTACCGAAGCCGTGAACCTTACGAAGATTTTACCCACACAAGGTTTAAACTACCCCGTGATATTGATTTTGGTGACGCTATGTTTTATAAGTCATCATTTTACACAGAATTAATTGAGCCTATGACCAAAGCCTGGGACCATTGGAAAAATGGTCAATGGCAAGCCGCCTTTGATACGGTTAAGTCGCAAATGCCTATCCAAGATTGGCAACAGGCTTGCACCATATGGTTAGAAAGGAGAAAGCCAAATGCGTAGTATTCTAGAAATTGTGCAGGACCTTTGCCTTAATGACCACCCTTCCTTATGCGAAGCAGAAAAAACCTACGGAAATAGTTGGAAAAAGCGTGGTGGATTAGGGGCTTTTATGATGCTGGCTCGTAAATGGGACCGCATTGAAAACCTCGCGCAAAAATATTCTTACGACATATTCCGCACTATTGAAGAACACCCAGAAGAAACAGGTGTAATTGACGATATACGGGATTTGCGAAGATATCTTTTACTGGTTGAAGCAGAAATGGTACGATTAGGGCACATACAACCTGATTATATTTATGTAAGAGAAAAGCCAGATGCAGATACCACTGTTTCAACCTAAAAGCGAATGGGTACCCCCTTCAGAATTTCCAGATTTATCGCAATTTAAGCAGATTTCAGTTGATTTAGAAACATATGACCCGAATTTGAAAATACGAGGCAGCGGGTGGCCTCGTAAAGATGGCTATGTGATTGGTATAGCTGTCGCCGCTGATGACAACGCCTACTATTTTCCCATTAAACATGAAACAGGCGGCAATTTAGACGAAGCCGTCGTGTGGCGCTGGCTGAAAAAGCAGATGCAAGCGCCGTCAGATAAGATATTTCACAACGCCCAGTACGATATAGGGTGGCTGCGAGCCAGCGGGGTATGTGAAATCAACGGCCTTATTATTGACACAATGATTGCAGCGCCCTTGATAGATGAAAACCGCATGAGTTACGCCCTGAACGCACTTGGAAAAACATATTTGCAGGAGCGCAAGGATGAAGCCTTACTGGAAGAGGCTGCAAAGGAGTGGGGGGTTAACTCTAAATCAGATATGTGGCGTCTGCCGCCCCAGTATGTCGGCCCTTATGCCGAACAGGATGCACGATTAACCCTGCGCCTATGGAAACATTTTCAAAATTTACTGGCGCAAGATAACCTTACAGACATTTTTAATCTTGAAATGGGTGTCTTGCCCTGTTTAATCGACATGCGGGAAAAGGGTGTGCGTGTTGACTTGGACAAAGCGGAAAAACTCAAGCGTGATTTAAGTCGGCGCGAAGCAAAAATCATCAAACAAATTGAAAAAGACTATGGTGTAGCTATAGAACTGTGGGCTGCTGCGAGTGTGGCCAAAGCATTTGATGCCGCAGGGCTGCATTACGAGCGTACCCCTAAATCTAACCAGCCCAAGTTTGATAAAGCGAGTTTATGGGAGAACGAACACCCGCTTGCGCGTATGATTTTGGAAGCACGTGAGATAAACAAGGCTCACACGACCTTTATAGACACTTTATTGGAGCATCAGACCAAGGGTCGTATACATGCAGAGGTGCACCAGCTAAGATCGGAACGTGGGGGGACATTAACCGGCCGAATGAGCTACAGCAACCCGAATTTACAGCAGGTTCCGGCGCGCAATAAAGAAATTGGGCCGTTAATTCGTTCCCTGTTCATACCTGAAGAAGATTGTGTGTGGGGTGCGTTTGACTACAGTCAGCAAGAACCCCGTTTGGTGGTTCATTACGCGTCGAAACTGAAATATGTTTCAGTTGACCCTGTTGTTGACTCGTATAAACATGATGAAGCTGACTTTCACCAAGTGGTGGCGGACATGGCTAACATTCCGCGCACCCATGCCAAGTTGATAAACCTTGGGTTGTTCTACGGCATGGGTAAAAAGAAATTATCGGAGCAGTTGGGGCTATCTTGGGAAGAAAGCGACGCCCTTTTCAATAAATACCATAGTCAGGTGCCTTTTGTTCGTCAACTTGCGAATTACTGTGCTCAAAGAGCGGCGGAAGTTGGGTTTATCAAAACTATTGGTGGGCGTCGGTGCCGGTTCACGATGTGGGAGCCAGACGCAACGGGCTATCACAAACCGATGCCGTTTGACCAAGCCATGAAAGAGTATGGCAAGCACATGGGACTTAAACGCGCTTTCACATACAAGGCGTTAAATAGACTTATTCAAGGCAGTGCCGCTGACCAAACGAA
>Ga0114900_1001613_pt1 | contig 13501 bp, 14 predicted proteins | sample MalvireepMed_231_FD_89685 | JGI IMG/M metagenome (GOLD analysis project Ga0114900, IMG submission 89685) | Marine viral communities from the Global Malaspina Expedition - Malaspina viral metaG DeepMed_231 | ecosystem: Environmental > Aquatic > Marine > Oceanic | place: Mediterranean Sea...
CACTAAAAAAAGACCCCCGGTTTCGGCCGGGGGTCTTCGTTTTTTATGCTTTGGCTGGCGAAATCAGATATGCGCCAGGACCGCCAGCATCAGAAGCGCCACGATGTTCGTGATCTTGATCATCGGGTTCACAGCGGGACCTGCCGTATCCTTGTAAGGATCACCAACAGTATCGCCCGTCACGGCAGCCTTGTGGGCTTCCGAGCCTTTGCCGCCATGATTGCCATCCTCGATATACTTTTTCGCATTATCCCAGGCGCCGCCACCAGACGTCATCGAGATCGCCACGAAAAGGCCGGTCACGATCACACCAAGCAGCATGGCACCAACAGCAGCAAGTGCCGATGAAGGGCCCGCGATGAGCCAGATAATGCAGAATAGAACAATCGGCGACAGCACGGGCAGCATGGACGGAATAATCATTTCCCGGATGGCTGCCTTGGTCAGAAGATCGACGGCCTTGGTATAATCAGGCTTGACCTCGCCCTTCATGATCCCCGGCATCTCACGGAACTGCCGGCGAACTTCCTCAACAACGGATTGAGCTGCACGGCCCACAGCCATCATCGACATGCCGCCGAAGAGGAACGGCAGAAGCCCACCGAAAAGAAGGCCTACAACGACATAAGGATTGGCAATCGAGAAGTTCACGACACCGACATTGGCGAAGAAGCTTCCCGGCTCCGCATTTTCACTGAAGAATTTCACATCCTCATTATAGGCAGCGAACAGCACCAGAGCGCCGAGCCCCGCTGACCCGATGGCATAGCCCTTGGTCACAGCCTTGGTCGTATTACCAACCGCGTCGAGTGCATCCGTTGTGTCACGCACTTCGCTCGGAAGCTCAGACATTTCGGCAATACCCCCAGCGTTGTCCGTCACTGGACCGAAGGCATCGAGCGCCACGATCATGCCGGCAAGTGCGAGCATCGTCGTGGTCGCGATGGCAATGCCGTAGAGCCCAGCCAGATTGAAGGTCAGAATGATCCCGGCAATGATCGTGATGGCTGGCAGCGCCGTGGACTCCAGTGAGACAGCCAAGCCTTGAATGACGTTCGTGCCATGGCCCGATTCCGATGACTTCGCCACGGACCGGACCGGACGATAGCCCGTACCGGTATAATACTCCGTGATCACAACGATCAGTGCGGTAACGGCCAACCCCGCAACGCCACAGAAGAACAGGTCGAGACCGGTTACTTCTCCCGTCAGGCCAAGCTGTGCAGCGGCATCCTCAAGGACGCCGAACCCATTCGGCAGGCCCCACTTGATGGCGATGGCAAGACCGATGAGTGAGAATATGCCGGTGGCAATGAGGCCCTTGTAGAGTGCCCCCATAATGTTTGTGGAGCCCTTCCCGAGCTTCACGAACCAGGTCCCCGCAATCGAGGCCAGGATGCACACCGCACAGATCGCCAGGGGCAGCAGCATGATCGATCCGAGATAACCAAGTCCGCCAAAGTAGATCGCCCCCAGAACCATGGTCGCAACGATGGTCACGGCGTAGGTTTCAAACAGGTCAGCGGCCATACCGGCGCAATCACCGACATTGTCACCGACATTATCTGCGATCGTAGCTGCGTTGCGCGGGTCATCCTCCGGAATACCGGCTTCGACCTTGCCAACCATGTCGCCGCCAACATCGGCACCCTTGGTGAAGATGCCGCCACCAAGACGGGCGAAGATGGAAATAAGCGAAGCGCCGAAACCGAGCGCAACGAGACCATCGACAACCGAGCGGTCATTCGGAGCGAACCCGACAAGTCCTGTCAGAATGCCGTAATAAACAACCACGCCGATCAGCGCGAGACCTACGACCAGCAGGCCGGTAACGGCGCCGGACTTGAAGGCCATATCCAGCCCCCCCGCGAGGCTTTTGCTCGCAGCCTGAGTGGTGCGGACATTCGCCTGCACAGAGACTTTCATCCCGATGAAGCCGGCTGCGCCAGACAGTACGGCACCAATCACGAAGCCAAGCGGAACCTCCCAGCTTCTGAATGCAATGAACAGAAGCACCACGACACCAACGCCAACCATGGCGATGGTCCTGTACTGGCGATTGAGATAAGCGTTTGCGCCTTCCTGAATCGCCGCGGCGATCTCTCTCATCCGGTCCGTACCGGAATCGGCCTTCATGATGGAATTCGACTGTAGCCAGCCAAATATCACGGCTGCGATCCCCGCAACCAGTGCAATCCAAAACCATAGGGTCATTACTGCCCGTCCTCCCTTTCGGCTGATTCTGTATGCAAAATTGCGGATCAGCCTTTTTTGCTAGTGATAAATCACTGCCAAAAGGGAGGCCTTTAAGCAAGCAGCTTCAAGGCCAGTGGAATTTCCAGCGCCTATTTCTGGTGTCTGTATCCGGAAAAACCAGGAAGCTCGACTGGATCACCATGAAGAAATAGAGCGACCTCCTGTCCCTGAAGAACAGTCCCGATTCGGGCCATGCCGACGTTTGTTGAGGCTGCTGCCGCTTCGAATTCCTGTATTGCCGCGTCCGACACTGTGAGGAGTGTCTGATAATCGTCGCCACCGGTCGCCAGCGCCAGCATCCTCTCCAGGGGCGGATTCCTCTCGGGCCACGGGACATGGCCAAGCTCAATCTGCAGGGAGACGTTACTGGCGTGACTGATATGCTGTGCCTCTGCAATAAGGCCATCAGAGATATCAATCGAGGCGCTGGCAAAGCGTGAGACCAGGTCCGCCAAGGCCAGACCCGGCAAATCCGGCACTCTGAAGTGGTCAGCATAGCGGCTCGATGTTCCGGCTTTGGCGTCTTCGTAACCGCAGAGGCCTGCGCCAACCAGCCCGGTGGCATAGATTGCGTCCCCTGCCATTGCCCCTGACCGGAGAACCGGGCCGTTCTCGGCAATTCCCGTCAGAGCCAGAGAGATCACCAGCGGACCTGGCGTTGAAACAAGGTCACCGCCGATCAGGTCGACGCCCCAGAAACTCAGGTCTTCACCAAACCCTGTGCAGAAGCGCTGGAAGTGCTGCTCGGAGAACCATGCAGGGACGGCAATAGACATAAGCGCCTGGCATGGACGGGCACCTTTACACAAAATGTCCGAGACATTGACCCGAAGCAGCTTCTTCGAAAGCGTCTCAGGCGGGTCAGTCTTGAAGAAATGAACGCCTTCAACCAGCGTATCGAGCGTTGCAATCGTGGCGGGGCTATCGGCCTGAATCTGTAACAGGCCAACATCGTTTTCCAGCCCCATCGCATCTGGACTGGTTGCAATCGGCTTGAGATATCTGTCGATCCAATCGAATTCTGACACGCCACGCCCTCCGGCTATTGCGTGGCGCGGAGATCCTTCGCCACGTTTTCCAGGACCGCATTGACGAAATTCGCCTCGGATTTCTCGAAGAAATCATGCGCAAGGGAGACATATTCGTCGAGGATCACGGCGTTCGACAACTCCTGATGCTCGATCAGCTCAGCGGCAGCTGCACGAAGGATGGCTCGGGTGGTGGAGTCGAGACGTGAGAGTTTCCAGCCTTTCGAAAGACGTGCCAGAATGGCTGCATCGACCTTTGACTGGTTTTCGATTACGGCATTTACGACAAATTTGAACAGGTCCGGATCGGCCTCCTCGATCGGCTCTTCATCAGGTCCAAAACCGAGACGGTCCTCCATGAATTCCCGCACGACTGCCTTGCCGCTCTGCCCGGTCTGCTCCATCTGATAGAGCGCCTGAACAGCCGCAAGACGCGCACCGGCCCGGCGCGCGCGAATGACTTCGAAGGGGAGCTTCTGGCTCTCGATCATCTGACGAATTTCTTTCGTAGTTTGAGCATCGCAAGACAGGCTTCTGCTGCGTCACGGCCCTTGTTTTTCTGCTTCCGGTCAGCGCGAGCCATGGCCTGCGCCTCATTTTCCACAGTCAGAATCCCATAACCGATTGCGAGCCGGCGTTCGAGCGCAAGACTCATAAGACCGCGGGCACTCTCTCCGCAAACATAATCGTAATGGCTTGTCTCTCCCCGAATAACGCAGCCAAGGGCAATGTAGCCATCGTACTGCGCGCTATCCGCGGCCATCGCAATAATGCCCGGCACCTCAAAGGCCCCCGGTACTTCAATGACTTCGGTCGAGACATCTTCATCCGCCAGCGCCTCCATCACGCCGGCTTCGAGCTCCCTGGAGATATGCTCGTAATAACGGGATGTCGCGATCAGTATCCGGTGGGCCATTCTAGTCTTTATCCTTTGTCAGAGGCTGCCAGCCATCAATACTCAGTCCATACCCCTCCAGCCCCGCGACACGCGTCGGCTTGGTATCGGACAGAAAAACCATTCGGCGGACGCCGAGCTCACGGAGAATCTGCGCCCCGACGCCATATTCCCGCAGCGGCGTATGGGATTCTTCCCCGTCATTTGTCTTCAGGCCGAGACGTGCAGCCAGGGAATTCGGCCGCATCGTATTCACAAACACGACGACGCCGGCTTGCTCCGATTGTGCGATAATCTTCATCGCTCTCTCGACAAGGTTTGCCCTCGGCCCCTTTTCACCGAGAATGTCGGCGAGCACATCTGTTCGATGCACTCGAACTAGGACGGTCTCATCGGGATCAATCGTGCCATGAACGATCGCAATGTGCTCGGAGTTGTCCAGAGCATTCCGGAATACGACGGACTTGAACCCGTTCCCATATTCGCTGTCCAGAGGCGCTTCGACACGCCGCTCCAGATAACGGTCATTCTGGCGGCGCCAGGCGATCAGGTCGGCAATTGTCCCGATCTTGAGCCCATGGAGTTGCGCAAAGGATACGAGCTCCGGCAGGCGGGCCATTGTGCCGTCATCATTCATGATTTCGCAGATGACGCCGGCTGGGAAGAGCCCGGAGAGACGAGAAATGTCGACCGCTGCCTCGGTATGCCCGGCCCGCACGAGTGTACCACCATCGCGCGCGACGAGCGGGAATACGTGGCCCGGTGAAACGATATCGTGATGGTCCTTGGTCGGGTCGATTGCGACGCCGACCGTGCGCGCACGGTCGGCGGCCGAAATACCGGTCGTCACGCCTTCCTTCGCCTCGATCGAGACGGTGAATGCAGTCTGCATGCTTTCGCGATTATCCCGCGCCATCATGTCGAGATTGAGTGTCTTGGCGCGTTCCCGCGTCATGGCGAGGCAAATCAGGCCGCGGCCGTGCTTGGCCATGAAGTTCACGGCTTCCGGCGTGGCAAAACTCGCAGGGATGACGAGGTCGCCCTCATTCTCGCGATCCTCAGCATCGACGAGGATGAACATTCTTCCGTTGCGGGCGTCCTCGATGATTTCATCGATCGAGGAAATTGCGGCGTGGATATCGTCGGTCATTCGGCTACCTTCTGTCCCGGCATGTCGGTGCCGATCATCCGCGCCACGTAGCGCGCCAGCATATCCACCTCAAGATTGACCCTGCGGCCCACCTGCAATTGCCCAAGCGTTGTCACCTCCCAGGTGTGCGGAATAATAGCGACTTCGAAGTCCCCATTATCACGCGCCAGTGCCACGGTGAGCGACACGCCATCAATCGCGACAGAGCCCTTGGTCGCGAAGTAGCGAGCAAGATCACCCGGCGGGCGGATTGTCACGCGATGGCTTTGGCTTTCATCCGCGATTTCCACGACCTCACCAAGCCCGTCGACGTGCCCAAACACGAAGTGTCCACCAAGCTCGGCACCAAGTTTCAATGAAAGCTCGAGATTGAGCGTGTCGCCCTTGCCGACACTTCCGAGCATTGTACGAGAGAGCGTTTCCGGAACGGCTTCGACGTCGAACCAGCTACCGCCGTCACACTCGCCGAATTCGACCACGGTCAGGCACACGCCCGAGTGCATGATGGATGCACCCATCGATATGTCCTCAACCGGATAGCTGGAACGGACTCTCATGCGGCGCAGCCCATTCCGGTCTTCTGCGCTTTCGATTGTTCCGATATCGGTGACCAGACCAGTAAACATTTCTACCCTCCTGCGGGGCATATAGGCAGCGGCACGGCTTCAGCCAATCAGTCACGTAAAGTCAACGCGGACTCGATGATCAGGCCTTGAGCCACGTTTCAAGAATATCGCCACCCACGGCTTCAGTTGAGGATAACGTCCAATGACTTGCAGCATCGATCGAACTAAGCCCCAAAGGCGCTATCGCTGGTATGCCGTCTCCTCCCAGGAGGATCGGCGCGCGAAACCATTCAATCCTCTCCACCAGCCCTGCCCCGACAAAGCTGGCCGCGAGCTGACCGCCACCTTCCAGGAAGATACGGTCAAGTGACTCCGCCCGAGCGCGGCGCAGCAGTTCGGCAGGTGATACCCGCCCCTTACCGTCACCGACTGGCCAGAATTGGAGATCCCCGGGATAGGATGCCTCTGGTGTTGTGGCAGTCTCGGCATGCGCTATCACCACACGCCCCGTGGCCGTCGATTGCACCAGCCTGGATTCGGCAGGGGTCCTCAACCGGCTATCAGCCACGATTCGGACAGGCTGCTTCTCTGGCAAAGGAACCGTGCGGGCTGTGAGCAGAGGGTCATCAGCAACAACCGTTCCTACGCCAACCAGAACAGCATCATGAGCCGCGCGCATTTCATGAGCCTTCGCGCGCGCCTCCGGCCCTGTAATCCACTGGCTGACGCCATTGGACAACGCAATGCGGCTGTCCAGCGACGTCGCGATCTTGAGCGTCACGGTCGCACGGGCGGTCACTCTTCGATGTTTCCCTCTTCAAGGGCCGACGTTTCTATGAAGCGGGCAAAGTCGCTCGGATCCTTGAAATCCTTGTAGACGCTCGCATAACGGACATAGCCGACAGGGTCGACCGTCTTGAGCGACTCCATAACGAGATCTCCGATTTCGGCAGACGTCACCTCAGTCTCTCCGCTGCTTTCCAGCTTGCGGACAACACCTGAGACCAGGCGCTCAACATTCTCGTCCCCCACAGCACGCTTTCTCAGCGCTATCGTGATCGACTTGGCAACCTTGTCCCGATCAAAGAGCGCGCGCTTGCCATCTCTCTTGACGACAACGATTTCGCGAAGCTGCACGCGCTCGAATGTCGTGAAGCGACCACCACAGACCTCACAGGCCCGTCGGCGGCGTACGGCCGTATTGTCTTCGGCTGGACGTGAGTCCTTAACGGCGGTGTTGTCTGCAGTGCAAAACGGACACTTCACCTTATGCCCCCAGACCACCGTAGATCGGGAACCGTGCGGTGAGCGCCTTCACTTCTTCCCGGACACGTCCTTCGACACCTTCAGATTCGCCCTGGGCAACGGCATCTACGATTTCGCCGATCCAGCGACCAATCTGCCGGAACTCGGCTTCACCGAATCCACGGGTCGTTCCCGCCGGTGATCCGACGCGGATACCGCTGGTTACCATGGGCTTCTCTGGATCGAAGGGAACGCCGTTCTTGTTACAGGTAATGAACGCCCGGCCGAGGGCGCTTTCAGCGTCTCGTCCGGTCACACCTTTTGGCCTCAAGTCGATAAGGGCGACATGGGTGTCAGTCCCGCCAGACACGAGATCCAGACCACACTCCTTGGCGGCGGAGGCCATCGCGCGGGCGTTTTCCACGACCCGGGCCGCGTAAGACTTGAATTCGGGCGTGAGCGCTTCACCAAAAGCGACAGCCTTGGCAGCGATAACGTGCATCAACGGCCCGCCTTGAATCCCCGGGAATACCGCTGAATTCACTTTCTTGGCGATGGTTTCGTCATTCGTGAGAACCATGCCGCCCCGAGGCCCACGAAGGGTCTTGTGCGTGGTGGTCGTCGCAACGTCGGCATAATCTAGCGGGTTGGGATGGACATCACCCGCCACCAGCCCCGCAAAGTGGGCCATATCAACCAGGAAATAGGCGCCAAACTCGTCGGCAATTTCACGAAATTTCTTGAAGTCGATCTGGCGCGGATAGGCCGACCCGCCGGCAATGATCAGCTTGGGCTTATGCTCTCGTGCCAGATCTCGCACCTGATCAAAGTCGATGAGATGATCGCTCTCTCTTACCCCATACTGAATGGCGTTGAACCATTTTCCCGACTGATTCGGCTTTGCGCCGTGAGTAAGATGGCCGCCAGCATCGAGGCTCATGCCCAAGATCGTATCACCCGGCTTTATCAGCGCCTGAAATACGGCCTGATTTGCCTGACTTCCTGAGTTCGGCTGAACGTTGGCAAAGTCGCAATCGAACAGCGCTTTTGCACGATCAATGGCCAGATTCTCGGCAACGTCGACAAACTGGCAACCGCCATAGTAGCGCTTGCCCGGATAGCCTTCGGCATACTTGTTCGTGAGAATTGAGCCTTGAGCCTCAAGCACGGCCTTTGACACAATATTCTCCGACGCGATGAGCTCGATTTCATGCTGCTGGCGCTCCTGCTCCTTGCTGATCGCTTCAGCTAGAGCGGGATCACTATCCTCAACGCCAGCCGTAAAAAAGCGTCCAGCGTCAAATTGCGTCGCGGGAGACGTATCGGGCATATGCAATTTCCTCGTAGCAGCTCTGACGCCGGTTTAAGTGGCTTGAGCAAACACGGCAAGGTGACGCGTCACCATGTCCCGTGATTCAATGACACAAGCCATCTTTTCTAAGACTCCGAATACTGTAGTAAGGAAACGGGACGACGCTATGAATATCTGTATAAGCTGGGTTTTCGGACAAAAATCGCTGAGTATTGGGGGCTAGATTCTATGGCAGGGGATGAGAACAAACTGTTGCTGGAGCTTACGACTGAAGTTGTATCGGCGTACGTCGCGAAGAACCCCATGCAACAGCAGCAGCTTCCAGAGATTATCCGGGAGGTGCACACAATCCTCCAGAGCCTGTCTGGTGACACTCAGCCATCAGTTTCAACGGGCAAGCCGGCAGTGCCCCCAGCCAAGTCAGTTACGCCCGATTTTCTCATCTGCCTGGAAGACGGTCGAAAGTTGAAAATGCTGAAGCGCTATTTGCGCAATCGCTACGGGCTCTCTCCGGACGAATACCGGGAGAAATGGGGACTTGCACCGGATTACCCGATGGTCGCCCCGAACTATGCCGCGAAGCGATCCGAATTCGCCAAGAAAATGTGCCTCGGTCGCAAGCCGGGTGCAAAAGTCGGCTAGGCAGCCTGTTCTTCAAGGCCGAGCTGCTTCCAGACCGCCAGAATAGCCGACACAAGCTCATCCATCATCACTTCGTCATGTACCGGCCCGGGGGTAAAACGCAGGCGTTCCGTGCCCCGCGGCACTGTCGGATAGTTGATCGGCTGAACATAGATTCCAAAGTCGAACAGCAGCGTGTCGGAGAGCGCCTTGCACTTTTCAGGATCACCGACCAGAAGCGGCACAATGTGCGTGACACTATCCATGACGGGCAACCCTGCCTGACGGAACTTCTCCTTGAGCAAGGCGGCTTTCGCCTGATGGTCAGCCCGAAGTTGGCGGCCTTCGTCACTACGGAGCTTCCGGATGCTGCGCAGTGCGCCAGCGGCCATGACGGGGCATGTAGACGTCGTGAAGATGAAGCCCGATGCCATCGAACGGATTGCGTCAATGATCGTCTCATGCGCAGCGATGTAGCCGCCCATGACACCATAGGCCTTGCCGAGCGTACCTTCGATGATATCGACGCGGTCCATCAGACCGTCGCGTTGAGCAACGCCCGCCCCCTCTTCTCCATACATGCCAACGGCATGGACTTCGTCGAGATAAGTTAGCGCATCGAATTCATCGGCGAGGTCGCAATATGCTTCTATGGGACCGATATCGCCGTCCATCGAGTAGACACTTTCGAACGCGATGAGCTTGGGACGATCCGGATCGTCATTCTCTATCAATGCGCGCAGATGCTCTACGTCATTATGACGGAAGATGCGCCGGTCTGCACCGGAGCGGCGAATGCCTTCGATCATCGATGCGTGGTTCAACTCATCGGAATAAATGATCAGGCCCGGAAGAATCTTTCCCAGCGTCGAAAGTGTAGCCTCATTGGCGACATAGCCGGATGTGAACAGCAGGGCGCCCGACTTGCCATGAAGCTCGGCGAGTTCGTTCTCAAGATCGACGTGGAAGCGCGTCGTGCCCGAAATATTACGAGTACCGCCAGAGCCGGCGCCGAAGCTATCGATCGCATCATGCATGGCCTGAAGGACATCGGCATCCTGGCCCATGCCGAGATAGTCATTCGAGCACCAAACGGTAATCTCGCGCTCGCCATCTTCAAACCGCGCAGTCGCTTTCGGGAAACGGCCCCGGTGACGGTGGAGGTCAACAAAGACGCGGTACCGGCCCTCCTCATGAATTGTGGAGAGGGCGTCCTCGAATGCCTTGATATGCTTCATATCACTCGGTTCCCTTGCAAGGGGCTTCGTTGTTGCGGGCTATATGGCAAACGGACGAAGTCGTATCCATAGGTGTTTGTGCGTAGGCCGCAAATGTCGCAGTCAGACTGCATTACACATCGTAGCCGGGAAGCTCGCGATCAAGTTTGCGCTTCAGCCCTGGCCAGATCAGTTTTTCTGTCAGCGTTTCCATTCCGGTGCCTCCCTGACCGGCGACCTTTTCCTGAATGTCACGTCCGCATTCAAGAACATTCTCGCGGCCTCCGGAAAGCGCCATGACCTGCATCTTGCAGGCACGTTCCAGGAAGAACATTTTGGTGAACGCCATGGAGGCGGTCGTCCCGCAGGTCAGCGTTCCGTGGTTACGTAGAAGCATCGTTGACTTTTCCGGTCCCAGATCGGCCACAAGCCTTTCCCGTTCGTCGAGGTCCAAGGCAATGCCTTCATAGTCGTGATAGGCAAGATCTTCCCGGACAATCATGGCCGTCTGCGAGACCGGCAGCAGGCCTTCTTTCTGTGCTGAGACAGCGACGCCCTGGTCAGTGTGCAAGTGCATCACGACGTTTGCGTCTTCCCGATTCGCGTGGATAGCGGAGTGAATCGTAAAACCGGCCGGATTGATGAAATACGGTGTGTCCATCACGATCTGGCCTTCGAGATCGACTTTCACCAGCGACGAGGCGGTGATCTCGTCGAAGAACATCCCATAAGGATTGATCAGGAAGTGATGTTCCGGACCAGGCACGCGGTGGGAGATATGTGTGAAGATCATGTCGTCCCAGCCATGCAGGGCTACGAGACGATAAAGCATCGCGCAGTCGACCCGGGCTTTCCACTCCTCTGCCGAAACGGCGTCCTTCACAGTGATCGTCTTCATATCGTCCGGCATGCGGTCCTCCTGAAATTTGTCTTTTGCCAGCATACAGGAAAACCGGTACCTGACGCCAGTGTCACGTAACTCATAGCTTGACGCTGAAGATACCGGGGCTGACATGGGCGCCATGAAAATTCAGATCTCGTTCAGGGCCTCACGCAGGCCCGAGGCTCAGGAAGCGCTGCAGCGGCTCACGAAACGCTATGGCCAGTGTCCTGAAGAAGACGCCGAAGTTATCGTGGCTTTAGGCGGCGACGGCTCAATGCTGGAAGCCATGCGTCGCCGTTTTGATGACCGTAAGCCTGTCTACGGAATGAACCGGGGCACCGTCGGATTCCTCATGAACGATTTCGATGAGGAGGATCTTTACGAGCGTATCAACAAGGCGTCAAAGGCAACACTCCTGCCCCTGCGCATGATCGCAACCGATGTTCATGGGGAGCGCTATGAACGCCTGGCCATCAACGAGGTCTCGCTGTTTCGTGAGACCGCCCAAAGCGCAAAGCTCCGGATACAGGTGGACGGTCGCGAACGAATGAGCGAGCTCACCTGTGACGGCATCATGGTGGCCACACCAGCCGGCTCAACAGCGTACAATCTCTCGGCCCACGGCCCGATCATGCCGATCGGGGCCAATCTTCTGGCATTGACGCCAGTTAGCGCATTCCGGCCTCGACGCTGGAGAGGCGCCCTGCTGCGTCATGATGCAAAAGTCGAATTTGAGATTGTTGAGCCTAACCGCCGCCCCGTTGCAGCCGCAGCCGATAATCAGGAAGTCCGTGACATTGCACATGTCAGCGTCCTTGAGGATCGCTCCAAGCCGCTTACGATGCTCTTCGATCCGGGCCACGCGCTCGATGAGCGCATTCTCCGGGAACAGTTCGCCTTCTGATCAGACGCCCTGGAACCCCTCGACTTCGCGTCGTTGCTTCTCGCCCTGGTCCAGACCCAGCATCAGCACCACAGCGGACGCTACGAAGACCGAGGAGTAGGTGCCGATGATGACACCAAAAATAAGCGCAAAACTCATCCCGCTGAGTACCGTGCCGCCGAAGAGGTAAATACTGAACAGTGCCAGCAATGTCGTGCCGGACGTCAGAAGGGTCCGAGAAAGTGTCTGGTTGATTGCAAGGTCGATAACCTTCGCCGGCTCCATTTTCTTGTATTTGCGCGCTTCCTCACGCACGCGGTCAAAGACGATCACAGTGTCATTCATGGAATAACCGACAATCGTCAGAAGCGCGGCAATGGTAGAAAGATTGAATTCGAACTGGGTCAGCGCAAACATGCCCATGGTGATAAGCACATCGTGAAATAGCGCGGCAACAGCACCCACAGCGTACTTCCACTGAAACCGTACCGAAATATACAGCATCATCAGCGCGAGCGCGACGCCCAGGGCAATAAGACCACTGCGCAAGAGTTCGCTGGAAACTTTAGGGCCAACCGCGGCACTGCTTCGAATGTTGACGCCGGGAAACGCCTCTTCAAGCGCGGAGCGAACCTCATTATTGGCCGTTTGCTGAGCTGACTCCTGATCGCCATCTTCGGGGTCCTGCGTCGCAAACCGGATGACAATAACCTCAATGGCATCAACCCCGGTACCACGCGCGGCGTTGACCTGTACTTCGCCCAGGCCAAGATCACCCACGACCTGACGGACGTCCTGCTCATTCACACCCTCAGGCTGCTCGATCTCGATGACGGAGCCGCCCGCAAAGTCGATCCCGAAATTCAGGCCCTTCGTGAAAATCAGTGTGAAAGAGGCCGCAATCAGGATCAGGGAGAACAGGAACGCCGGAAAGCGTAACGCCATGAAGCTGAGATTCGTGCGCTGAGGCCAATATTGCAGAAGCATGTTTCTCTCCTCAGATCGCTAGCCGGCGCGGCTTCATGGTCTTCAGCCACATGGCCGTGAACCAACGCGTCACAACGAAGGCGGTAAACACCGACGTGACGATGCCGATTGCGAGGGTAACAGCAAAGCCCTTCACCGGGCCCGATCCCAGCATGTAAAGGATTGCCGCAGCAATGAAGGTTGTAATGTTCGCGTCCAGGATCGTCGCAAGCGCGCGCTCATAGCCTGCAATGACAGCCGTGGCCGGAGACCGGCCGGACCGTTGCTCTTCCCGAATACGCTCGAAAACGATCACGTTGGCATCGACGGCCATACCGATCGTCAGCACGATCCCGGCGATACCAGGCAGTGCTAGCGTAGCACCGAGACCGGACAGAGCGCCAAGGATAAGCACGATATTCGCAAACAGCAAGGCCACGGCAAATCCGACAACGAGGCCGTAAGCCAGAATCATGAAG